>Ga0302324_100007693_pt1 | contig 22865 bp, 21 predicted proteins | sample Palsa_T0_1_FD_201949 | JGI IMG/M metagenome (GOLD analysis project Ga0302324, IMG submission 201949) | Peat permafrost microbial communities from Stordalen Mire near Abisko, Sweden - Palsa_T0_1 | ecosystem: Environmental > Terrestrial > Soil > Palsa > Peat permafrost | place: Sweden: Abisko...
ACTGTCCTCCAGCGTCTGGATCTTGGTGGGGAGGCCTACACCTGTCTGCTGTCGCGGGATGGCCACCAACTGTATATTACTTGCTGGGGATGTGACCGCCTGTTGATCTTCGATACGGAGCATCGCAGTTTTACCGGCGGGGGCATTGCCGTCGGCGATAACCCCAACGACATGTGCCTGACAAAAGACGGTCGGTGGCTATTCGTGGCCAATGCCAATGACAACAGCGTCTCCGTGATCGATGTTCATCATACGAAGGTAGTAGAGACACTCAATGCGGCGTTATATCCGAATTCTCTACCCGGCTCTACGACCAACGCCCTTGCCCTCAGCAGAGATGATAAAACCCTCTATGTCGCCAATGCGGACAATAATTGCCTGGCGGTTTTTGATGTCGGCCATCCCGGATCCGGCAGATCCAAAGGCTTTATTCCGGTAGGCTGGTATCCCACGGCGGTGCAGGTAATCAGGAATAACATCTGGGTAGCCAACGGAAAGGGGTTTTCTTCGATGGCCAATCCACTGGGACCTAACCCGATGGAGCGCCGCCAGGAAGTGAATTACCAGCAGGGGGACCAGAAGAAGACTCAACCGGTACAATATATTGCAGGCCTGTTCAAAGGTACGATCAGCATTATTCCCGAGCCGGATGAAAAATTGCTGGGCGATTATTCGGCATTGGTCTATCAGAATACGCCTTATACCAAGGTCGGCGAGTTGGAGGCTGCAGGCGCGGCCGGCAATCCGGTCCCCATGAAGGTAGGAGACCCGTCGCCGATAAAATATGTATTCTATTTTATTAAGGAGAACAGGACCTACGACCAGGTGCTTGGTGATGTTAGAGAAGGCAATGGAGATACCAGCCTTGTGCTGTTCGGGGAAAAGATCACGCCTAACCAGCATGCGCTGGTAAAAGAATATGCTTTACTGGATAATTTCTATGTCAACGCGGAAGTCAGCGCAGACGGGCATAACTGGAGCATGGGCGCTTATGCGACCGACTACCTGGAAAAGACCTGGCCGACGGCGTACGGCGGGAGGGGTGGTGACTACGATGCGGAAGGCAACAGAGCGGTAGCCAACAACAAAGGAGGCTTTATCTGGGATGACTGCCAGCGGGCCGGCGTTAGCTATCGCAGCTATGGAGAATTCGGCAAGGGGGGGCCGCAGGATACTATAGAGGGTCAACCTAACTCGCTGATCAAGGCGTTGGTAGGACATTATTGCCGCTCTTTCACCGGATGGAACCTGTCAGTACCTGACACGACCCGGTTCAGCCAATGGAAAAATGATTTCGATTCGCTGATGACTGCGAGTGCTGTACCAAGATTGAACGTAATCCGAATCGGCAATGATCATACAGCCGGTTTACGCCGGGGTAAGCCTACGCCTTTTGCCTATGTGGCGGACAATGACCTGGCGGTTGGAGAGTTTGTTGAATATCTGAGCAAAAGCCCTATTTGGAAGGAAAGTTTAGTGTTGATACTGGAGGACGATGCACAGAATGGGCCCGATCATGTGGATGCACATCGGAGCCCCGTTTATATTGCAGGCGGACTTGTCAAACATCATTTTGTAGATCATACACCCTATACGACGACCTCTGTGCTGCGGACTATCGAACTGATTCTGGGCATACCGCCCATGACTCAGTATGATGCTTCGTCACCAGCGATGTGGAGATGTTTTACGACAGATGCAGATGTGACGCCTTTCCGGGCGCTCCCTTCGAATATTGATCTACGCGAGAAGAATACCGTTTGGAACGAATGGGCGAAGAAATCAGCCGGGCTTGATTTCGCCCGCGAAGATCGGGTTCCAGACAACATTTTCAATGAGATTCTCTGGAAAGGGATTAAAGGCGATAATGTACCCTTGCCTGCGCCCAGCAGGGCTGCTTTTGTAAAGGCCGGGAAGAGCGAGGACGACGATTAATCCCATTCCTGCCTCATTCGGGGCAATTTACTGCCCAACGTAAAATACAAATGGCGAAAGATCTATTCCTTCGCCATTTGTCCATCATCTTATTGTAAGATTAATGTCTTCCGTGCCAATGATTTTCACGTTCAAAACGGTCGTGATCGAAGGTGCGTCCATTGAAATAGGCCCTGTGATTTCTTTCAAACCTGGGCTGATAATGAGCGTAATACGCTTGGTCGCGATAATGTCCGTGCCATGCAGGATAGGTATAATAGGTGTATCCGGGGTAAGTAGGTTCAAAGTTTACGCTGACATGGGTCTGCGCGGAGGCCGAATTAACGGCAAAACTGCCGGCTATGATCAGACAAAGAACAAATAACTTTTTCATACTGGTAATTTTATAAGTTAACAAATACTCTATAGCAGGGTGCCAAAACCATGCCTTACCGCCTTCCTCTGTTAAATCCTCTGTTAAACCCGCGGTCATGTGCCCAGCGGGCATGGTCGAAACCACCATGATTGAAATAGGCGGCGTGGTCTCTGTAAAAGAACGGGCGATAGTGTTCAAAGTAGAACCGGTCATGGTAGTGCCCGTTCCAGGCGGGGTAATCATAATAAGCATAGCCGGGAAAGTCGGCTTCGCATACTGCGGGGGCGGCATAATAGCCACCTGCATAGACAACGGGTGCAGGTACGGCGGCTCCTATATAAACCCTGGGGGCTGGAACGCGGAAGCCAACACGGGCGCCGACAAATACTTGAGCATAACCTTTAGTAGCAATGAAGCTGGTGGCTATGATGGCGGTGAGGATAAATAGCTTTTTCATATCTGTAATTTTTAAGTTTAGTGGATGCTTTGTTTTCTACGTCTGCATCCTTGCTATCTTGGATATGAAATGAGGCTTTGAATTTAATAAGCGTTTGTTAATGGTTCTATATGGTTCAGGATCAAGCCATAAGTCAGCGTCCGGTTTAAACCCCGTGACGGCCATACCGGGGCCCGAAGGGAAATCCTGGTATGACGTATGGATATCCGTTAGCCCCGAAGTGAGACAGGCCGCCTGTAACCGGGCGGCATCTGTCCTGAGGTCTTCTTCTTTGCGGTACGTTCCGGCCTGCGATAGCCATACCAGCCTGCCGCCACCGCGGAGCAGCGAGGCCAGGCGAAGACATTCTGTAGCCGCATCCTTTCGGGGGAAGTGAGTACCGGATGTATATATTGTATGAAAGTAATGAGCGGGGTAGGGCAGCTCATGCAGTTCTCCGAGGTGTAATTGAATTAATTGCCGGTGGATGAATGCCTTGTTGCGCCGGTAAGCCTGACGGTACAAGGGGATGGAAGATTCGATGCCAGCCAGGAAACCGATCCTGAGTGTCCGTGCGACAACAGCCAATAACTGCCCTGATCCAAAGCCCACTTCCAACACATGCTGATAAGGCTGCAAATTCAATTGCCTGATGGTCCAGTCGTGGACCTGTGCGCGTGAATATCGGTCAAACCAGTTTGCCATGATCGTGGAATTGGTTTCGCATGATCGCGTGCGATTATTGTTTTTGTTCGGCTGCGCCGGTTCCGCTTGTAAAGGCCTCATCGGACCTGAAAGGCCTCCGGCAGCGGCGACCCCACTCCTGTTTGATTTTTTCCCTTTCTTCAGGTGTCATGTTCGTCCATCTGTCGTTTAATTTTTCTTTCCATCTTGCTTTGGGGCCACCACCGCGGAAACCGCTGAATAATATTTTGGTCAATAATAGCAGCCCCAATGCCTGCCAGAAGGTGATGACGGGCAGGTGAAAGATGACCGGCATCAGGGCGTTCCATAGCAGCATGACAATGCTGCCGAAGGCAAATACTCCGATTATGGCCAGGAGAATAATGCCGATTACTTTGCGGAGGCGAAAACGTCTTTTCATATTCATAATATTTTAGTGTTCTATAATTTCTTGATACAGGGTCAGTAACCTTTCTCTCAGAAAGAGAACGGCGTATCTTTTCCTGGAGATCAGCGTGTTGACCTTCTCTCCGGTCGCGGCGGCAATGTCCTTGAAAGGAATGCCTTCCAGTTCATTCTGGATAAACACCGTACGTTGTTCTTCGGGCAGTTCGTCCAATGCCTCCTGCAAGGTTTTCCAGAACAGGGCCCGCAGGTTGGCCGTCTCCGGGTTGTGACTTTTATCCAGTAGGATGCCTGCGAGGTCTGCGGCGCCAGGCTCGTCTGTTTCAGGCAGCAACGAATCCAGGGAGGCAGGCTGCCGGCGGCGGTAGCGGTCGATGATCTTATTGCGGGCTACGGCGAACAGCCAGCCGCTGATCTGTTCGATGGGTTCCGTGTCGACCGTTGTCGTCAGCTGGTACCAGACATCCTGTAAAATATCCTCCGCATCGGCTTCGTTACCAACCCGTTGGCGTATAAAGCCCAGCAGTCTCCGGCCGAATTGGCTGATGACTGACGCGATATTTTTTCCCGTCGGTGAGGCCATAGCCGGGTTGATGGTCAATAATTCCTCCATGCTATTCAGGAAGACGGATCAGCACGGAGAATATTTTAAAATTGGTAAAAAAATCCATTAGCGCCAAAAATCCATTATTTCACGCCCTTCAGTTCTTCCCATCGGCTGGAATGTCTTCCCGACCGCAGTTCCTGCCGCATTTTCCAGTTTTTTTTCATGCCTGCGGCGCCGAATTTCACGGTATCGTCACGCATGGCAAAATTGATGTTGTCGACAGTGTGCATGAGAAACCGGTGCTGGTTGTCCGAAGCCGGGGAAAACAGATTGCCTTGTATAGAATCGTCGGGCGTCAGCCCGCTCAGCATCACGCCGGCCTTTTTATAGGATTTGCCATTCTCATACAGTTGTTCCGTCAGCGTCAGCGCCTGTTTAATGAGTTCATGGGTAAGGGCGGTAGGGATAGGGAGAACGGCATAGCTGCTGACGGTTGGGCCATGTCTGAAATGGGTCGAAGCAGGCTGTTCTTTCGGCACGATGAAAACGCTGACGATCCGGGCGGCGCTTTGCTGCCGGCGAAGCTTTTCCGCGGCCCTTGAAATATAGGTAGCAACGGCCTCTTTCAGCTCGTTGACGTCGGTAACGGGGCGTCCGAACATCCGGGTGGTGGCGATCATTTTTTTATCCACCAGCTCTTCTTCCATGACGATAGCAGGTTGCCCCTTCAGTTCACGGATCAGCCGCACGCCTACGACGCCACCCATATGCGTATGGGCCCAGTCTTCCGGCATGTTCGAGAGCTCCCATGCGCTGGTGATGCCCCAGTTGATCAGCTTGCCGGCATAGGCCCTTCCTACACCCCAGAGATCATCTACCCGCGTTTGCTGCATGGCGACGCGTAATTGTTCTTCCGTAGCCAGGATGCTGATGCAACCGGAAGCCTTCTTGTCTTTTTTGGCGAGGCGGTTGGCCAGCTTGGCCAGTGTTTTGGTGGGGGCTACGCCAATGGAGACGGAGATGCCGGTCCATCGCTCCACCGTATCTTTGATGTGAAGGACGTAGCCGGCGAGCTCTCCGACGGGGATATGGTCCAGATCGAGGAAGGCTTCATCCACCGAATAGACCTCAACCCTTTCTCCCTCTCCTACCAGCATCCTCAGGGTCTCCATCACCCGCCAGCTCATGTCCCCGTATAAATGATAGTTGGAGGAGAACACGGCGATGCCGTTCTTTTCAATGAGATGCCGCGCCTGAAAATAAGGGATGGCCATGTCCACACCCAGTTGGCGGGCTTCATCACTGCGGGAAATGATGCAGCCGTCATTGTTGCTGAGCACTGCGACAGGCTTGTCCCGGAGATCGGGCCGGAAGACCCGCTCACAGGAGCAGTAAAAGCTATTGCAGTCGACGATCGCCTTCATAACGCATGAATTACGTACGTCACCACTCCCCAGATCGAAAATTCCGACGCCGAGAGGTCTACATCGATAGGAGATAACCTGGTTGTCTCCGGTACGAGGCGGATCTTGTTGAACGTCTTCTCGAGCCGGCGGATCAGCATCTCTCCGTTCAGCGTGGCAATGACCACCTTGCCGCTCGCTGCCTTGACGGACCGGTCCACGATGACCACGTCGCCATTGAAAATGCCGGCGCCCACCATAGCGTCACCGCTCACCCGCATGAAAAAAGTGGCGGGCTTGTTACGGATCAGTTGTTCGTTCAGATCGATGCCCCTTTCCATATAATCGTCTGCGGCAGCTCCGAAGCCGGTGGCGTTGGCGGCCGGCACCTCCCATTGGGTGAAACGCTTGGAGCCCTTATAGCTCATACCGAAAAATTGCTCGAGTTCCATAAAAAATAATTTTAAGCCTTAGAAGCCGCCCGAAACGACCCCGATCAAGGTTATCACAAGGAAAATAAATTTCTTTGCTTGTACTAATTTATTTAGTAAATTTATGCTAAAATAATGATCATTTAAATTTTTTTTATGGAAATGGGGTTAGTAAAAAATTCAATACCGCTCGCCGGCCGGACCGCCGGTCCCGGACAGGCGGATTACCTGCTGGTGATCTATCCACGCGGGGATCTCGTGGACAGGTTGCTGGAAGAGCAACAGCAATTTAACGCCGAATATTTCTCTGCCGGTCCCGCCGGTGATGGGCGTGGGCAGCAACCACTACAGGGGCAGCATCCGCCGGAGAGGCAGGAGAGACAGCGCCCGCCGGAGGGGCAGCAGCGGCTCGCGCGTAACAAGCCGCATATCACCCTGGCCGCTTTTCAGGCCGGCGAAGAGACGGAGGATACCGTCATCCGCTGGATCCAGCGGATCTGCCGTCAGCAAAAGTCATTCGACATCGCCCTCAATAATTATAGCGGTATCCCGCCGCACACGATCTATCTGCGGGTACAGGATCCGCAGCCACTCCGGGAATTGATGCAGCAGCTGCGGGCGATCGACGAATTTATCCGTTCCTCGGGCTGGCCTCCGGTCAATCTGACCGGCCGGCCTTATCTGAGCATTGCCGGCGGCCTGACTGAAAAGGTCTATAATAAGGCCATGCCCGATTATTCCCGGAAGACCTTCCATGGCATTTTCCGGGTGGAGGAACTGGTGCTGCTGAAAAGAAGGCATTCCTTCGATCCCTGTAAGACGGTCAACGTTTTCCGGCTGTCACCGGAATGATCTGCGCCGGCGGTTGTTCCGTCAACCCGGAATGATCTGACTTTAAAACTAAAAAACGAAATGTATGCAACAAGCTATCAAACCTATTGCCACCGTCCTCAATGAGACCTATAAGAGGCAGCTGGCCACCAATGAATACCTCCTGATCCTCAACCCGCATGAAGAACTGCGGAACAAGGTCCAGCAGGTAAAAAAAGAATTCTATAATTCCTATCAGGCTCCGACGGCCCTCGGCGGCAAGCCGCATGTGACGCTGGTGAGATTTACCCAGGTCGCTTTGATGGAAGAGCGTATCATTCAGCGTCTCCGTACGATCTCCATGGGATATTGCCCGTTCAAGGTAGAATTGAAAGACTTCGGCAGTTTTCCTTCTCATACCATTTTCATCAATGTGACGAGCAAGTTGCCCATTCGCGCACTGGTCAATGAAGTCAAAGACATCCAGCGGTTGATGAAACTGGACAAGGAAAACAAGCCCCATTTTATCGACGAACCCTATCTACCCATCGCCCGCAAATTATTGCCATGGCAATATGAGAAGGGTTGGCTGGAATACAGCAACAAGAGCTTCACCGGCAGGTTTGTCGCGGATGCCATGCTGCTGCTGAAGCGGCGTCAAGGTGAAATGGCCTGGCAGATAGCGGAAAGGTTTGCCTTTCAAAACCTGCCGGTGACCATCCGTCAGGGGCAATTATTCGCGTAAGCAACCGATCCATCAAAGGAAACGTGAAGGTTCCGTGATGATTTTTTATACCACTGTAAATCAGCAATATGATTCAGCAAGATCCGTCCGACCAGCCGGCTGCGGGCTGCGGGCGTGTGCCGTCCGACGCTTCGGCTGGCGAAGGCCGCGTACCCGACTACACCGGCCCCATCAATCCCGTTCAATACCTGAAAGGCCGCGGCGCCCAGTTGAACCCTAAAAACCGCTTTCTGAAAAATGAAAGGGTCAAAGAACATATCGAGGCGATAGATGAATGGATAGAGCCCAACAGCGAGACCCAGTACCTGGAAGAGCATGCCAAAGGCATCGTCAACAAAGTGGACAGCCCGGACGTAGGCATGTGGTACAGCATGAACCCCTACCAGGGCTGCGAGCATGGGTGCACCTACTGCTATGCCCGTAATGCTCACGAATACTGGGGCTATAGCGCCGGTCTCGACTTCGAAAGAAAGATCATCGTCAAAAAAAACGCTCCCGAGCTGCTGCGTAAATTTCTCATGAATCCCAAATGGGAATGTCTGCCGATATCGCTCAGCGGCAACACGGACTGCTATCAGCCCGCTGAAAAAAAATTCGGCATCACCCGCAAGTTGCTGGAGACCTGCCTGGAATTCAACCAGCCTGTGGGCATGATCACCAAGAATGCCGGTATCCTGCGGGACAAAGACCTGCTGGCGGAGATGGCGAAAAAAAGATTGGTCTCCATTCTCATTTCCATCACTTCTTTCGACGAAGACCTGCGCCAGGTCATGGAACCCCGGACCACTACAGCAAAACAACGGCTGCGGACCATTAAAGAACTCAGCGCCGCCGGCGTCCGTATGGGCGTCATGCTCGGCCCGATGATCCCCGGGCTCAATGAGCATGAAATGCAGCGTATCATGAAAGCAGCCGCAGAGAACGGCGCTACCTTTTCCGCTTATACCTTCATCCGTCTCAACGGAGCCATCAAGCTGATCTTTCACGATTGGCTGTACAAAAATTTCCCCGACAGGGCCGATAAAGTATGGCACTTCATCGAAGCCGGACATGATGGTAAAGTCAACGACAGCCGCTGGGGAGTGCGGATGCGCGGTGAAGGTAATATCGCGCAGCTGGTGGCGCAGCAATACGCTCGCTATACAGAGAAGTACGGGTTAAACGCCGAACGGTGGGAATTGGATTGCTCGCAGTTCAGAAGGCCGGGCGAGCAGATGAAGTTGTTTACTTAGATGAGATTGACTTGTTTGATATAATCAGGAAATAAAACGACCTTTTTTGCATCTGCCGGATCAAACAAAAATGGCTGTACATCTTTAGCCATCATTTCCATATTGATCTGGCTGCATTTTTCAAGAATTCTTTCTTTCAACTCCTTCGCAGTCGAAATATTTACTTTAAGCTTTAAATAGTCATAATTGGGACCATCGATTTTAGATAAAATGAAAACAACGTCAAAAAAATCACGTCCTTTATTCCTTTGTCTGTTTAATATAGCATAGAACTTTTGTGCAAGTAAAATATCAAGAGGTGTATTGAATATTTGAGTAAATATATCAAATCGATTGAGTATATATTTTTCTGGCGTAAAGTTGAAATGCTGTGGCTCTGTATCTAGTTGTATCAGGATCTTTTCTTCCAGGTGACCGGAAAGACCTTCCTGATAAAGTAATTTAGGAAATCGGATATAACAATGAAAGGCACCTCGATAAATAGTTTTCATTTCAACTGTATAGCCTTCCTGGGTAAGCTTGTTTTTTATGTGTACAGAGATGTTTTCAAAAACATCTTCCCCGAGCGCGAAGTTGTCGAAGTCAAGATCCTCGGAAAATCGGGTGTTGCCATGAACGATGCGCAAACAAGTCCCTCCTAAAAAAGATAAGTGCGTAGCATATTCACTGTCGAAGATGATCTGTAGAATCTTATGCTGTAAATACTCTCTTAGAATAAAATGTTTATACGATTTTAGGTTATCCGGATAATTCTTTTCTATTTCAGATAATGTCAGCATGTTCAATTTGTTTTTTAAAATCCTTTATTCTTTTATCCAGTGTTTTACTGGCGAATACGAATTGGTATTTCCCCAGTTTTTCCCAATCTAAAGTATTGTGTAATTCAATATAGTTGAACCGAAGCTCCTCAAAATCTTTGGTAGACCGTAATGAAGCATTAAGGTATAAATAATCCAATATGGCCTTTTCTTTTTCAGCAATCAGTACCGGTAGACTGCCTTTGTGAAAGACAGAATATCCGAAGAATAAACTTGTCTTTAGAGTGTGAAAGTCAAATGCTCCTATTGGAGTTATATAGCTGGTTGTTTTTCTCGTGGTTATGGCTTTTTGCGTATAAACTCCTTCCGGTATGAGGTGATAATAAGCCAGTGCTGACTCTAACGATATGTAAGAGGGTCTATAAATACAATTACTAATTCTGAATAGTAGTTGCTCGTCTATCAGACATTCACTGAACAAATACCATTTGTTGACGAGCTTGCGGATATGTCCTTTGCGTTGCCACTCGACTAACCTTCGTGAATCAAAGTTTGGAAAGAATTTTTCAACGTCCCGAATTGAAAAAACCTGGAATGGGATTAAGGCATCCCTGAATTCGAGATATGACATATTGTTTCTTCTTTTTGTTATTTATAACAAAAATAGGAAATAAAACACAAATACGACCTTTCCAACAGGAAGTAACGCCGACTGCCCCCGACCTCACGCCCAGTCGAACTCCCTGACCTTCCCATTCAGCTTCCACCTGGAAGGCAATGTATTCGTCAGCCAATCCAGCGGCTCTCCCGCCGGCAATAGCCGTGCAGCCTGGGCAAAGGACGCCCGGATCGTCGCTTTTTGCTCGGCCCCCAATACATCGGGCTGTGCTGAGATGAACAACGGACAGCCGGAGCCGGCCAGCAGTTGCATCCATTGTTTGTTCTTATTCCAGGGGATGTCTTTCGTCAGCCCGACACAGTCGCCATCGGCCGCATAGAAATTGTTATGCTGGATCATCCGGAACCCCAATGTATTCACCCCCATCTTCCGCGTCCGAGCCCATTCCTTCCCACTGGTGTCATCTCCTATCCGGTTCAGCTCGAACAGACCGGCAGATAGGTGGCTCAGGGTATTGCAGCCGATCAGGTATATATTTCCCGCCGCCTCGCGGATATAACGGTACAGGGCAAGGACAATCTCCGCTGTCGTCCGGGTATTATCCCGGAACCGCCATCCGGAAGTCGTCACATCAGCGGCCATCTCGAAGCCCCATTTGCCGAAAATATCATAAGTGCTGAAATCATGCTTGACCATTTCGTAGCCCCATTCCCGATAGAGTAAAATATTTCCCCTTATCCGGGCCAGGTTTTCCTCGATAGAAGGGTCGAGTATCGGGCTTTTAGGATCATTCCTGCCGGGAATGGCCGGCAGCAACAAATTCGCAGGGTCCTTGTAAGAGGCACACAGCGGTCGCATCCACAGGCCCGGCCGCATCCCTTCCTTTTTGATATCGGCAGCCAGACGGCCCATATCCTTGAACTTATCATTGGGCCGCGAGAAATCATCCATCCAGGCGCTGCTATTCGGTTGCGAAGGCGCATACGCAGCCCAGCCGGCGTCGACTACGGAAAAGGGACGGTTGCCAGTATCGGCCGCCAGCCCGGTCATCAATGCCGTCTGACGCAGGATCAGATCGGGATTGTTGTTGCCGTAAGCATAATACCAGTCATTAATGCCATAGACAGGCTGCCTGGCCAGCCGGGGTTTGTCGCACATCATATGGCAGAACCTCCTGCCGGTGGCAAAGACACTCTCCCCTTCCCTCCCATTCGTCACGACAATATCCGCTGCCATCAGCACCCGGTTCCCCAGAGATACACCCACACCTCCGCTGCGCGTATCCATCGTAAGGCTCAGGAGAGGCGATCCCCCTTGCCAGTAACACAGGCTATTGCAACCCGTCTTAACGCCAAAACAGGCGGTGCCCGCCCCTCCCTGATCGATGAAATACCAGGGCATCTTCCGGTTGAACCCGGCGGTCGCAAACCCCTCATCACCATAAGTCCTCTCCCATTGATCCCCCAGCACGCTGCCATTCCTGATCAGCCCGCGATGCCACTGCAACTCGATAGAATGCATGGGTTGGGTAGGGGATGATGCTTCCACCCGCAGGGAGTCGTGCATATATTTCAGCCGGATAGTGACATCCCGGTAAAGATAGACGCCGCGCGTATGCGTCAGCTGATGCAAACCATCATCCAGCCTGACCAATATCCTGGACGGCGGCAAAATAAATTCGCCGGGAGCAGCAGACGCCTCCTGGCGGGTGAACAACAAACTACCCAGTACCGCCGTCCCGGAAAGTCGGATAAAATGTCTTCTTTGCATTCAATCAGCAAAGTACTAAACAATTCTTAACTTGTCATCAAACAGCTACCGCCCATGCACTTCCGCCGCATGCCGATCGAAGTCGAATCTCCCGAACAAATGGGCTATGACACGATCCGGAACAATCTCTCCGAAAGTTCGTACACCGACACGCTGCTCCGTGACACCGGTATCGATACCGGTCTCTACGACCTGCTGCTGGCCTACGGCTCACACGCCGGTCATGACGGACTGAGAGAGTTGATCGTCAAAGATACTCCACTGAAAAAAGACGATGTACTCCTCACCATCGGTGCTGCCGGCGCCCTTTTCATCATCGCCACCTCCCTGCTGGAAAAAGACGATGAGCTGGTCGTCGTACGCCCCAATTACGCTACCAATCTGGAGACGCCCCATGCTATCGGCGCCGCAGTAAAATATATCGATCTCAGGTTCGAAGAAGGTTTTGCGCTGGACCTGGATCAGGTAGAGAGGGCCATCACCCCCAGGACAAAGTATATTTCCGTGACCTATCCTCATAATCCGACCGGCGTCTGCCTGACGGATGACGAGCTCCGGCAACTCAGCAACCTGGCTGAAAGAAAGGGCATGCGATTGCTGGTCGACGAGACCTATCGGGATATGGTATTCGGAGAAACACTTCCCCTCGCAGTGGAATACTCCCCCAACATTATCAGCGTGTCCTCCCTCAGCAAGACATATGGCCTGCCGGGAATCAGGGTGGGCTGGATCATCTGCCGGGACCCGCAACTCATGGAGACCTTCCTGGCCGCCAAAGAACAGATCCATATCTGCGGCCCCGTGCTGGACGAAGAGATCGCCTTCCGCTACCTACAGCAGAAAGATCGCTATCTCCCACCCATCAGGGCGGATATCCGTCAAAAATTCGACATCGTGAAATCCTGGATGCAGCAACAGGAACACTTCGAATGGGTAGAGCCCGGCGGCGGCGCCGTCTGCCTGCCCCGGATACGACAACCGGAGAAAATAGATATCGATAAGTTTTATGACATCCTCCTGAAGAAATACGGTACCTATACCGGCGCCGGACATTGGTTCGACATGCCCCGCCACTATATGCGCATCGGATACGGCTGGCCCTCCCGCTCCTCACTGGAGGAAGGATTGCTCTCGTTGACCAAAAGCCTGGCCGAAGCAGCTGTTTAGGAGAGATTGTAGGCGGTGAGTCTTGTTTTATCTTTCTCAATGATGGACCTCGCCTCTAAAATTTTGATCTTCAGCGAATTAAAGGACTCGCCTAATGCCGGGAGTTCAGCGTGCTGACAGGCATTTTCAAAATCCTGGCATTGAGCCTGGATGGAAAGCAGCCCCACAAACCCGAATAAGGGTTTTACCTTATGAATGGCGCTTTTGAGGGCTGGAATATTTTTAGCCTGATAGCTGGAAAAAATGACTTGCATAAATCCGTCATAATCCTTCAAAACATCCGCGAAAGTCTCCTCAATCATGACATAATCGCCTGCATATAAATCGAATAGATAATTCCCATCGATAGGAGGGCTGAAGGAGAACGTGGTATCGGACAATGAGTTGTTCATAAAGGATGGTGAGATAGTTAACGGCGGCTAAAATAATTTATTGTTTTCTGTCGTTCAGTCTGGGGAAAACCCCTAAGTCAGGGAACCCCCCTAAAATCCAGTTTACCTCTTGCGAAACCCGTTCATCCTACTCTTCAAGTCCTTTTACGAGGATATAGTCTATTCCGGGCTGCGGGCAGAGCATAACCCTTCCAAACGGAAAAAGACCATCCGGTTCAACCAGTTCATCCTGTTGATCCTGATCGCGCACTTCGTGTCCGTCATCTCCTACTTTGCTTTTGGTCTTTATATCAGCGCCCTGATCAATCTCAGCGCCGCTTATATCTTTATCGTTGCCTATCACCTCAACTTACGACGGAAATACCTGCTCGCCAGGATGGTATCAGTACTGAACCTGAACCTGTACCTGGTTATCATGAATTACATGGAAGGGATAAAGGCCGGGGAATACCTGTTCTATTTTCCCTATTTCCTGATCATGACCTTTATCATCAGCTTTAGAAGGAATGTCATGGAGCTGGCGACTACCTACCTGATCACCATTATTTCCCTGCTGTTCTGCTACTATAAATGTCCGCAGGAAAACTATTACCAGGTCCATATCGCGCACATGTTCGACCGCCTGTATGAGAACAGCCTCGTCATTTCTTTATTGCTGACCACCTTCTTTTCCTATGCCATTCTCCGCATCAACAGGAATAATGAATCGGCTATCCTCAAAGAAAAACAGTTTGCAGATACTATTTTCAATACTTCCCTTGACGGCGTATTCATCCTCGATGCGGAAGCGCTGATCATCACCGATTGCAATAAACGCGCGGTCGAGCTGCTGGAGATCGAGGACAAATCGCTGATCATCGGCGCGCCCATAGACAACCTGTTCACCAAAGAACATCTGCGGCTGTTCAACAGCATTGGAAAAAATCCCGCCGACGAGCAGACCGGCAGCTGGCAGGGCGAACTGGCACTTACTTCCCGGAAAGACAACACCGTCTTTGCCTTTGTCAACGTGGTTTCTTTCTTCGATAATGACCGGCGTTTCTGGAAGATCAGCGTATTGGATATTTCCGAGATCAAGATGACCCAGTTCGAACTGATGAAGGCCAAACAAAAGGCAGAGACCGCCTCGAGGGCCAAGTCCAGGTTCCTGTCTAATATGAGCCACGAGTTGAGGACTCCGCTGAACGGCATCATCGGCGCATCCAACCTGCTGCTGCAGGAGCAATGTCTGCCCGAACAACGGTCCCACCTGGAGATCCTCAAATTCTCTTCCGAGCATATGATGATCCTGATCAACGAGATCCTGGACTTCAACAAGATCGAATCGGGAAGGTTCGAGCTGGAGAACCTGCCGGTCAACATGAGGGCTTTTTTGAAGAAGCTGGAAACACAATTTTCCGTACAGGCGCATGCCAAAGGGCTGCTGTTCCTGGTGGATATAGACGATAATCTCGAAAGCGAATTCCTGACGGATGAGACCCGGCTCAACCAGATATTCAGCAACCTGCTGTCGAATGCCATCAAATTCACACAGTCGGGCGGAATTACCCTGGGGGCGAGGAAGGTGTCTTCCACCAGTAAGAAATCGATGATCCAGTTCATGGTGCAGGATACCGGCATCGGCATCCCGGCGCATAAACAACTCGAAATATTCGACAGCTTTACCCAGGCCGATACGGATACGACCCGCAAGTATGGGGGCACCGGTCTGGGCCTTGCCATCAGCAAGAAGCTCGTCGGCCTCTTCTCCGGGGACCTTCAGTTGCAAAGCGAAGAAGGCAAGGGCAGCACCTTTTATTTTACGATCGAGCTGGAGATCAACGAAAATGCAAAGCTGTATATCAACGACCGGAAAGTCAAACAGCTGCCCGTATTCGACCGGTTGCGCGTACTTATCGCAGAGGATAACGCCGTCAATATGTCCGTAGCCCGGAGGTTCCTGGTCAAATGGGGGATCGAAGTGCATGAGGCAACCAATGGGGTGGAGGCCGTGGATATATGCCGTCGCGAGACCTTCGACCTGGTACTGATCGATCTTGAAATGCCGGAAATGGACGGCACTACAGCCCTGATGGAGATCAGGAAGATGCATCCGTCCGTCCCTGCTATCGCCTTTACGGCGGCTGTGTATGAGGACATGAAGATCGACCTGATGAAAAAGGGGTTCATGGATGTTGTACCCAAACCTTTCCGGCCCGAAGACCTTCACAGCAAGATCCTGAAATTTGTCAACAGGGCCTGATAGCCAAAGCCGCACCTGTCGTGCATTTGCGGTGGCGTCAGAAAAAATTTGAAAAATTTTTCTGAATAATGGCTGAAAAGAAAAAAAGATTTTTAAATTTGTGCTACCCAATCAAACAAACACTTAATATGCTTCGACAGAATGTACATACACCCATGATCTCCTGGTCCAACGTGGATAAGGCGTATACGGACTGTATGTCCGCGGGGCTGAGTAAGTGCTGAACAACAAGTAAAAAAGATCCAGCATATAAAAGCCCCGCCTTCAGGTGGGGCTTTTGCGTATGAAGACCATGAGACAACAAGATACGACGCTGACAGCTATTGCACCGTTTTGGTGCGATCAGGTCGTCTTTTGTCTTCGAGATCGAGTGGTCTTTTGTCTTCGACCGGATGTTATACGATAAGATCTATTTTAGATCCGATCCGATAAGATAACCCGGTCCGCAAAGCGCCCGGGTTTTTTGTTTTGGTCGCGGGCTCACGCCGCGCCGACAGACGAATGTATTTATCACCATTAACGGCTCCCGCAGGGAGAAGGAGGCAGTCATGAAATTCAATTTTAACCTGAAAGGAAGACAACCGGCAGACACCCGATACGCTTTCATCAAGGCGGAGGCGCCGGATGCAACGGCAGACCTCCTGAAGATGCTGCTGTCAGTGTCCTTGTCAGTCGATGATCCGGGACAGGCCAGTCAGGCTATGATCCTTTTGCGCGAAACAGTCCGTCAGGGCGATCCTGAATGGTTGGGCAGGCTGGCTATTGACCTGCGGGAACAAAGGAGTTTTCGGGATCTTGCCTACCTGCTGACGGCCGAGCTGGCTGCCCTTTATGGGGATGATGAAAGGACAGGTTTGCTGGTGGGCCGTATCGTTCACCAACCCGGAAAAATCCCGGGCTGGCTGGACTATTACACCCGGACGGTGAGAAAGAGACAACGGCCGGGACGTGCGGTGAGAAAGAGCCTTTCGGTCCTGCTCAACAGCATGGATGAATATCAGTATAGCCGCTACAGCGTCGAGATCCGAGAAGGGATTAGGCTGGCGTTACAATGGTTACAGCCCAAAGCGGCCAACCGGTCCCAGAGGTCGTTGTTTGCCCGGATCCAACGCGGGCAGATACCTGTCCGGACGACCTGGCTGCAGGAATGGCAGACGCTGCATCAGCAGCATTATGACAGTCCCGGGCAAAGGCAGGTGATCTTGCGCGATAAGTGGAAGGAAGGCATCTCTTCTTTCCGGATAGGTTATACAGCACTGCTCGATAACCTGCAGCCCATGCTCTGTGCCGGTGTCAGCGGTAAAGTCCTTAAGCTGGCCGCCGAATACCTGGGCAATGCGGCAGCTGCCGGTCCGGCAGGACAATCGCCCCTTCGGCTGCTGAATGTCTATCGTAACCTGCTGCGCGTTGACCAGGGCGGCGCCGGCATGCTGACAGAGGCGCTAGAACAGGCTGCGGTACACAACAGCTGGAACAGATCAGGATTTGGGCGGCGGGCCGTCTCCGTGATAGCCATGGATGTCAGCAGCAGCATGCGGCATCCCCTGGATAGCTATGGCCTTGTCCAGCGCTTCGATATCGGGCCCCTGCTGGCCTTTTCCTGGATCAACCGGGGCGAGCAGATCATCACCGGGGTTATCGGAAATACCTGGCGTCCGGTACAAAATCCGGTAAGGCCTATCCTGTCCGCAGTCAATGAGTTCCGCGGGCATGAAGGCGAGGCCGGGTATGCTATTAACGCATGGCTCGTGCTGCAGGACCTGCTGCGTAAAAGACAGGTGGTCGACAACGTACTGATCTTTACAGATTGTCCATTGTGGGACAACCGGACCTTCAACCAGCCGGCAGGCACCGATCTCAGCCACTGGTGGCGGCGATACCGGAAGGAGATGGCGCCGCAGGCACGGCTGTATGTTTTCGACCTCGCCGGTTATGGCATGAAAGCGCTCGAGACGCCGGAAGAAGGAGTATACCTGCTGGCCGGCTGGCAGGAAAGGGTACCTGATGTGCTGAATTTTATTTAACTTAACGGTTACAAGCAAATTCGTTAAACATATATGGAACCTCCATCATGGCCCGCCCGGTTCAGCCGGTTGCGACAGCTATTCTGGTTATTCTCCCTGTTGACCATTGCCTACATGATTTGGGTGAGAAGTTATCTGTCCCCGCTCAGCTCAGATGAGATCGTCCAATTTGAGATCGCCAAAACCGTGGGGAAAGCTCAGACCATCATCCAGCACTGGAAGGATACAGGTAAGTATGAGCTTGGTGTAAAAAGTACCTATTTTGCCTACATCTTCATGATATTGTACACCCTGGCGATAGCGCTGGGGTGTCGTTTTATTTCTGCCTGCACCGGCAATGAGATCATGATCAAAGGGGGAAGGGGCTTTGCCTGGTTGATCGTCAGCGCAACCATTTGTGACCTCATTGAACATATCGCACTTTCCCAAACGATCCGGGGGCCTGTCTCTCAATGGAATGTCTCCATAGCCTATGATCTGGCCAGGGTCAAATTTTCGATAGTCATCGTGTGTATCCTGTTCATGATCGCCTGTCTGCTCTACTGGGCGATTGGGAGATTGGCAGGCGACGAAAAATAGCGCACTTCTGGCGTTAATAGCTTGTTTTTCAACTTGCAATTCGGGGTATTAAATATTAAAATCCCTTATATTTGTGCCTGGTTTATTCAAAAGGTTTTTTAATGACAATTTAGAGCATACAATAAAACCTGGCATTATCAGTTTTTTGTGTTTTTGAATCCAAAGTATACAAAATTTTTATCGTCCTGTGGAGAATACGTTGAGAGTCTTAGTGTTTTAAAATATGCAGAAGGGTATAACGAGTTATTTAATCAGGATGCTCGCTTATGCCCTTTTCAGTTTGATAGATAAGGAACGACCGAGGAGGTTTTAATAATTAATTGATTGTTAATTAGTTATGATAAAATGTTGTGACTGAGGAGGCGAAGCTATGCCTGAAGACAAAAGAAAATGGTATGTCGTATATACTAAACCCCGCTGGGAGAAAAAGGTATACCGGCTATTGGAGGAGAGACGGATAGAGGCGTATTGTCCTTTGAACCGGGTAAGAAAGAAATGGAGCGACAGGGTAAAGTGGGTAGAGGAACCCTTGTTTAAATCCTACGTGTTCGTTAATGTGGTGGAAGAGGAATTGACAGAAATACGCTTGGTTAACGGGGTAGTCAATTTTGTATATTGGTTGGGAAAGCCGGCGGTCGTAAAAGAAAAAGAAATAGAGGTTATCCGGAAATTCCTGAATGAGTACGTAGATATCCGGGTCGAACCGGTCGAATTGAAAAAAGACACGAAAGTGACCATTCGGAAAGGGGCACTGATGGACAAAGAGGCGAAGGTGATGAAAGTACTCAACAACAGAGTGCAGGTAGTCATCGAAAGTATCGGGTTTGCCCTTGTCGCCGTGGTGGATAAATCCAATATCGCTGTGTCAGCGAAGCAGTAAGTATAATCTAAACTATTTTGAATGAAGCATAATTCCTGGTCATCGCTGAAATTTCTGTCGGCAGGTATGTTGGGGCTGACGTTCCTGGCGGTGATGTTCAGCTCCTGCGGCAATATAAAGGAATTGACCTATATGCAGGGGTCTTTTGATACGGCTAAGCTCAGTCAGGCAAAAATCGTAGATCCCATCATCCAAAAGGGAGATCTGCTCAGCATTATCGTTTATAGTGATAACCCCGAAGCCACGAAGATCTACAACCAGCTCCTGATCACTACCAGTGCTTCCGCCTCAGGGGGCGGGGCCGAAGCCGGTGGGGGTAATGGAGCAGTAGCGGGCCCTTCACCGACCTCCGGGGGATACCTGGTGGACGAAAAAGGCAACATCGAATTTCAGGGACTGGGTCTGATACACGTCGACAGCCTGACGCGCAGCACGCTAAGAGACACGCTGAACGAAAGACTTAAACCTTTTCTCACTAATCCATACTATAATATCCGGATTGTGAACCGCCGGTATACCATGCTGGGTGAAGTAGGCAAACCCGGAATTTATTCTATTTCGGGTGACCAGGTCAATCTCTTCGAGGCCATTGGCCTTGCCGGGGACTTGACCTTTTACGGACGGCGCGACAATGTGCTGGTTATCCGTCAAACCAACGGGAAAAGACAATTTGCCCGGCTCGATTTGACCAAGCCCGAGATCCTGATATCTCCTTATTTTTATCTTCAACAGAATGATCTCGTAATCGTTGAAGCTAACAAGCGTAAGATCGCCGCCAATGACCAGGTCGCCGCACGTAACGTCTCCATCATTGCGACTGTAGTTTCAACAGCAGCCATTGTTTACAGCATATTCAGAAATTAATTAATAGCGCTTTCTCATGAATGAAAATTCCAACGGGACGGGTCCCCACGTCGTAGCCAATCTGAACTTTTCTCAAAGTTCGGAAATGCGGGATTTTATCATGCGCTATTTAAGGTACCTGCCCTGGCTCATCGTTTGTTTTGCGCTGTCACTGGTAGTTGCCTATATCAAGATCCGGTATACCGTCCCTATTTACCATGTTCAATCCACATTGCTGATCAAAAATGATGCGGAAAGTTCGCCTACAGGCAAAGACGACCGCCTGGGAGAACTTTTCATGGCCCACCCTACTACCAACCTGAATAACGAGATCGAAGTGCTGAGATCGAGCCCGGTAATTGCGCGCGTGGTGAAAGATCTTGGATTGCAGGTCTCTTATTACATTAAGGGCAGTGTACGGTCGAGCCTGTTATACAAAGAGTCTCCGTTCACCTTACAGGTCGTCCAGATGCAGGATCCGACGACCGGGTTCGAGTTTGCCGTTACAGGAGTTAATGATCAGCATTTTGCCATCGTCGACAAAAGCGGTACGACGCATGCTTACGGCGAGCCTTTTAAGGTCGGGAATAACGTTTGCGTACTCACCCGCAATTTCGGGATCGATCTAAAGATCTTTCCAACCCGGGATTTCTACATCGATTGGCAACCGGCCATCGAAGCGGCGAGAGGATTGGCAGGAAGCATCAGAATAGCGCAGTTAAATGACTTTGCATCCATACTGACCCTTTCCATAGAGACGGAGAATGTTACCCTCGGCCAGGACATGCTGAATACCCTGATGGCAGTATATGATTCCCTGATCATCGAAGATAAAAACCGGATCGCCATCAATACGATGAAATTTATCGATGACCGGCTTAGCTCGTTGAGGGATTCACTGGGGGGCGTGGAAGGCAACTTACGTAGCTTCATGGAGAAGAATGGGATATTCGATATTACAAGCCAGTCAAAGGAGTATATTACCGGTATATCCGACGGTGCCAAGAACCTCGAGACGTCCAGCGTCCAGTTGAGTATCCTGGATTGGCTGATCGAATATATCAGCAAGCCTGAAAACACCTACAACGCGGTACCTACTAATTTAGGGATAGCAGAACCGTCCCTGCTGCAGCTATTCACAGACTACAATAAACTGCAGCTTCAAAGGGAGACCAACCTGAAGACCGCCCCCCCGGATAATCCCATGATCAAGAGTATGGATGCCAGCCTCGAAAGGTTACGGCAGAACATGCTGCAGGCCCTGCAAAATATAAGACAGGCAAATCTGATTACCCGCAGTGCGCTTTCCCTCCAAAACAACCAGTTCCAGGGACAATTACAAGCCATGCCCGGGAAATCACAGCATCAACTGGCCATTCAACGCCAGGAGGAAATCCTGCAGGAACTGTACTATTTCCTTTTGCAAAAAAAACTGGAGACTTCCATTTCTTCGGCATCCACTATCTCCAATTCAAAAGTAGTCGAACCGGCAGTCGGCGGGACCGAGCCTATAATCCCCAATCACAATTCCCTATACATGAGCTATGCGATTATCGGCCTGATCATTCCGATAGCATTCATAGTCATTGTCGAATTGATGAGCGATAAGGTTGCCAATCGGATGGAAATCCAAAAGGCCACCGATGCGCCTATACTGGGCGAGATCGGGCACTCGGAGGATGAAAAAACCCTGGTAGTAACGACGAACAGCCGCCGCTTCATTGCCGAGCAATTCCGGATCATCCGTACCAATCTCAGGTACATCACCGGCAAAAATGAAACGCCGGTCATCCTGGTCACTTCTTCTTTCAGCGGAGAAGGTAAATCCTTTGTCAGCACCAATATGGGGGCTGTGATGGCCCTTGCCGGTAAAAAGACCGTAGTAATGGAATTCGATATCCGCAAGCCGAAGATCATATCGGGGCTGGACCTGAAAAGAAAAATGGGCATTACCAATTATATTATCGGCAGCGCCAGTTTTGAAGATTTGCCGGTGAAGGTGGAAGGCGTGGACAATTTCTATGTGATCCCCTGCGGGCCTATTCCGCCCAACCCGGCCGAATTGTTGCTGAGCCCCCGTCTGGCCGAATTGATCGAGTTCGCAAAAAGAAACTTCGAAGTCGTCATCCTGGATACGGCCCCGATCGGATTGGTGAGTGATGCCATTAACCTGGCCAGCTTTGCCGATTGCACCATTTATATCGTCAGGCGCGGACATACCCCGAGACGCCTGCTTGGTCTGGTCAACGACCTGTACATCAATAAGAAACTCCCTTCCCTTTCCATCTTGCTGAATGATGTGAAGGCGGACGGCAGTCAATATGGAGGTTATTATGGAGGGTATGGATACTATGGGTATGGATACAATAAGAACGGAGGATACTTCGAGGATAATAAGCTACAAAAAGGCTTTGTCAACCGGATCAAAGGCACGTTCAGCCGCTGGTTTGGTTAGTCTTCGGTTAAAATTCGATAAAATCAGCTGATACTCAAGATGACGACCGATACGTTAAAACCCGTCGAACACGAACATTGGGACATGGTCATTGAACCGCATGGCCACCTGTTTGACTTAAAGCTAAGGGATGTATGGCACTACAGGGACCTG
>Ga0302324_100007695_pt1 | contig 22862 bp, 18 predicted proteins | sample Palsa_T0_1_FD_201949 | JGI IMG/M metagenome (GOLD analysis project Ga0302324, IMG submission 201949) | Peat permafrost microbial communities from Stordalen Mire near Abisko, Sweden - Palsa_T0_1 | ecosystem: Environmental > Terrestrial > Soil > Palsa > Peat permafrost | place: Sweden: Abisko...
CCGGCATCTGATTTGGCCATGTTACATAATAGTAATGATCATGCTCGTTCGCTTGGGGAATGTTGAGAAATGCCGCTAGAGCAGAGTAACTAGCACCACCTACTTCAGGGCCGGATGCCGTTCCAGCCGCGAGGCTGGGTCGAATCGGCGTAGGATTCAGAGACGCTCCTTGTTGATTGGTGATATTAAGATTCAAGATGCTGAACCTTTTCCACGATTTTCAGGTATCGCCGTCATGTCGACGGCAACGACGAGAATCTGATTCATCAGAAGCGGCTTAGAGGCGTTCACGTTGTAACAATTGCTACTAGTCGAACGCGGGTCTGCTTCAAGAATGAAAGCCTCCTAATGGTGTTTGTCATGCATCCCTTGTCTTTTTTGCGGTATTCAGATTCTCACTCGGAGACATATTTCCCTTAATGCGCCTAACCTTGCGGCACACAAGAAACGCTGATTGTCCCTCTAGGGATAAGGCGAGAAAGTCAGCCCCTCAGACTCGGAAGGATTTCCAAACCTAGCCGAACCAGCCGACCCGCGCCGATGTGAGAGTCTACACCGCACCAAGAACGAGACGCACGATCAGTCGACGAGTTATATAATCCGGACGGGCGCTGAAAGCAAATAACTTATGCTATGTGTCCGAGCTGTTCTAGCGCCGTTGTCGTTACGATTCCCGGAATGGCTGTCCTAGTGGTTTTCGACTGCCTTCGACTTTTGACATTTCACACTTCTGTCCAGTCACGAATGTGTCGCGAGTTGCAGTGGAATAATAGGTGGGGTGAACCCTCACGCTGAGACCTTGTTCAGAACAACATATTTTTCTTGCGGCGATAGTCTGCCAGCACAATACGCGCAGAAAACTGATTGCGCTGGGCATCCCCGATGCAGCCGCTTCTCACTAGCCGGTCCCGCACTCGGGACCAACTTCCAGTACAATTTCAGTGCCCTTTTCTGGACGTGAAAGGTGTGTCCCGCCATGATTCAACAGGTCCTCAACAAGCAACTTCTTCAGAATGTCCTCGATAACATGCTGGCGCAGGTGTCGGTCGAGGATGGGCGCCGGGCCATCACCGGCACCCCGATGGACGATATGCGCCCGGCAGAACGGGCGGAGCTTCAGCACAGCATCGAGACTGCTCAAAGACACGCGGCGGAGGGGGAAGAGCAAGCTTCTGACCGCAGGGGCGAGTCCGCCAAGCCGTCCTTGGCGGACCGCAAAACCTACATACCGCGTTCGCCCGAGCTCTCCAACCTTCAGTCCGCTATTGAACAGTACTTCACCGAGAAACGTGCGGAAGTAGTGGAAGAGCCCCAGCGCGATGATCGCCGTGGAGGCTCGGCTCCCGTGGCAGGTTCGCAACTCACCATTTGGCAGGACTATCTGGGAGATCTCCCCTCGGACCGCCGCCTGTTAGGTGCATTCGAGCAAACCGATATCGGGTGGATCAATTCTCTGTTCGCCGAAGGCGTCAGGAAGTTCCGGAGAAAGCACAAGTTTGTCAAGCGCCCGGTGCGGAGGGCTCCCGTTCCGTTTCCCGACGAAAAGGTGCGCATGATCGTCTTTGGTGACTGGGGCAGCGGCATCCCGCGCGCTCAGAAAGTAGCCAAGTATGTACGCCGCGAGCTCGATGACCCCAAGGTGAGAGATTGGCAGAAGCACGTCATCCATCTCGGCGACGTTTACTATTCGGGTTGGGAGTACGAATACAAGAATCGGTTTCTAAACGATTGGCCGGTAAAGCCGGAAGAAAAAAACGAGATCGGTTCGTTCAATTTGAACGGGAACCATGACATGTATTCCGGCGGCTGGGCCTACTACGAGTACTCGCTGGCCGATGAGCGGTTCGCTGCCTTGCAGGGCAAGAGCAGCCTATTCCACCTGGCGAACCACCATTGGCAGCTATTCGGGCTTGATACTTCGCATGACAACGCAGGCCTCAAAGGTGATCAGGCCGAATGGGTCCGCGGTGCGGCGCGCGAGGGCTTGAAGACCATGCTCCTCAGCCACCATCAATATTGCAGCTCGTTTGAGAAAGCGCCCCAAACCGTGATTGATAAGATTCAGCCGGTATTGAACGAACTTGACGTGGCGGCGTGGCTGTGGGGACACGAGCACCGCTGCATGACCTACAAAGACGTTCCCGGGATCAGGTTCCCGCGCTGCCTGGGCCATGGCGGCGTACCTGTCTACCAGAGCCATGACTTGCATGGCCCCACGCCGCCGCCGGGAGAGTGGGAGTACCGCGACTACATTGATGGCGGCGTGGAGCTTTGGGCTAAATTCGGCTTTGTTGTGCTCGATTTCAACTACGACAAAATTTTAGTGCGTTATATCAACGAAGGCGGCGGTGAAGATCGGAAGGAAACCATCCTATGAACCGCGCGCCGGAAAAGCAGGTGGAGTCGCGATGCTTACAATTCAGGACGCCCTGGAAATAGTCAGCAACTGCATACGTAAATTAACGGGAGTGGAAGAAGTCGACACGACGCAACGCCTCTCGGACCTTGGTATTGACAATCGTGTAAAGCGCCAGAGTCTCGCAGAGATGATCGCGGACAATGTCAGTCAGGCCGGGTACGAAATCGCCGCAACCGATCTTGATTTTGATCAGGGTACCACCGTTGGAGACGTTTGTGCTCTGATCGCTATCGCACCTGATGCGCCGCCGCTGGGGACGCCAGTTGCCTCATCGGGCAGTCAACGTCTCGGTGCCAAAAAGAAAGCAAAGGCTGCGAAGAAAGGCCGTGCGATTAAGAAGGTCAGAAAGAGGAAGTCAACGAAGCGATACAAAGGGGGCTGGGCCGGGGGCAGCTCCGGTCCCCGCAAAGGAAACGGTGGTGACGCACCCTCGAAGCGTGCTGGTGGCGAGAAAAGAGATTTGACGAAGAAAGCATTCGGGTACGCTCCGCAAGAAAAGGGTGGCGGTCAACGTCTCGGTGCCAAAAAAAAAGCAAAGGCTGCGAAGAAAGGCCGTGCGATTAAGAAGGTCAGAAAGAGGAAGTCAACGAAGCGATACAAAGGGGGCTGGGCCGGGGGCGGCTCCGGTCCCCGCAAAGGAAACGGTGGTGACGCACCCTCGAAGCGTGCTGGTGGCGCGAAAAGAGATTCGCCGAAGAAAGCATTTGGGTACGCTCCGCGAGAAAAGCGTATTGGCAGTCATGTCGATCTGTCCGTCGGACCCCACGGCCCCAAAGCTCAGCCCGGTTTAGATGAGTTGTCGTCTCCTCCGCCGAGAGGTGAAGCAGAGTCGCCTCAGCAGCCGGCTACCCGGACCGTTGAAGGCACGCCGCAGATGGAAATAAGAAAGGAGATGGTTCCGGCCAAGATCTATCGTTTGGCCGTGTTCGTGGACCAAGGGCCTGCCGCGCAGGGAGCGGATGTGCAGCAGGTTAAGATTGAGATTCCCAAAGACATGCAGCAGATCCCGGTGGATGTGTGGCTGGATTGCTCCAGTCACTTCAGCGTGGACGAAATAGAGGATCCTCCCAGGATCACCGTCAAGACTGCTACCGGCATCAGTGATGAATTGAGTTTCACATTGAACGTGCTAAAGGCTCCCGATGACAGGCCGATGTTTGTCTCTGCATTCTTCCGGTACAACGGACGTCCCTGCGGCAAGATCGCCCGCTATCTGGAGTTGGCGAATGGCAGCTTGCGCTGGAAGGAATTTGTTCAGTCTGGGGAAACGGAGGGCGAGGTAACACTGCCTAACGCTGATGCACTCCCCTCGATTGTGGTAGAAACTCGAGCCAAACCAGCCGAAATCCGCATAGACGTTTTGCAGACTGAATTCAAGGACGGCAGAAACTACACTTTGAAATGTGATACGCCTCAGCAGTCGTGGAAAGGACTCTGGATCCTCCCAGAGGTCACCAAAGTCCTCGTAAATTCATACATGCAGGGGTTCATGGCCAACAAAGGCAAAGCTAGGATTGCCAGCCTGAAAGGCGCAGGGCTGGATTTCTGGGACCTACTTCCCGAAGAGGTCAAAGCTCTGTTATGGAACGCGCTGGAGAAGGGCGTCAGTACTATGTCCGTGATCTCGCAGGAGCCCTACATTCCCTGGGAACTAATGGTGCCGTACCAGAAGGTGCGAAATCCTCGCAAGCCGCTGGGCGTTGAGCTTCAGCTCGGGCGCTGGATCACTGGCGATTATAAGTCGGCTCCCCAACGTATCCCGATGAATAACGCGTACGTTATTTGCCCCAAGACTTCAGGGCTGGCTAGCGCCGGTCAGGAGGTAACGTTCCTGACTCAACTCAAACCGAAATTTGATCCTGTAACACAGGTGACGCCGGCAACATTTGAAGGAGTCGATGAGGGGTTAGCGGGACCCCCGCGCAACGTCATCCACATCATTTGTCACGGCAAGAGTGCAGTGCTACAGACGCTAGAACTGGACAAACCAGACACGCTGGACTGCTCACAGGTGCGCACGCTTGAGGGATTCCAAGCGGCGTTCAAGGACGGCCCGGTTGCCTTCCTCAATGCCTGCCAAGTCGGTGCTCAGGTGCTGACGCTTGACGGGTTAGGCGGCTTTGCCAACTCCTTCATTGATCTCGGCGCTTCCGCGGTGGTTGCTCCGCTGTGGCCGGTACAGGACAAGGCAGCGCTTAATGTGACCAAGACTTTCTATCGCCAGGCGCTCAAGGGTGTGCCATTCGCCAAGATCATGAAGGAGATCCGTACCAAAGCGTACACGCAGGCGATTGACAGCTACGCGGCGTACTGTTTCTACGGAGATCCGATGGCTTCCACGAGCTGAATCTGAGAAAGACTGCTCCGACTGTTAAGCCAAAATCTCGTTCACCCTCTCACGCGCCCCTCCAATGACTGGGCCGTATTGTTTCCTTACAACTGGTTATGCTACGGGGCATTGTAACCTGGACATGGTACACACCAGGATTATATCCATGGGGGCTTTTGATTGGAGTACCAGAAGATCCTGTTCCTGCCAATCAATCCGCCCCAGTAAGTTTCTCTCTTCTGCGGGGCAGTGCAGCGTGCCGGCGACCGGACGGATCACGGAGCCCATCGAGAAGGGTCCAGTCTTAATAATAAACTAGCCCCAAGCCATGCTCGTGATGACGCAGCAGTATTCGATTGACATATCTTTTGTCTTGGTCGAGACGGATCCAGCTGGCGCCTTCTTCCAATTCTCTGGCAACGGAATGGCTGCCGCTAATGGCAGTATCGCGGGAAATTGGACATGCGACACGCTTTCCCACTTGTATGGGTTGGAGCGGCACTTTCTCTGGCACTCTGGATTAAGGCGCCTCATAATTGGCAAAATGGTTTCGTTACCACTGGTAACTTGGCTTGCACAGCGCTGCTCTCGTATCGTAGTTGATGGAGGAAAACACGATATGGCTGTTGGTTACGTGTGCGTGTGCGGTAAGGAAATACGCGTGGATTTCGAATCTATGAGTACGTGTCTGCCACAGGGGTACCAGCACGATTGCGGAAAGGACGAGGAAGAGCATTACTTTCCGGGACCAATCATTGCGGTTTCGGAAGAACGCGACGGCACGTGGGTTATTGTTGCAAAGAGGCGGAGCCGGGAAGTGAGCAACTGACTTCAGCGCCGGTGCTCTGATGTCGCCGACACTACGGTAATCTTGTCCCTCTCAGCCAGCTCTCAGATACTGGGCGAACAATGACCATTAAGAAACCACGATGCATGAAAACGCTTGTTCACTTGTCGAAGGACAAGCAACTTCCGGTTTATGCGGGAGTGCATTTCAAGAATGCCGTGCGCGAGGTAACGGATGGCATGGACCTTTATAGATTTGGGAAGCTAACAGTTCTACTGGAAGGGGTTTATCTGCAGGGCAAGAAGGACGGCGCACGAATTGTCGATGAATCCTTCACTAAGATGATGAAGCATATTCCCCATAACAATCCAGGCCAACCAAAGAAGAAATCACAATAGTCCTCATCTGCTCGGCCGGCGCACGCACGGATACAGCGGAGAGTTGCAATGAAACTCCTGCTATTGACAGAGCTTCCGATCGCGAACTACGCTTGGGACAAATGGCTATGGAGGGGATACTCCTAGGCGGCGGCAAGTCGCTACACCTCTTTTCACACGATTTGGTGTGGGGTTGCCGACACTATGCGAAGGAAGCCCAACAATCACAGCATCCTTACGGAACGTTTCTTGCAAATCTGTCCTGCATTCTTTTTGGGAGTTCCTTCGTGGAGGCGAGGCTCAACCAGCTCTCTGCTGAGATGATAGCTAGTGGGGACGCCCCGAAAGTGCCACTCGCCTTTTGGCGGACTCTTCACGATATACGAAAGACTTTGAAGGTAGAGGACAAGTGGAACCTCATTGCATCGGTTTCAAATGGTATGCTCTGGGATTCCTCAAGGGTGCCGTTTCAGTCCTACGACCAGATCATCAATCTTCGTAATGAACTTGTTCATTACAAAGGTGAATATGCGACGGTGAGTAAGCTCCCCGCTAACAGACTCAAAGCTCTTCTGACCAAGTTCAAGGGACCGGGGTTTTCGATTCCAGGCCGCCCTCCCAAGTGGATATCGCAACTATTGACGGCTAAAAAATTGGGGAGTTGGATTTCAGCGACGATAGACGACTTCGACATGAATTTTGACCACTACCTTACGGGAATGGAAATGACAAAACTAGAGGAGGACATATACAAGCATCTGAATGATGCTCGTCATGACCCATTTCGCATGACGACCTGACTAGCGGGCGGCCGTCCGACTGGTGTGTCGCTTCACTTTTTCGATACTCTCGGAATCTCGTTCGGAAAAGCTTGGAGGAGGGGGAACTGATGGCGAATTAGCGAAACCTCTTAATGTCATCCAGCGGGTGCAAATCCCGCCTGATCAAAGTCGAGCAGACAGGTCAGTAGTGAGTCTTGCCATTCACCGGGCGACTGGTGGGTGCGAAGCGCAGACAACAAGGTAGCAGACCGTGAGGATTCAGCCCCGAAATCTTATCTTGTCGCGAGGCCGACGCGTTTTCCGTAGCGGAAGGCAGTATCTGGCGGCGACCGTTATTGCGAGGTCGCGCCTACTCGCCGGGGTCCCTAGCCCAGGGCATGCTCCACAGGGATGGCCCAGGAACCGAAGAGAGCTCCCCATCTCCTCTCACACCAGGAGGACCGCCTCTGGTAAGGGATCGAGAGGTACGTGCAACCGAGGGTCGACCGGAGGAAGCACGGACGGACGGGAAAGAGCGCTTTTAGAATCCCTCTCTCTCTCCGCGATCAAGTCTTTACTGCAAGAAACTCCGCCGCGCTTTACGCTGAAATACGCGAAACATCCCCATTTTGCGCGATACTTGTTCGACAAACTGGAGAGAACGGAGACTACCTACTAATTCCCAAGCTCGGCCCTTGTTGCGGTCCGAACTCCCGCTGCGGCGAAATTGCTTGATCATGCTTCGCCTCCGGCACCTGGGCACTTTGATGAGAAACGTCATGCCCGAGGGACGCACCAAGCTTCTCGCGGTCGTTGGTGAAGAGTTGCGCATCGTAGGCGCCACGTGAGACAGCAACATAGGCCATGCGATTGTTGAGTAGGTCTTTTGCGCCCAGCTCGGTATCGACGTTGATCAACACGCGATCCGCTGTCTGCCCCTGGCTGGAATGACTGGTGACGGCATAGCCATAATCGAGATGCGGATGAAGCCTAGGATCGAGCTGCAGCTCGCGGCCTGCGTCCATCTCCAGACTGAGCCGCCCGTTGGGATCGATACCTTGGACTGTGCCTAGCTCGCGGTTCGCCGCTTTTAGCTCGCGTGCAGGCGCTGTGAACTGCACACGGTCTCCAACACAGAACGACCTCTCCCCTTCCCGATAGACGGACACGCCCTGCTGACGGCGTGGATCGTAGGTTATCTCTGTGCCGTCCTTCAGCTCGACTGTCAGCCGGTTATTGGGGGCATCGATGCTCTTCACGCGCGCGTATTCGCCTTTTCTAATGCCCGTCTCTTGAGAGCTGCGGCTGTAACGCAGCACATCCCCGACGTCGTAGCGTTCTGCCCAGGTACGATCCGCTCCAGTGAGATCCTGACGGGGCACAAGTATATGGACGCGATGCTCATCGCTTGCGACCACACCCTTCGCCTGCAATTCAGTATGGATCGCCTGATTGATCTCCGCACGAGAGCGGTTGTCAGGCGAGACGACCAGCGTGCCTTCCGGCGACCTCGCATACTCCTTAGCGATTGCCGCAATGCGCTCGTCGTGGCCTTTGACCTCATGGATGCGGCTCTGCCGCTCCAGACCGATGATGGCATCTGTGACCTGGCCGCGCGCAAGCTGTTCAACGGTCTGTTTCAATTCCGGGTCTTTCTGGCGCACGATCTCGTCCAACTTCACCGTCTTCATGCCCGCATCCTGCAGTTGCGCGAAGATGCGGCCAGCTTCGACCGATTCATGCTGCCGGGTGTCGCCCACGAGCAGCACCCGGTCGTTCGCATACAGGCGGTCCACGAACTCATACATTTGTTTGGTAGAAGCAAGCGAGCTCTCGTCCAAGACGTAGAGCCGGTGCTCTCCCGTATCCGCACGCTGGCCTCGGACAAGATGCGCCTGCAAAGTCATGGTCTCGATCCCCGCGTCCCCCAGGGTTTGCGCCGCGCGGGACGTGGGCGCAAAGCCTTCCACCTTGTACCCCGCCCACTCCGCGCCCTCGCGCACCACGGCAAGAGTCGTAGTCTTGCCCGCCCCCGCGATTCCATCCAGACCAACAATCTTCTCGCGCGCGAGAAAAATATCTTCCACTGCCTGGCGCTGCCCGGCATTCAGCGCAGGGTGCCGGTCTGCGGCTTCGACACGAATGTGTGCCGGAACTAGCATCGGATTGTCGTGGCCGCGCCCGTTGCCTTCCTGCATGTGGCCGATGATTTCTCGTTCCATGCGCAGCATCGTGGCGGTTGTGTACTGCTGGCCGGCCCCAACGTGGTCAACGGCAATGAACTCTCCCGTCTGCAATCTGCGCTCGAACTCCCGCCCCACTTGAGCGACCGTGGTCTGTCCCATGCCACGGTTGAGCGCCGCTTCCAGAATGTCGCGCCGGTCCTCGACCGCTGAACGCTCGAAAACATGATCGCGGGCATAGGTCACAGCCTGCTGTGCCGCCCTTTCGGGTTCGTAAGCGTTACCCTGTTTCTGTTGATGCTCTCGCGCCTCAGCTACGATCCGGTCGGCCTGATGTCCGTGCTGCGCCGCCAACTCGCGATGCCGCTGCAAGACTTCTTCCGGCGAGAGCAGCACCTTGCGGTCTCGGGTGCGGTGCGCCGCCACTTGAGCGGCTCTCGCGCCGTCGATCCCCGTTTCCCGGAGATGGTCCTTGATCTGTTCGCGGCGCGGGCTTGAGGTCTCCAGATATTCCTTGGTATAGCTCTTGATCTCCGGCTGCCCATGCTTACCGCGCTCTAGCTCATAGCCTAACTTCTCAAGGCGCACCGCCAGTTCGGAGCGATAGACACTGGTTGCGTAGCGCTGCGAAGCGAATAGCTCCTGCGGCTGCAAGGCCCGTGTCTGTTTCCCGTTTTCAATTCCGTTCTGCGCGGCAATATCCCGCTCGGTGACATTAAAGATGACCGCGTGGGTATGGAGTTGCGGGGCGGCGTAGCCCTCGACCGGACGCGCCGTATCATGCTCGAAAGTAGCGGCGATCAACTTGCCCGTGGTCTCCGGCGCATGCACGTTGCCGATTCGCGCCTGCGTGTAACGCTCCAGTTCGCTCAGCGCAACCCGGACACTCTCCCGGTGCGCTTCTCTCACGCGCTCATCCCCGCCCACCAGCGCAGTCAAGGAGACCGACTTGGGCGCGGAAAACGTCGCATCCCATCCGGCACGATGCTCAACGCTTGTAACTTCCCGGCCGTACTTGCCCTCGTAGGTTTTGGAACTCTGATGGCGCACGAGTTGCACTCCGGTCTGAGGGTGTTGGCCTTCGCTCAGCCGCGCGAAGTGTTCGGAGCCAACTGCACCGTGCAACCCCCACTGCTCGGCCAACCTGCCTTGCCATTCGCTGTGGCCCTGTTGATCGCGGCTCCAGTAGTTCTGGCCCTGCGCGGCGAACTCCTGCTCGTGATACGTGCGTGCTTGGGCCGCCGATAATGGTTTCGAAATGGTCAGCATTACTGCTCTACAAATGTGGCGGTCTGGGATTGAACTTCACAACTTGTAATGCCGAGTTGGTACCGCGTGGGCACCCGTTCGCGGCTTCTCTCCTGGATAGTATAGGAATTCCGCGCCCGACTGGGAAGTCAGAACTTTGACTCTTGACCCCTGAACGCGGTTCTTCGTTCTACCGTCGAGTCGGTGAGATGTAGCATGTGGCTTTTGCCCCCTAGTCGATGCCCTTGGACTTGTCCCAACGGAAACCTTCTTTGCCCTGACCGGCCCTGTCCTTATTATCTTCGTATTTATCATCTTCTTCTTCGTTGTTTTTATTCCTATCCTTGCCCTTACGTTCGTCGTCATCTTCAGATTTGGCGGCGGGCGCATCGAAAGGAAGCGTAGCCTCGGAGGATGGCACTGATTCCGCCGGTTTGTTCGCCGGTGTCGTAACTGCCGTCCAGGCCTCGACCGGCCTTGGCGCAATTGCCAGCATCTTGCGCTCGACAAACTCGGGCTGCTTGCTGCACTTTGGCGTCAGCCGAAACCAGACCGGCACGACCCGGTTCTCTTGCTTGATGAAGGCCCGCAGCGGCTCCAGCCCTGAAATCTCGGAGGCCATGACGAGCGGCTTAACCGCGATCTCCATGGCATACGATTTCTTGCTGTGCAGCAGGTCCATACTGCGCGATTCCTTGAGACGCTCGACCTCTACCTCGCCGATGGCCTCGGAAATCCATTTGGCCGCGTGCGGCTCGCTAGTCTTCAAGAAGATTTTAGTTGCGGGCTGCGAGAGCATGGCTTCCGCGTCCTGGCCGTAGCGCTTTTCAAGCTGGCTCCGCCCTTGAAAGCCCAGCACAACGGGGTTCCCATACTTGCGGTTTTCGGTGACGGCGGTGTGGAGCTGGGGCAGCCTGTGCAACGATGCCAACTCGTCGAGCACGAACCACACCGGCTTCGCCATGCGATCTTCGCAATGGCCCATCATGCGCAGGATGAACAGGTCGAGCCACACAGTGTGCAGCGGCAAAAGCTTTTCGCGGTAGTCGGCGCTGGAGGTCATAAACACCCAACGCTTGCGCTCCGTGTACCACTCGGCTGTTGAAAAGCTTTTCCCCAGCGCATCGCTGTATTGCGGCAGCAATTCCAAGCTGTCGGCGACCATATTCATACTGGCGATAACGCCCGCTCGCTGCGGTGGCGCGGCGGGATCGAGCAAGGCCGCAAGCGGTGTTCCCTTCACCATCGCAGCCAGCGTTTCCGGCGCTGCCATCCACTTCAAAATATCCCTGGGCTGCGGCTTCCGCTTTAACAGATGGGCTAGGACGCGGCGCGGCCCATCGATAAAAAACTCCCTCTCATACTCTCTCTCGGGAAGGAACGCGGCGGCGATGGTTGTGGCGGTTTCCTCACGGACAAGCTCATCGCCCAGGCTCCAATACGGGCATCGCGCATCGAGCGGATTGAGGATCAAATCGCCGCGATTGTGATCGTAGAACTCGCCCACAAAATCCATGGCCGGGTCGTACACGATGGCGCTCTCGCCGAGCTCATGGATTTGGTGCAAGATCTGCCGGATGGCAGTGGATTTACCGCTGCCGGTGTCTCCCATGAGCAGGATGTGACTCGACTCCAGTTTGCGCGGAATGTGATAGCTGGGACCGAAGGGAAGCCGGCCCAAAAGCGGGTTCTCGAAGCGGAGACGGAAGCGGATGCCAGCGCCCTGGGTGCGGCGGTGCCAGCGCCAAGGCAAAAATAACTCAGGACCTTTGGTGCGCCGTCCGTGGCGCTCTTCGTGCCGAGACGTGCGTTGCAGAAGGCGCCGTCCGGCAAGCAAGAAAATGAGGACTACCGCTGCACTCCAAAGCAGAGGCCGCAGCAACAAACTCCATGCACTTTCCCCACCGAAGAAATTCTCTCGCAGATACGGGTTGAGTTGGAATGCGGCGACGCGTTCGGGCGGTCCCTGAACCAACCCAGTCCAACCCGCGGCGCGGGCTGCCGGCGAGAGTTTCATGGGGAGATGGAGATCGCTATCGGCGGAGTTGGAGACCGCATCGGCGACCATGGCCAGCTCCTGTTTCCTTCCCGGCGCAGTCTTGTATAGCCACTGAACCGGGACTGGCTCGGTAGGGTGGTCGCCCTTCAAAAATGCGCTCTCGAAATAAACTCCCAGGTAGTGGTACTGGACAGGGGGATCCGCCACCCAATTCCAGAGTCCCACGGGAAGAAACAATACTACGGGAAGGAAAAGGGCTAGCAGCACCAGCGCAATCAGCCACGCAAACCTACGGGGGAACTGCATCGGCCTCACGTTTTTTTGCTCCCGATGTTTCCTTCCTGGGCAAAGAAATCCTGGAGAAGCTTGCGGGCTTTCTGGAGCTTCTGAGCGTCGGCCTGATCGCGGATTTTGACCACGGAATCGGGTAACAACTGCTTTCCTTCCGCGGTAGCCAGAGCGCTTGCGTGGAATAGATTAAGCAAGGCATAACGGGTCGCCATCAGTTCGGCCAAGAGCAGCTCGATCGGGTCCGCCAGTCGCTCGCGAGCCGACCGCAGGGCAAGGTCACGCAGCCACTCGGCGAGGGGTTTTCCGTCGCGTTCGACCGCGGCTTCGACCTCCTGCAGCTCCTCGGGAGTAAGCCTGGTGGCGATGGTTTTGGCGCGCAGAGCCGGTCGCGCTGCTTCGTTCGGAGGCATCGGAGAATTCGGGGCCGGGATGCGGGTAACGGCCAAGGGGAGATCCAGCTGTCAAAAACATTCTACACTCGGACCGCTTCGATAATCAGGCCCCCGTGTCCGACGGGAGCAGCAACTACCGCAGAATCAATGTGTTTACAAGACTATCGGCTGATAATGATATTTGTTTACGAATGTAAACGCGAGAATTTACGGAAAATCTAAATTGCTGATACGGAAGAGGTTCACGCAAGTAAGCGCGCGGGCTCGTTCGGGTATCCTCACAGCTCCCGTTTGGGGGTGACGTGTCATCCTTCAGCCGCTGCGAAGCAGCGTTTCGAACAAAACCTGAGATGCAATCCCGTTTGAAACCTTCATTCCGAAGGACGAGCAGGCCGCCGGCCGCATTGAGTCTTTATAAAAGCGATTTAAGAGCAAAGGATGTGGTTGAAATAGAAGCTATTCGCGTTACATCGGTCAGACGGACGCTGCAAGACGTAGCAGAGGGCGACCTTTTGTCGCGAGATCAACTGCAGGGTGTCCTAAAGCAAGCCCTGGCGGTCGGCCTAGTCGATGTCCAATTCTTGACGGGACTCACTGGCGACCAATTCGAGTTCAGGTTCGACCAATGAAGAATCTGTGAGTTCGAGAGGGTGAGAGGGTGCGCACGAAGCCCGTAGAACTCCGGGATCAAACCGCGGATTTCGTTCTCGATTTCAGAAAGATCGATCTGAGGCGGGCGCCTGGTGCCGGACGAGAGTACTATCCTGCATTCCGTCACCTGTTGGAGAGACACGAACTGGGCGGGGCGATGCTGAACGCGGTGAACCAATATCTAGCCGCGGCATCCGCATCACCACGTGGACGAGGACGCGACCATTATTCACGCGCCCTCATCAACCAAGAACCGGAGCGGAGAACGCGATCCAGAGATGCATCAGACGCGCAAGGGGAAGCAGTGGTACTTCGGGTTGAAGGCACACATCGGAGGGGACTCGAAGCCAGGCCATGTGCATTCGGTGTGCACGTCGGCGGCTTCGGTGGCAGACAAGCGCATGCTGCCGGATCTGTTGCACGGGGAAGAAGAGCCCCAAGGTGTGGGGCGACGGCGGATATCAGGGACAGGGAGAAGCCATCCGGCAGGCGGCTTCGCGAGCGCAAGATATGACCAGCCGGAGAGTGCCTCGGGGCTGGCGCGAGAGATTGAAATAGGCGAGGCGGCAGGTCCCGGTGGACGCTGGTGTCGGCGTGGACGAGGACGCGTTCGGCGGTACGCCCCTGCCAGCTGTGGCCGGTGACCCCGTAGCCCTGGTCGAAATGACGATGCTGACTCGTGTCGAACTCGATCTGGCGGCTGTTATCGAGGCGGGCGAAAACGCGACCTTCGGGCAGAGTCGCTTCGATCATAGCCATGTCCCGATTGGCGACGCCGATCGATGTATCGGGCGCGGTAAACTGAATGCGGTCACGGAGAACTCCCGTTCGATCTGTTGGTAGATGCTGACGCCGGTGAGGCGCCGGGGATCCTAGGTTCCAAGTTCTCCATTCGCCTTCTCGAGTAAGCAAGGTGGTTGCCCAATCGACCAACTCTCGCTCACTAATTACACTGCTTCTTCGCAACGTGAGGGCTCTCTCAATCAAAGTGACGAGTTTCTGTCTCAGCTCTCAATTTCCACCACTCGCAAAGCACGGCTTTGGGCTCAGGTGCGCCGCTCGGACCGCCAACGAGCAATAGCGGCCTGAAGAGCTCTCTCAATGCGCGCTCCTCTACGACTGAAGCCAAGTTCCGCTATCATCTCGTCGATGATCTGATCGTCGGTTCGCAAGTGGCCATCCGAAGCAATCCATTCCAGCAAACTAATCAGCTCGGGTGTCGTGCATTGGCTGATTGAGGGACGCGCGGGAATGTATGGCCGGGGGCCACTCCGAGGAGTCGCTGTACCAGTGTCAGCATGTTCTCGGTGGTTTCCATTTCCGTGGTTGTTGGGAACCGCCCCACGGTCCAGCTTGTCAGCATGGACCACCGCATCCTCAAAGGCTTTCATCGCTCGTCGGATTTCGTCTTCCTTCCGCAGGAACCAGTCAGTCGACCAAATGCGGTGGAACCTCCAGCCGAGTTTCTCCAACTGCTGTTGTCGGAGCCGATCTCGGTCCCGCGCAGTGTAGCTGGAGTGCCAAGTGGCTCCATCACACTCGATTGCCAGAACATAACGCCCCGGCTTTGTGGGATGCTGCACGACCAAATCAATGCGAGATGATCGCGAGGCGCCCATCTGTGGAATCAGCTTCAAACCCGCGGAACTCAAGCAGTCGAAAACCTCTGCCTCGAATGCATTTAGCGGCACTGAAGTGAGGTCTGCATCTCCTAATCGCTTGCCATTGCTGGCAGCATATTCGAGATAGTTGCGGAGAAATTCGATGCCACTGCCCGGTCGAATCCGCGACAGATCGATATCCGAATGGCTGAAACTCGAAACGACCGTGAGCTTTTGGCGCTGACGAGTGACCGCCACGTTCAGCCGCCTGCGTCCACCCTCGAGCACAAGCGGACCGAAGCGCAACGGAAGATTGCCCGCTCGATCTTTGCCGTAACCGATGCTGATGATGATTGCTTCGCGTTCGTCTCCCTGGACCCTTTCCAGATTCTTGATGAAGAAGCGCTCACTCTTGTTCGCATCAAAGAACAACGCTAGTTCAGGATGGTTCTCAAGCGCGTGATCCAAGGCCGCTTGAACTCGCATCATGTGACGAATGCCCATCGTAATGACACCCAGCGTAACCTCTGGAGTGTTCTTGGCATGTTCCAAGACGAGCGAGACGACAGCCTGAATCTCTGCGGAAGAGCTCTCTTCCTGACCATCGACACCGAATTCTTGCTTTACGAGGACATGGGAAAGGGCAGGTGGACCGCCGGGGCCGGGAAACGTCACGAGTCGATTCTGATAAATGTGGTGGTTGGAGAAGTTGATCAGACTCTCGTCTCGGCTTCTGTAATGCCAGTCCAGATAAGAGCCGTTGAGGAAGGCATTCATCGTATCGAGTAAGCTCTCGAAACCTTCTGTTCCACTTGACTCCTCGTCGGCAGCGGATTCATCGTCATCGGACGCAGCGAAAAATGTGGTCGGGGGCAACTGGTTGCTGTCTCCTGCCACAACCAATTTGTGACCGCGCAGAATAGCGGGGATGGCATCCTCTGGAAGCACTTGGCTGGCCTCGTCGAAAATGACGAAGTCAAAATACTGGCGACCGCTGTCCAACAGTTGACTGACCGAGAGGGGACTTGCCATCCAGCAGGGACATACCGCCGTGAGCACATCTGAGGCTCGAGAGAAGACTTTTCTGAGTGAAAGATGCTTTCTCACCTTCCCGGCTTCGGCACGAATCAAATGCTCGCCCGAGGGATTCGCATTCATTGCGGCAATCGCGCGTTCACCGTGCGCTCGCCGAACCCGGTCGACTGCCAGCGCGATTCGTTCTTCGTCCAACGTCATGAACTCATCCACGTAGCGGCTGTGCGTTGAGCCAATGAAGCCGCCAATCTCAGGGTCCGTCTGGCTGACGTTGTCCAGAGCGGATGCGAGCAAGGCATATTCGAAAATTTCGGGCCAGAGGATCGCCTCCGGCTTCCGCGATCGAATCTCGGCTACCAGCTTCTCGACGCCCGAAGCTGCCAGTGATCGTTCGATCTGGTTGAGCTTAGGAATCTGATGCGGCGTTCGATGGTCCGCCTGGAGACCCGAAACTAAGGAAGCTAGCTCATCTAATGACAACTGATTGACAAGTTTTGCCGGCAGAATCTTTGCCAGGAATTCCAGATCGTCCGCCAGGCTTCGTAGCGCTGTGACATGCTTGGCAGTGCCATCGACGCCGATGGGGCCGCTCTTGCCATCGGAGGCGGCACCCCAGTTTCTTACATCGTTCAAAGCCGACGTTATCTCGAATACCAAGGTCTTCGATGGGGCCTTCCCGTTCCGAATGCTGAGAACTGCAGCGCGGGCGCGCCGATACGGGGCACTTACACAAAATGCCCATGCTGCCGCCAGTCTTCCGTTCCGTGCAGGGGAAAGATCATGCAAAATTCCTTGCAAGTTCTGCTCGTAGATCGCTGGCGCGTAATTCGCCAGAGTCGTTTCGATCGATTCAAGTAGCTCCGCCAACATTCGCAAACCGGCGGGTACTTCTGGACGTTTGAGCCCCGTTTGGGTGGTAATGGAGTGAATCGACTCAGAGCACTCGGGCAAACTCTCCAGGTACAGACGCTGCACCAGCTCCAATGCCTCCTGCACCGCCGCTCCATCTGGAAGCACTGCCCCCGTCCACGGAGAAGAATCGGTCCGCAAGAACAGCGAAGCCAATCCACCACCTTCAACCAACAGATCGTTTACCTGACGGCTGACTCCTGGCATCAGGCGCGAGAGTTCCGCTCCGCGCCAGCGCACAGAGGAATTGACGGTGCGCTGCAAGCGCAACACGAGTCCCTGCATCTCGTACACGCTCTTCTTCGTTGGCTCGCGACTGCAATGCATGCGTGCGACGTGCGAATTGAGTCGAGCTCTGCGATCCACGAATTGGGCGTGAATTTGCTGGCAATTCACAGGAGCTGCCGACCGTAGAACCTCCAACGTGTGTGCGACCTGCTGCATGACCTTCTGCGGAGAAAGGTCTGCTCCGTGCAGGTCAATCGCCAGGTGCCCGATGCCAACATCGTCTAAACGGTGCTTCACCGCTCCAAGTGCCACCTTCTTCTCGGCGACAAACAAAACGCTCCGCCCCTTGGCTGCAAGACTCGCAATCAGATTCGCGATGGTCTGGCTCTTGCCCGTTCCAGGGGGGCCATGGATCACGCGGCTTTGGTCTGCCATGACCGCGGCGATCGCCCGCTGCTGGCTGGAGTCGGCGTCGAGGACCAGAAATTCGTCATCGGGTGGAATCAGGTCGAACTCTTTCGGATCGGGATCATTCTGCTCCGCGCTCATGGCGCTCTTACCCTTGCTGTCGCCAGCAATCGCGGCGATTACATCATGCATCGGCAGCTCATTTGCGCGCTCCTGCAGATCCTTCACCATGGCCATCTTCTGGAACGCAAAGTTTCCCAGGATGACTCGCAACTCGATCTCGAAGCCCCTTGCGTCGGCCATTCCGCATTGAATGTTCTCGCATAGCCCTTTAATGTCGAGAATGGTGCCTTTGTCTTCATCACCGGCAAACTTCGCCAGAAGGTTCTCCGGATGTAGCTTGAGCTTGAACTGGTCTTCAAGCACGTTCAGCAGCACGAGGTTCAGTTGGAAGTTCCCTGTCGACGCGATGTAATAGGAATTGCTGCCTTCTTTCTTGCTGATTGCAACCGGCAACAGCAGAACCGGCGACTCCGCGGGGCGGCCCCCATCCAAGGCCGGCCACGTTGCCATGCCGAATGTCACGAACAGCGTGCTAAGGCCCTTTTCTTCGGAGTTCTCCAGAGCCCGCCGGGATATGTCCCTGAGGATCTTTGTTAGAGCCTCGTCCTCCAGATCGGGCGCCAACTTGGCGACCGCGACGCTTTGACCCATCAGCAGGTCGCGCAGGCGCTCGTTGGGGGCCGAAGTCAATTCGAGGGTGCCCGTCTTCAGTGGCCTGAAGTAGAGAAGATTATTTCGGCGAGAGAGGTCGATCAGCTTCCGAATCCAACTCTGGCGTGCGTTTTCGACGATCTGACGGCGAGCCTCGGGAATCTGGGACACCGGGTGAACGCGAGTGGGCTCGGGTTGACGGGAAGCGGTGCTCAAATCGATTCCTTAGACCGATCAGGGGGACGGCAATCTGGCATCAGCCAGCAGCAGCCGGTCTCTGCGATCGCCTCAACAATGCGTCAACTGTGGAGCCGGCCCCATTGTCGTCCAGCCCCCTCTGCATTGTAGTTGCAGCTGCTTCATCACATTATATTGTGCCTCATATTGTGCCTCTTGGGGGTCGTGAGTGTAATCTGGCTACGACAATTAGCGGCACGGCTGTCTATTTCTCCAGCCCGTTGCTGTCCAACACCTGCTTCGCGTAGACGCTTGTCTGCCGACCTTAAGCCGGCAAATCGCCCATAATGTATTTCTTGCTGGCATTCCTGAACCCGGACGACAGCGGAGATTGCTCCTGACTATTCAGGCGTACATCGACGACAGCGGGACGAAGGGCACTCACCCTATATTCTCTCTCGCCGGATTCATCGGCAGAGCAGAACAATGGGCGGAATTCTCGAATGCTTGGCAGACTCAGCTCACAGGATCGCCGTCAATCCGCTACTTAAAAATGGCCGACGCCGCGAAGTTGAATGGGCAGTTTAGGTTTTGGAAACCGGGGGAGCGGGATGACAAACTAAAGGGGTTTAGTGAGATCATCAAACGCTACACTCCGCAGAAGGCCATCCATGCAACGATTGACTTGGGAGCCTTCGAGAAGCACATGGCTCCTCATCTTCACGGCCCGATGTCTGACCCGTACTTTATCGGATGCCACGCAATCCTTGCTGGCGTTGGCCATGAAGTGCTGGATTCCGGTTTGTCTGGGGAACTAGAAGTTATCTTCGATGAGCAACTGATTTTCGGCCCGTGAGTAAAAATGTGGTATCCACTCATCAAGGCAGGGCTTGCCACTCGGCAGGAATACGATCTCTCAAGACTCGCCACAGTCTTGCCTTTCGAACCGATATTCCGAAACTATGAAAAACACCCTCCGCTCCAAGCCGCCGACGTACTGGCTTGGCTTTCCCGGATGGCCTTCAGCGGCGAGCGTAATGAGTTTGACTGGATTGTGACAGAGTTACAACCTTTGATCCCGTTCTCGGAATACAGCGCGCTGTTTACATCCGAGAGGATGCAGCGCATACACGGGATGAGTCTTGAGATGAACTTTCCACCCGAACTTATTCGCCAATGGCAGAAAGATCTTGGGAGTAAACCCCCGCGGAGGCGAAAGAACAAGCGAAAAAACAACTTATGAACATCGTAAAGACCGTCTTGGCTGCAGTACTCGATTCATGCTCGAAGCGGCCATCTATCATCCCAAACCTGTAAAGGCTTCGGGGGTGCCGCACATCTGGCACGTTCAGGTGTCGGGCGATTCTGCTGCTGTACCCGAGGGCAATCGTGACGCAGAGTCGTCTTGACTGGGTTCAAACGGTGCCGGCTTTCTCACGTCAGTTAACTCTGACCCGCTGCCAGATATCGTTCGATGCTTTGGATTTCCGCATTGAGATGGGCCGAGTCGGCACCGTCGCGTTCTGCCTGCTGCGTGTTTTCGAGAGAATCGAGCGCTGACCGATATTCATGTTGGCGTAGAGCGAGTCTAGCGCCCGATAGGGAAGAGCTGGGTGTAGTCTGGCACCCTGGAGCTCAAATAGGGCGCTCTGTGCACAGAACCGCTTCAAGTGCGAATGGTTTTGCTTTCCCCGCAGCCGCAGCAGTCTGGGTGATATCCGTCGCCGTTCGTTGCAGAGTCCTTGATACAAGAAAGACCGCGGGCTACCCGGAATGAGTTCTGGTGCCTCCCGGTAGCGCGAGGCGGCGTGCAGATAATGGCGCCCCTTCTCTTCTCTGCTCGATGCCACGACCGAAAATCGTGTTGCCCTGGTCGAGGATCACCATGCGGTAGTTGGGGTAGAACTGGACTACTCACTCCGGATCTCGTCGATTCGGTTAGCGAGCACCAAGTTTGGAGTTGATTTCTGGCCTTCGCTTTTTAGACACGCAAGAATTAAGGCCGGCATTTAGTTGCAGAAGTTGATTTGTAAGTGGTTTGTCCGCAAATCGTAACGAGAAGTGTGAACTGGAGTGAATTTCGCCTTTTGCAGTTTTGACCAAAACAAGGCCACTGGCCCATATCAACATCTGAAGTGGTTCGTGATTCGTAACAAAATAAATTATTCATTGACAACCCTATTAGTGATCAGATACACGTTACGGCGATTCAATATGGGACCATCACAAAGAAAGTCGATTCACGATGGTTCTCGTCAACCTTACCCCACAGGTTGATTATCCAATAGGACGATCCTTTCTTCGTTCTGCGCACTATCGGGCCCCGTTAGAGTTCGTAATCGCTCCTTGTCTGTCCATCATTAAAGAGACAGTTTAGCTCGGGAACGGTTTTCGAATCTCACACATTTGAAAGCCACGGAATAAGGACGAATTTCGCGTAGTGCCAACGGAGTTCTTTGCTCGCCCACCAGGGCTATAAACTCGATAGGTTGGTGTGGCCAACAATTGATTTTGGCAAGAGAAAAGGACTGATCGAAACATGAAATTCAAATGGCAGTGGGCAGTCCTTGTCATCTTGTCTGCGATTTCTTCGAGATGGGCCTCGGCCACGCTCAGCATCACGAGCCTGACTCCGACATCGGGTGCGGTCGGAACGTCGGTAACTATCAAAGGAACAGGTTTTGGCACCTCCCAAGGTACCAGCACAGTGACGTTCAACGGGACACCGGGCACGCCTACGACCTGGGCCAACGCTTCGATCAAGGTTCCAGTACCAGCAGGCGCAACGACAGGCAACGTCGTAGTGACAGTGAGTGCAGTAGCGAGCAATGGAGAAAGCTTCACCGTTCTGCCCACGCCCAGCATCACTAGCCTGACGCCTAGTTCGGATCCAGTGGGCGCAGTGGTTACGATTGTCGGAACGAATTTTGGTGCGACGCAAGGAAGCAGTACGGTGGTTTTTGATAGGACGACCGCAACGCCGACCATGTGGAGCAATACGTCGATACAGGTTCCAGTCCCAACGGGAGCAGCGACAGGCAATGTTGTGATTACGGTGAACGGAGTGGCCAGTACTGGCGTCAGCTTCACTGTTTTACCCACTCCGAGTATCACGAGTCTGACGCCGACATCAGGTGCGGTCGGCGCTTCGGTAACCATCAAGGGTACGAGCTTTGGTTCGTCGCAAGGAGCAAGCGCAGTTACCTTCAACGGGACACCGGGCACGCCTACGAACTGGGCTAACACATCGATAAAGGTTCCGGTTCCTGCGGGCACAACTACCGGTTACGTGGTGGTCACCGTCAACGGAGTGCCGAGCAATGGAGTCAGTTTTATAGTGCCCGGCACGACGGCCACTATCAGTGCTCTATCCCCAGCTTCAGACGCAGTAGGAGCGCAGGTCTCGATCAATGGGTCGAATTTTGGTTCGACTCGGGGCTCCAGCACGGTGACGTTCAACGGCACGACAGCGGCACCTACCAGTTGGAGCACGACCAACATCATGACGCCGGTACCCTCAGGTGCGACAACCGGTGCGGTTGTCGTGACCGTGGGTGGAGTGTCCAGCAATGGCGAGTCATTCACGGTGCTGGGGACACCGAGCATCACAAGCTTGTCGCCGACATCGGGCGCGGTAGGATCATCCGTGACAATAACGGGAACGAACTTCGGGTCGACGCAGGGCTCTGTGTCTTTCAGCGGAACGACGGCGACGACGGTTGGGAGTTGGAGCGCGACGTCGATTGTAGCTACGGTCCCGTCGGGAACAACCACGGGGAACGTGGTGGTGAACGCCGACGGAGTACAAAGTAATGGGGTATTGTTCACGGTGGCAGCTCCGAGCAATGGCCCGATCAGTTACACGTATGACGCCTCAGGCAGGCTGATTGGCGTCGTTGATACCCTCGGTAATGGCGCAACTTACTCGTACGATGCGGTGGGTAATATTCTTTTGATATCTAGGGTCAATGCGGGCCAGGTATCCATAATCGGCTTTTCGCCGACCACAGGGCCAATAGGCACAACGGTCACAATCAGCGGGACAGGATTCAGTACAACCGCAAGTCAAAACACAGTGCAATTCAACGTAAGCGTGTGGGCAACCCACCTAGTCAAGCCGCAGAGCCCGTGTTGAAATGCGGCTATGGATCATCAGACGAACGTAGCCACGGCAAAACGACGGACGCGGGAAGAGATTCGGCAGATTGTGTCGGATTTTGCAAGTAGCGGCGTGCCACAGAGTGAATTCTGCGGCAGTCGAGGGATCTCGCGAAGTAGTCTCGATCGTTATCTGAGAAAACAACGTGCCCAGGATCAAGGAAGCAGGGCAGGCAATCGATTGTTGGCGGTAGA
>Ga0302324_100007697_pt1 | contig 22860 bp, 19 predicted proteins | sample Palsa_T0_1_FD_201949 | JGI IMG/M metagenome (GOLD analysis project Ga0302324, IMG submission 201949) | Peat permafrost microbial communities from Stordalen Mire near Abisko, Sweden - Palsa_T0_1 | ecosystem: Environmental > Terrestrial > Soil > Palsa > Peat permafrost | place: Sweden: Abisko...
AGCCGTGGCTCTTTAGGCTTTCCGGACTGGCGGACCTAGCACACCGAGCCATGTATACGAGCTGAAACCCTGTTCATTAAGTATTGGTTCAACCTGCGGTATTCGCCGTACCTGCTTTGCAGGCCGGTCTCTGCCTTGGATGCTATCCGCCCCGCGAAGATTCCGCAACTCCCCCACTTCCGCCTAGTTCCCCGCCCCCACACTCACCGCCCCCTGCACCGCGGCCCCCTGCACCTTCGCCGCCCGCGCCTTTGCAATCAGCTTCTTCAACTTCCCCTCCACGTCAGCATCCTCCCCCAGCATCTCCGCCGTCAGCACTCCATCTGAATCAATCGTGAAGTAATGCGGTATCGCATCAATTCCAAATGCATTGCCCAGCGCATGGTCCCGATCCCGATACTGCACCCACGTCATCTCATTCTTTGCCACGAACTCCTTCCACTTCGCCTCATCGTCATCCCAGCTCACACTGATGATCACCAGCGGATCATTCGCAAACTCTTTCGCGATTTTCTTCATGTGCGGCAGCTCCCGATTGCACGGTCCGCACCACGTCGCCCAGAAGTCGATCAGCACCACCCGTCCACCCATCGCATCCAGGTTGAACCTCGTTCCATCCATCGCAGTCACTTCAAATGGCGGAGCCATCTTGTGCGTCGACAACTCCGGGTCATCCGCAAAATGCTTCATCCGCAGCCACGCCGCATCCCCTGGCTTCATGTTGCTCAGGCACAGCTGAAACTCCTTGCGCGCCTCTTCCATCCTGCCCAGCCGCGCCTGCACCACGCCCACTTCGTACATCGCCGCAACGTTCTGCGGATAAATGGCCACCGCCTGCTGAAACTCCGCCAGCGCCTCTTCCAACTGCTCCGGCCTTGCCTTCTCCCCAGCCTTCGCCACCAGCGCCCGGCCGCGATCGTACCCCGCCACCGACTTCACCAGCGGCGTCGTTCCCATCGCTCCCATCTCCGCCGCCGTAGCGATCGCGTCCTTGTAGCTCCCCTGCATCATCTGCATCTTGTAAACGCCCGCCACGCATTCCACACATTGCCCACCAGCAATCTTGTTCGCCTTCCTGTACGCATCGGCCGCAAATCCCGCCTGCTTCTGCCGCTCCAAATCTTTCGCTTCCTTCACCGCGGCAATAAATTTCGAATTCGTATGATAGTCATCCGCAGCGCCAGCCTTGGCGTCCGTCCCTTGCGCAAACGCCACGCTGGACGCCAGAAAAACCGCCGCAACCGCTCTTGCCGTTAGAAACAAGAAAACCTCCGCCAACCCACAAGCTCGCGTGGAGTCCATCATCCGGCAGGATGCTCCCCAGATCAAGAAGTTTTCGTCCGGATCGCGCCGCGCTCCCACAACCCGCCCCACCCGCGCCCATTCCTGCTTCCTACCTGCTTCTTCACCCCGCCTTGCGTGTCTCGAGCACCTCGTCCAGCATCCCCATCAACGAGCCCGCCCGCGACCGCACCATGCTCTGCGCCGCCGCCTGACGATGTGCCTCCGCCGCTGACGTCAGCGCCTCATACTTCCCCCGCAACGTCAGCAACTCATCGGCAAGATTCAATGCCGCCAGCACCGCCACCCGCAGCGAATCCACCGTCGCTCCATGCGCCGATACCGCGCGCATCTTCGAGTCCACTACCCCGGCCAGCCGCTCGATATACTCCGGGTTCACTCCCCGCAGCTGGTAAATCTGATCATAAATATCAACCACAACAGCTTCCATCTCGCGCGCCACCAATGGGGGTCGCGACATCTCCGCCGCCGGTCTCGCTTGTGTCTCTACCACTGCAACTCCTACCGTTCCGCCACGTGCGCGCATCTTCGAATCCACGCCCGCTTAAATCCTCTGGCTACACAATCTCATCGATGCTCGCCAGCATCTTCTCAACCCGAAGCCGAACCGCCTCGCGCTCACGCTGCAGGTTCTTCACCTCCGCGTTCGCATCACCCGAAGCCGCCAGCTCCTGCCGTAACGCAACAATCTCCTGGCCCTTCAACTCAAGCTCTTCCTTGCGCGCCGTCAACTCCGCCTTCACCGCAGCTACTTCAGCTTCGGCAGCGGCTCTCGACTCACGCTCTCTCTTGATCAGCTCGACGGTCTGTAGCACCTTCTGCTCCAGCGCCTGGAACTCATCGACACTGATACTTGCGGATCCCATACACAACTCCTTGCAAGGCGAAACACGCCCTCTCTTGTCGAAGTATAGGACGCCATGCCGAGGATTACCGTGTGTGTACCCGAAGGGTACCTACCTGAATTCCCTTTTATTCCTTGCACCCTTCCCGACCCTGTGCTTCGCGATCGCCCAGCCCCACGCACAAGCCACACGCACAAGCCGCATCGCGCTCTCCCCGCTGGGATCCGTAGTGAAGAAACCAGCACGGGACGCCACTGTTTGGCGTTGCGAAACTTCGCTAACGTTGCGAACGTTGCGTCAAGGCCCTTGCTTTTCCTTCCGCCGGATGCCATTCACGACGGTCGCATCGTATGAGTAGGTATCGCGCGTGAACACGTGCGACCGCCCCTGCCCATCTCCACGGCGCGATCACCTGCCTTCGTACGAACTCAAGCCCGCTGCGTCCCGCCCAGCCCCTTAAGTTCCGCCACCACCCACTCCGTACCACGCGTAATCTCTTCTTCCGTCAGCGTCCGCTCCTTCGACTGAAACACCACCCGCAGCAGCAGCGAATACGATCCCGCAGCAACCGCCTTCCCCTTCGCATCGCGGAAGATCTCCACCGGCCGCACACTACGCAACGCGTCTCCCGCACCCGCCCCATGCAGCGCCGCATCAATCGCAGCCCACGTCACCGCATCCGGAAACACAAACGAAAAATCTCTCTCCACCGCCTGGAACCGCGACAACTCCTGCGCCACCGGCTGCCGCAACGCCGTCTCAAACAGCCTCTGCCCATCCATCGACGCAATCACGCAAGGCTGCCGCAGCTTCCGCCCCTGCAACTCCGCCGCACTCAACTCACCCAACACACCCACCACCTCTCCCGCCAGCAGCACCCGAGCCCCACGCCCCTCTGCAATCCACCTCGGCAGCCCGCCACCATCAAACGTCACCGCCCCGACAAACTTCGCCAGCAGCGCCTCAATCGCACCCTTCACCTCATAGAACAGAGCATCTTCCACCCTGTATAGCGCATTGGCAACAACAGCACCCGTAGCACCCAGCGCCAGCCCAATCCTCTCCTTCACTTCAATCGTCGACCCGCCGAACACCGTACCCATCTCAAACAGCCGCACGCTGCTCACATCGCGATGCAGATTCAGCCCGAGCATCGTCGCCATCCCCGGCGCCAGCGACGGCCGCAGCATCCCCGCCTCCGCACTCAGCGGATTCCCTATCGCCACGCCACCCCCACCAAACTCCTCGGCCTCTTCCGCCGAAACAAACGTGCTCGACACCGCCTCCGTAAATCCCAGCGCCCGCAGCGTCTTCCGAATTGTCGCCTCCTGTTGCGCATGCGGCAGCTCCCGCACCGCACCAGCGAAACTCGGCAGCGTATCCGCAAACCGGTTGTACCCATACACGCGCGCAACCTCTTCAATCAAGTCGATCTCGCGTTCCAGATCCAACCGCCAGCTAGGCAGCTTCACCGCATACTCACCCGTCGCAGTCCGCGTCAGACCACACCCCAGCGCACTCAAATACTGCGCCACAACCTCTTCGCCAATCCCCAACCCATCCGCAGTCGTTCCAAGATGCCGCCGCACCTCGCTCACCTTCAGCTCAATCGCCGCACGCTCCGCGGTCCTCGCCGCAATCTCTGGCACCACCACATCCACCAGCGGCCCCACGACCTCACCGCCACTCTGCTCGACAACCATTCGGGTGACAAGATTGTTCGCCACAGGCGCCGCATTAAAATCCGCACCCCGCTCAAACCGATGGCTGGCATCCGTATGCAATCCATGCCGCCGCGAGCTGGCCCGCACCGCCGCCGGATCAAACCACGCAGCCTCCACCAAAATATTCTTCGTCTCCTCGGTCACGCGCGAATCCCATCCCCCCATCACGCCCGCCAACCCCAGCGCTTTCTCCTCATCCGCAACCACCAAATCCTCAGCGACCAGCGTCTTCTCCGTCCCATCCAGCAGCTGCAGTTTCTCGCCCGCACGCGCCCTTCGCACCACAATCCCGCCAACAATCTTGTCGAGATCGAACACATGTGTAGGCTGCCCCATCGCCATCCACCCAAAGTTCGTCACATCCACCGGCGCAGAAATCTGCTTCTGCCCCAGCGCGGCAAAATACTCCGCAAGCAACCCAGAGCTAGGCCCTACCGTCACGCCGCGAATCACCCGCGCCGTAAACCGCCCGCACAAATCCCTCTCCTCAATCCGAACCGGAAACCCTTCCCCCGCCTTCGTCTCCACCACCACCGCGCCAACATCCAAAGGCTTCAGCGCAACGTTATAAATCGCAGCAGCCTCCCGCGCCACCCCATAATGATTCATCGCATCCACGCGATTCGTCGTGATGTCCATCTCGTACAAACGCCCACCACACGCCGCGTCGAACTCACCTTCGACAGCAATCCCACGCAGCGTCAAATCTTCCGCCAGCCGCCGATCATCCACCGCAAGCTCAGGCAAATACGACCGCAGCCACTTCGTCAAAATATTCACGCAAACTGCTCCAGAAACCTCATATCGCCCGAGTACAACAAGCCAATATCGCTGATCCCATACTTCATCATCGCGATCCGATCCACGCCCATCCCAAACGCAAACCCGCTCACCTTCCGCGTGTCATACACCGGCTCCCGCCCCATCTCAACGCGCCGCTGGTTCACCGACTCGAACACGGCCGGATCCACCATCCCGCATCCCAGCAGCTCAATCCATCCCGAGTGCTTGCACTTCCTGCAACCCTTGCCCCCGCAAAAAATGCAAGAGATCTGCACGTCGGCAGACGGCTCTGTAAACGGAAAGAAGCTAGGAAAAAATCGCGTCTTCACGCTCGACCCAAAGAACGCCTTCATCGCAAAATCCAACGTGCCCTTCAGATCGCTGAACGTAATATTCGTATCCACGCACAATCCCTCCACCTGGTGAAACACCGGCGAGTGCGTAGCATCGGCAGCATCATTCCTATGCACCTTGCCCGGAATCACCAGCCGCAGCGGCGGCGCCTGCTCCAGCATCGACCGTATCTGCACCGGCGAAGTATGCGTCCGCATCAGCAGCCGTTCGCGCAGCGGCTTGCCTTCCTGCCCCGCCACCACCAGCGTGTCCTGCGTATCGCGCGCCGGATGATTCGGAGGAAAATTCAGCGCCTCAAAGTTATAAAAATCCGTCTCCACCTCCGGCCCCAACCCAACCGAATACCCCATCCGCTGAAACACGCTGACAATCTCCGCCATCGTCTTCACCAGCGGATGCTCCGCCCCCACCCTCTGCGCCGACCCCGGCAGCGTCACATCCAGCCCGGCTCCTGCCACCTTCGTCCCCACTCCTTGACTCCCTGCACGCGCCTCTTCAATCAGCCCCTTCAGCTTGTTGAACCGCACGCCCAGCAGCTTCTTCGCCTCCACCGGCGCCGACTTCAACCACGCCGCGCTCAGCTGCCCCAGCCGTCCCTGCTTGCGCCCCAGCCACTCCAGCCGAAACGCTTCCATCGCCTCATCGCTGTTCAGCGCCTGCGTCTGCGCTCGCACTTCGGCCTCGAGCTCCGCAAACACGCGGTCAAGCTCTGCCTCATCAAACTGCTTCAGTTCTGGAATCGCTGCACTCATGATGTCGAAGCTTCAGGATAAATGACCGCACGCTCTTTGCCCTAAGCCAACCGTGAAACGTGGCTCCCTTCGCGCACGCTGCGTCAACGCCCCTAAGAAGCTGCTCAAGAATTCGACACGCTTGTCCTGCCGGGCGGGCCCGCTACGCGCGGAGCGGCAACTCCGTTGCGGACAGACGCCTTCGGCCGGCGCTCCCGTTGGTCGCGAGCAAAATCTCCTTGCCGACCAACGGAAGGCCCACGCGAAGCCGTAATAAGGCGTGCGAACGCCCGCCCCACGCGCAGTGGGTACTTGTAATTCATAGGTTCCCCTACAACGCCCACAAAATCACCGCCGCCATCAACACTCCCAGCAGCAAACTCCGCTTATCCGTAATAGCAAACACCACCGGGTCATCATGCATCTCGCCGCGGCTAGCCAACATCCACACCTGGCTCAACCACAGCAGCAGCACCGGCACCACCACCCACAACCGCACCGGATGCGCATACAAAAAGTTCGTCTCAGGGTTGTTGATGTAGATCGACAGCACCACCACCGCCGCATACATCGCGCCAGTTCCCAGCGCCCTCAGTTGCTCCAGGTCGCTCACAAAATATCCCCGCCCATTGCTCACCGACCCGCCCCGCTCCCGCAATCCCTCCAGCTCACTGAACCGTTTCACAAACGCCAGGCTCAGAAAGAAGAACACGCCAAACCCCGCCAGCCACGGCGACATCGGAATCCCCGTCGCCGCGCTCCCCGCCATAATCCGCACCGTATACAAGCCGCTCAGCACAAACACATCCAGCAGCAGCTTCCGCTTCAAATACAGCGAGTACGAAAGCGTCACCACCGTATAAAGCGCCAGCCATCCCAAAAAGCTGTAAGGAGCCGCCAGCACCGCCGTGCCCGGCAGCGCGTTGAAAACATGTGGCAGCGCCAACGCCAGCGCCAGCGCGCCCAGCATCAGCAAACCCACCACCATCACCCCGGCTATCGCGGACAAATCTCCCGCCGCAAACGGTCTCCGCCGCTTCCTCGGATGCCGTCGATCGGCCTCCAGATCCAGCAGATCATTAATGATGTACGTAGCCGACGCACACATCCCAAAGCTGAAGAACGCCGTAATCGCCCCGCCAAACGTCCGCAGATGCCACTGGTGCGCCAGCAGCAGCGGCACGAAGATCAACATGTTCTTCGCCCACTGGTGCAGCCGGATCGCCTTCAGCCAGCTCCGCAGCGCCGGCCCGCGATCCTCAAACTGCGCCCACGCCACCGTCCCCGCGCGCTTCATCCCCGCACGCAGTGCACGGTCCGGGTTCGCCACCATCGGCGATTCGCACGCCGCCAGCAACTCCACATCCGGCCGCGCATTGCCGATGTAGCAAAAATTCTCCCCAAACTTCGCCCGCATCGCCGCCAGCTTATTCCCGCCAGCCAAATTCACTCCACCCGTCCCACCATCCGACGCCAGCACTCCCGCAAAGATTCCCAGGTGCGCAGCAATCCGCTCCGCCAGTTCGCGATCAGCGGCGGTCGCTAAATAAATCTCCCGCCCCTCGCCATACTGTTCACGCAAATACTCCAGCAGTGGCCGGTTGTACGGCAGGTACTCTACATCCAACGCAACCAGCTTCGTCAGGTGCCGCTTGAACGCCGCCCGCCCCTGCGCAATCCATCCTGGAATGTGCACCAGCTCCAACGGCCGCTGCCGCGCCACCACCAGCACCGTATCCAGCAGCGTGTCACTCTTCACCAGCGTGCCATCCAGATCCACGCACAGCGCAACCCCCGTGCGCAGCACAGGTCCTGCTCCCTGCAAGGTCCCGGCGTCCGCCACCGCCGCAGCTTCTCCGGCAGGAACCGTACTTTGCTCTACGACTCGCTCAGCACCATTCATCGTCAGCCACGCCTCTCCCTCTCAATTTGCCTCATCACCATCCCATGGAGAGCGCGTTCCATCTATTATCTCGTCACTCCACCGTCCGTGCGAGCGCCTCCCCGGACATTCAACAGAACTTAGTCGTCTCCATCAACCTCGCCCCTCATCGAAAGCACGATCGGAAGTAACATCGCAAGCATGCGCCTCCGGCCCTTCATCGGCTGCCTCTTCCTCATCTCCACGCTTCCGCTCCCGCCGCTCCACGCCCAAACCGACCACCCTACCTCCACCACCCAGGTCACTCGCGCCATCGCTGTATACGAGTGGACCGGAGACCTCGCCCGCCCCACCGCCGCCCGCCTCATCCCCATCTCGCTCTTCATCAACGGTCAGCTTCAAGACGCCGGCGTCTACCTCGCCCAACCCATCCCCTTCGCCCTCCAACCCGGCACCCTCTACCTCATCCAGCAGGCTGGGCAACCAACCGGAGCCCTCAACATCCAGTCCGCCCGCACCATTCCCTCCACCACCGCCCCCGCCTGGATCGCCTACGGACGCTTCCTCACCCCCGCCGAAGCCACAGCCGCCACCACGCCGCCGCCCTCACCCGTCACGCTCCCCGCCGACACCGACGCCACGCCCGCTCCCCCCAACCCCAAAAAGAAAACCAAACAGCAAGCCTACGTAACCCCACCCACCACGCCCATCCTCGACGACCCTGACCGCCCCATCCTGCAATCCAACCAACCCGCCGCACCCACCACGCCGCCCGAGCTAACCACGCTTCCCTCCGATCTCCACCAAGCAACAGCCGTCTCCGACGCCGCCAACCGCCCCCCCGAAAACTTCACCTACACCTGGCCCTCCACCTCTGCCCGCGACCAAATCCTCCAAGCCCTCGAAGCCCTTGCCCTCCCACCCCTAACCCACTACATAGCCTTCAACCACCTAACCTCGGCCTCGACCCCATCCTCCACCCTAACCAACGCCCATCTCCTCGCCTACACCCTCAACGAAATCCCCACCTACATCCTCACCGCCAAAGCCCCCCTCATCACCAACGGCCCCATCTACCTGACCCTCATCGCCCAACCCGCCCCCAACAATCAACTCCACGCAACCCTCCTCTCCATCACCGACGCGGCCCACCTCGACCGCACCCCCCGTCTCCTCCCCATCGACGCCGTAGACCCCGACGCCACCAGCCGCGCCAGCCTCCTCTTCGAACTCCGCTCCCAAACCAATCGCCAGTTCGCCCTTTACACCCTCACCACCACCCCTCCCCAGCAAATCCTCCTCACCACTCCCATCGAATCACCGCCGCCCACAAATTAAATTCCGCCCACCCCTCACCCCCGGACTATCCTTCAACATGCGCCCGCTCATCCTCGCCTTCATCGCTCTCTCCGCGATTGCGTTCTCCCACGCCCAGTCCCCGCAACCTGCGACCCCTCCCGCCGCTTCTTCCGCACCCGACAAGCCCAGCGACTACCAGCTCGCGATGCACGTAAAAATCCCCATGCGCGACGGCGTACACCTCAACGCCACCCTCTACAAGCCTGAGCCTTTCCCCGGCCCGCTCCCAGTCATCTTCATGCTCTCGCCCTACCCCGCCGCGACCTCCCATCCCAGCGGCTCCTACTTCGCCCGCCGCGGCTACATCTACGCCTACGTCGACACGCGCGGCCGCGGCGACTCCGAGGGCGAATTCCATCCCATGATCCAGGACGCTCAGGATGGCTTCGACACCGTCGAGTGGTTCGCCCATCAGCCCTGGTCCAACGGCAAGGTAGCCATGTTCGGCGGCTCTTACGCCGGCGGCGATCAATGGCAGACAGCCTCCCAGCACCCTCCCCACCTCGTCACCATCGTTCCCGTAGCCAGCATCCGCCCCGGCGCTGACGTGCCCTACTTCGCCAACTTGATCTCCACCTACATGCTGCAGTGGCTCACCTACACCAACGGCCACACGCTCAACGAATCCGTCTTCACCGACGAAACCCTCTGGTCCAACGCAGCCAAACGCCTCTATCGCGCCAAGGCTCCCTTCAATCAATTCGACCGCTACGCCGGCAGCACCGACACCGACTTCCAACTCTGGCTCCAGCATCCTGAAATCGACAGCTTCTGGAAGAAGCTCGCCCTCAGCCCCAACCAGGTCGCCTCCATCCACATTCCCGTCCTCGTCCTCACCGGAGCCCTCGACGGCGACCAGCCCGGCACCCTCTCCTATTATGCAGATCACATCACCACCACCGACAAGCCCACCCTCGACAACTACTACCTCGTCATCGGCCCCTGGGATCACCCCGGCACCCGCGAGCCCAAAGCCACCATCGGCGACGAACACTACGGCCCCGCCTCGCTCCTCGACGTCCTCCGCCTCCACCGCGAGTGGTACGACTTCACCCTGAAGTCCGGCGTGAAACCTGCCTTCCTCCAGAACCACGTCGCCTACTACGTCAGCGGCCCCAAGGCCGAGTGCTGGAAGTACGCCGACTCCCTCGCCACCGTCACCAACAAGTCCGAGACCCTCTACCTCGACGCCACCGGCGGCGCCGCCAGCGTCTACCACTCCGGCACTCTCTCCCCCACCCAGACCAACGCCACCGGCGCAACCTTCCTCTCCGATCCCAACGACCTCAGCGCCGCCGACGAACCCGCCGATCCAGACGCCAATTCCACTCAACCCGGTGCCGACCTCCACGGCAACGGCCTCATCTTCCACTCCGCCCCCTTCACCGAACCCACCGAGATCGCCGGCTTCACCAACCTCACCCTCTGGCTCTCCATCGATGCCCCCGACACCGATCTCGACTCCTCCCTCTTCCTCATCACGCCCGACGGCAAGGCCCATTTCCTTAACGAATTCTCCGTCCGCGCCCGCTATCGCAACAGCCTCGAGCACCCCGAACCCGTCCCCGCAAACCAACCCCAGCAATACCTCTTCAAGCCCTCATTCTGGTTCGCCAACCGCGCCCCCAAAGGCTCCCAGCTTCGCCTCATCGTCAACGCCCTCAACATCCCCTATATCGAGAAAAACTACAACTCCATCAAGCCCGTAGCCGAGCAGTCCGGCGCCGACGCTCGCATCGCCCACATCACCCTCCTCCAGTCCAAAGACCACCCCAGCACCCTCACCCTTCCCCTCGGCGACCCCGCCGCCCCCTGCAAAGCCTCCGCCGACTGGTAATCCCCCGCCACGCACTCGCCCGCTCCAGATCCCGTGGCGAAACGTGGCCAACGTTGCGCCCTTTTCGTCAAAGGCTTTGCCGTTGCTTGTCCTTCACCCAGCCGCAACCAGCCTCCGCCCAGCCGGCCGCAGCGCCCACGACCCATACAAAATCCCAAGAATCACCAGGGGCGCAGCCACGTGCCACCACACCGCCCCGTGCGCCGCATTCGCCACCACCGCTCCGCTCAGATCGAAGAAGATCCCCGCATACGCCCACTCCTTCAGCACAGGAAACTTAGGCACCACGATCGCAATCGACCCCAGCACCTTCCACACGCCAAGCAGCACCACCATATACAGCGGGATACCCAGCTGCCTCATCCCCTCCACCGCCGCCGGCGCGCGCATCAGGTAAAAAATTCCGCCCGGCAGCATAAAGAAAACAACCAGCACCGTGCACACCCAATAACCAATCTCCCTCGTCTTCATAACGCCTCCTATCGAATCTCGTCCACCACGCGCTCCAACTGCCCAATGAACTTCCGCCAGCCATACATCGCGCCCTTGTAATTCGCCTCCTGATCCTCACGGAAGCCCGACTGCTCCATCCGCAGCAGCGTCCCACCCGCCGTCGGCGTCAGCGTCCACGCCACCGCGTTCTGCATCCCCATCGTGCCCCAGCTATACGACAGCCGCTCGTACGGCTCCGCCACCAACACCTCGCAATCAATCACGCCATCCCACCCCGGCACCGGCTGCGACCGCAACTGAAACCGCCGCCCAACCTCCAGCTGAAAGTCATTCTCCATCAACCACTGCCCAATCAATTCGCTCTCCGTCAACGCCCGCCAAACCTTCTCCGGCGAATGCGCAAACTCCTTCTCAACCACCACCGACCGTGTTCCCGCACCAGCATCCATCACAACTTCACTCTTGATTTCGCTCCTGTTTTCGCTCATGGCTCCATCCTCTCCAAAACATCTTCCAGTCGGCTGAACCTGTCCCGCCAAAACACCCCATAAAACGCCATCCAGTCCACCAGCGGCGCCAGCGACTTCGGCTGCGCGCTATAGTGCATCTCCCGCCCCGACCGCCGCTGATTCACCAGCCGCGCCCGCTTCAACACCGTCAAATGTTTCGACACCGCCGGCTGCGATACCCCCGCCCGCGCCGTCAACGCATGCACCGTCAACTCGCCATCCCGCGTCAACCGTTCAAACAGCGCCCGCCGCGTAGGATCTGCCAACGCCCGAAACACCGAATTCGCAGCCGCCGCCGTCATGCTCAAAACCATAACCAAACGGTTATGGATTGTCAAGCCCAAAAATTCTCTTCCGCCAAACTCGCTAAACTATCCTCATGAGCTCAGAAACCACCATCGCCCTCCTCTTCCCCGGCCAGGGCTCCCAATCCGTCGGCATGGGCCGCGCCTTCTACGACGCCGAACCCGCCGCCCGCGCCGTCTTCCAGGAAGCCGACGACGCCCTCGGCTTCGCCCTATCCGACATCATCTTCAACGGCCCCGAAGACACCCTCAAGCTCACCGAGCACACCCAGCCCGCCATTCTCACCGTCTCCATCGCCATCCTCCGCGTGCTCGAGCCCGAACTCGCCGCACGCGATCTCTCCATCTCCTTCGCCGCCGGCCACTCCCTCGGCGAGTACTCCGCCCACGTCGCCGCCCACTCCTTCTCCTTCGCCGACGCCGTCCGCACCGTCCGCGCCCGCGGCCAGTTCATGCAGTCCGCCGTCCCCGCCGGCCAGGGAGCCATGGCCGCCATCCTCGGCCTCAACCTCCCCGACATCGAAGCCGCCTGCGCCGGCGTCACCGCCGAAGGCACCTACGGTGTCGTCTCCACCGCCAACCTCAACTCCCCCGACCAGACCGTCATCTCCGGCTCCGTCGCCGCAGTAACCCGCGCCGCCGAACTCTGCAAAGAGTTAGGCGCCAAGCGCACCGTAATGCTCCCCGTTAGCGGCCCCTTCCACAGCCCCCTCATGTTGCCCGCGCAGCACCAGCTAGTCGACCAGCTCGATAACGTCGACTTCCAACTAGCCCGCTTCCCCGTAGCCTGCAACGTCGACGCGCAGCTCCTCATGCAACCCGACGCCATCCGCGACGCCCTCATCCGCCAGGTCACCGGCGCCGTCCGCTGGGTCGAGTGCATCAACCAACTCCAGCTCAGCAATGTCACCAACTACATCGAAGTAGGCCCCGGCAAAGTCCTATCAGGCCTAAACCGCCAAATCGACCGCACCCTAAACACCACCAACGTAGAAGACCCCGCCTCCCTCGAAAAGACCCTCGCCACCCTCACCGCCTGACGCACCATCCGCCACTCACTTCCACTGCAGCGAATAAACCTGCGCAGCTCCGGCATGGCCCATGATCGCCGGCTGTCCATCCGCCGTCACGCTCACGAACGCCGCGTTAAGCACCCCTACATCCGGAATGTCCGAAACCCGCTGCCGCACGCCGTCGGGCACCGACACGCGATACATACCCGCATGGGTTTCAGTCTGCGAGAAGTAGACGAAGCGACTGTCCGGAGACCACGCATAGAACCCCTCTGGCGCGTCGAACTGCATCAGCGTTCGCCACTGTTTTGTGGCTGTGGAGTAGATCACCATCCTCAGTGGCTCTCGCGCCATGGCCACCACGTATCGCCCGTCCGGCGACGACGCCGGGATGTAAAACTTCTCCCCACCTGGCATCGGTGTCACCTTCCCGCTGTCCACGTCCGCCATATACAAGCCATCCGGCTCAGCCCGCAGGTCGAACCGGAACCGGTTAAAAATGATTGACCTTCCGTCCGGCGACCAGGCGGGCATGACCTCGTTATCACCTTCCGGCATCACCTTCACCGGAGCCCCGCCATCAGCCGGAACGCGGTAGATTTTGCGCCAGTCGGAATACGCGATCCATTTCCCATCCGGAGACCACTGCTCCATGTACGCAGGCACCTTCGTGAGCTGTACCGCGTCGCTTCCATCCAACCGGCTCTTCCATAGATTCCCGCTCGGATATTCCGTGTACGCCATCCATTGCCGGTCCGGAGACACCACAAACTGCTGCGCTGGCAATCCTCCGAGAAACGGCACCAATTTACCCGCTCGTGGATCGAAGACCTGCATCGTTCCGGAATCCACCCGCCCCAGCACAAACAGGCTTTTGCTGTCCCGTGCCGGCACCGCATCCGTAATGGTCAGCTGATTCCCCGTCAGGCGTATCGCCTCCGGCTTCTTCCAGAATTCGAACCACCGCGGTTTCATCAGTTCATAGACATTTCCGCGCCCTTCGCGCCCGGAACTGAAAACAAAATGTCGTCCGTCCGGGGTCCACTGCCCATCGAATTCATCGGCATCGATCGGCCAGTCCACATCCAGTGGATGCGGGTTTTTTCCGTCACTGCCCATCAGCCATATACGCGGTGTCTTTGAGTAAATGTTCACCGAAAGCTGCGTACCATCCGGGGAGACCGCCAGAGCGATCGGAATCTGAGGCGGCTCCCAAAGAACCCGCGCATGATCGCCATCCTCATCCATCACCCATATCTGCTTGCCTTCAACGAAGTAGATCGACTTGCCGTCTGAAGACCACCGCGCAATCGGATTGGCCTCATGCTCCGTCCCAATCCTCCGCAAGGCCCCGCCCAGACTCGACCCCACCAGGAACCACCCCACCTCGATCTCTTTGTTCATGTTCTGTGCCCACGCCAGGACCTTCGACCCGTCTGCCGACACATCCACCAGGTACATGCCGGCACTCAACCCGGGAATCGGCGCGATGATGCCCCCGCTCACCGACATCGCCGACGGAATATTGTGGCTCTCGAAATAAAGTCGCGCGCCATCGGTTCGCAGCGGCCCAATCTTCTCTTCGTTGGAAAACGAAATCTGCGTCGAATCGAGCGCTCCGGTTGCCGGTGCCGGAGCACGCAGAAACAGCACGGCCCCGACCACCACCAGCGCCACCGCCACAAACACGATCCCGCGAAGCCATAGGCGACGCACCGGCGCGCGGCTAACCGCGACACCTGACACCGCCGCCGCCGGCGTCACCAATCCGATTCGGCGTCCCGGCTCGAGATCCCGCAGTACCCTCTGCAGATCCGTCGCGAAATCACTCGCGCGCTGGTATCGCAGCTCCATGTCCTTCTCCAACGCCCGCACCACAACTTGCTCGGCGAGTACAGGCGTTTCTGGGCATACCTCCCGTAGCGGCTGTACCGCCTCATCGGTGATCGCTCGCAGAATCGCCAGGGTCGAGGGCCGGCGAAACGGCTCGATTCTTGTCAGCGACTCGTAGTACGTCACGCCCAGGCTCCAGAGGTCGCTCCGCGCATCCGCCGGCTGCCCATTGGCCTGCTCCGGCGACATGTACAGCGGCGTTCCCATCACCCCGACTGTTTCTCCCGCTGCCTGTGTCACATCCGCCGGACCCAACAGCAGCCGGGCAAGCCCGAAGTCAAGAACCTTCGCTCGCCCTTTGGAAGTGATCATGACATTGGCCGGTTTCAAATCGCGGTGGATCACGCCCTGTTCATGCGCCTCTACGAGGGCCTCGGCAACCTGAAGTGCTATCGTCGTCGCCTCTTTCACCGGCAACGCTCCGCGGCGCAACTTCGCCGCCAGCGACTCGCCCGCTACCAGTTCCATCACGATGCAATCTACGCCGTCCTGCTCGATCACGTCATACACGGCAGCGATGTGCGCGTGGTTTAGTTTCGCAAGGGCCTGTGCCTCCCGCCGGAACCGCGTTCGTGCTTCGCCGCTCGTCAACATTCCGCGCTGCAGCATTTTGATCGCGACGTCGCGGTTGAGCTTTTCATCGCGCGCGCTGTACACCACTCCCATGCCGCCCGCGCCCAGTTTGCCGGTGATCACATACCGTTCCATCAGTCGCACGCCGGCGGTCAGCACCACGGTTTGTGACGCCATCCCCACCGCGGCCGCCACCTGCACGTATGCAGGCTCACTCAGAAAGCCGCTCAGCCGGTCGTTCGAATCCAGCAGGTCTTCCACCATCCGGCGAAGATTGGGATCGCCGGCACAGACGCCGTCCAGGAAAGTCGCTCGCCGGTCGCGCGGCTGGCCAACCGCTTCCCCAAACAACCGCTCCGCGGATTCCTCCTGCTTGTCCATGTGTGCATCCTGAGGTGGTTAGACCATCGAACTCAAGAAACTGGCTTCCACAGTACCACGCAAAGTCCGGCCCCGGCGCTCCCCCGCATGGCCGCCGGGTCTTCGATCGCGAAGCCCCTCGCCGTCCGCTCGAGGACCCTGCTACCCTCATCCCCATGCGTCACGCCCTCCTCATCCTCTGCCTTTCCGCATCCTGCCTCGCCCAGTCTCCCCAAACCCTCACCGTAGACGCCACACAGATCGTAGGCCCCCACTCCGCCACGCCCCTCAACACCGTAGGCGCCGGCCGCGCCAACGAAGGCCTTCGCGCCGACTGGCAAGCCCAGCTCTCCACCGTCCAGCAAGAAATCGGCTTCCACTACGTCCGCTTCCACGGCATCTTCCACGACGACATGGGTGTCTACACCGAAGACCCCCACGGCCAACCCATCTACAACTTCCAATACGTCGACGCCCTTTACGACGCTCTCCTCGCCCGCCACATCCGTCCCTTCGTCGAGCTCTCCTTCATGCCCCACGCCCTGGCCAGCGGCCCCGAGACGGTTTTCTGGTGGAAAGGCAACATCACTCCACCCAAAGACATGGCCAAGTGGAACGCCCTCATCGAAGCCTTCGTCACCCACCTCCAATCCCGCTATGGCAACGACGAAGTCAACCACTGGTACTTCGAGGTCTGGAACGAGCCCGACCTCCACAACGGCTTCTTCACCGGCTCCCAATCCGACTACTTCACCCTCTACAAAAACACCGTAGAATCCGTCCGCGCCGTCTGCCCCAAATGCCGCGTTGGAGGCCCCGCCACCGCCGTTGGATGGGAGGCCGACTGGCTCGACTTCATAGCCAAAAACCACGTCCCCGCCGACTTCGACTCCACCCACACCTACGGCGTAATCAAAGGCTCATTCGACGCCACCGGCGACGACGGCACCCTCCTCGACACCTCGCCCAACAGCATCGTCGCTCGCGTCCGCGCCTCCCGCGACCGCATCGACCACAGCGCCACCCCCCACCTCGAACTCCACTACACTGAGTGGTCCTCCAGCTACACCCCCACCGACTTCATCCACGACCAATACATCGAAGCCGCCTTCATCCTCGAAAAACTCCGCGCCACCTCTCCGCTAACCCAATCCATGTCCTACTGGACCTTCACCGACATCTTCGAAGAAGGCGGCCCACCCACGCGCCCCTTCTACGGCGGCTTCGGCCTCATCAACCTCCAGGGCATCCGCAAGCCCGCCTACTTCGCCTATAAATTCCTTGCCCAGCTAGGCCCCACCGACATCGCCACCAACCTCCCCGACCACTCCTGGGCCACCACCAAACCCGACCACTCCATCCAAATCCTCTTCTGGAATTACACCCCCATCGCCCCACCCGCCAACTCCGACGACCAGATCTTCTACAAGCGCGAGCAGCCCGCCCAACCCGCTCCCGACACCCACCTCACCGTCGACCACCTAACCAACGGCGTCTACCACCTCAACATCTATCGCACCGGCTATCAACTCAACGACGCCTACACGGCCTACCTACACATGAACTCCCCCATCAACCTCAGCCCCGCTCAAGTCGAAACCCTCAATCAAGCAGCCAGCGGCGCCCCCACCGAAACCCGCACCCTCCACATCACCAACGGCCACTTCGACCAGACCTTCCCCATGCACCAGAACGACACCGTCCTCGTAACCCTCACACCCACGCATTAAAACTCTCTGCCCGTCACCAATTTTCAATCTGCGCAGTCTCACCTTCTGACCTGCCACCAATCTGTCATCCTGAGCGAAGTCGTTCGCGCACTGTGCGAACGACGCAGCCGAAGGACCCCGAAGAATTTCATCCGACCCACAGTTCGCCCGTTCTAGCCCCGACCCTCTGCGCTACTCGCCGCCGCCCTTCGACTCCAACGCCGCAAGCCTCTCCTCCAACCCCCGCACCGTCTCCTCCAACGCCGCCACCCGTTGCGCCAATCCTCCACCTCCGCCTTCAACCGGCGCATGCGCAGCCACCGCCACATCGCTCACCGGCCCACTCAGCAAGTGCACCCAACGAGCCTCTCTCGCTCCCGCCTGCCGCGCCATCAGCTGCGTCAGCGGCTCTTCCCGCCCCGCCAATCTCTCCAGCACGCTCAGCACCGCCGCATTGTCATCGAACGCATACATCCGCTCCGTCCGCGCCCTTAGTTCAGCCGACGTCTGCGCCCCGCGCAACAGCAGCAGGCACATCACCGCCACCTCATCCCTCCGCAAGTTCAGAACATCCCTCACCCGATGCTCAAACTTCGTAGCCCGCGACTCTGCAATCGTCCGCACCAACCCCAGTTGATCCAGCTCAAACAGCGCCGTCCGCACATCGGCCTCGCTCAACTCCATCACCGGCTCGCGACTGCTCTTCTGATTGCAAGCGTTCACCGTCGCATTCAAACTCAGCGGGTAATACTCCGGCGTGTTGATCTCTTTCTCGATCAACGCCCCCAGCACCCGCGCCTCAACCACATTCAACTCAACCATCCCTCAATCCTACCGAACCATCCACCCCCACCGTCTCAACCGCACAGGCCTTCGATCGCGAAAGAAACCGCACCCCCGTCCCAGCCTCCAGCGAAAAGCTATCAATGTCCCCGGGAATGACATCCAGCACAAGTTGCGTCCTCGTCAAATACTCCGCCTGCGAGTGCCCAACATAAAACGGAGTGTCCTCGATCGTGCCCAGCAGCACATCGCGCGAACCCACGCGAAACTCTCCCAGCTTGAAGCACAACGGAACGCTCCCATCGCAGCATCCACCCGACTGGTGAAACATCAGCGGCCCATACTGTTCCCTCAACTCGTGAATCAGCTTCACGGCCGCCGGAGTTGCAACCACTTGTTCGGCCAAGGAAGGCCTCCTTTGCGCAGTGTGCGCCTTCCCCGCGCCGCCTCTGATCCTCCAGCGCGCAGGACGTCATCGCTCCACCACGCCAATGAGTGTGCGCCTTTCAGCACGGTATAGCCAGTGACCACGGCACGTATCCACCCCGATTTGAAGGGCTCCAAATCTTCACCCTGCAACCTCACCGTCGCCGTACACTTGCATGCATGAAAAATCTCTTCGATCCCCCGACAGCGAACGAAGTCAAAGCGCGGCTAGAAACGCTGCAGCCTGACAGCCCTCGCCAGTGGGGCACGATGAAGCCGGCCCAGGCGATGGCACACTGCTCCGCGGGCATCGAAATGGCGCTCGGAGACTTCCGCCCACCACGAAAATTCATCGGTCGCATCCTCGGCCCCATCATCAAGCCCCTCGCCCTGCGCGACGACCAACCGCTACGCAAAAATTCCCCCACCATCGACGAGATTATCGTGCAAGATGATCGCGACTCCGCAATCGAAAAAACTCGCCTGCGCAATCTGATCGACCGCTTCACCGCAATCGGCCCAACCACCTGCACCACCCACCCCCACAGTTTCTTCGGCCCCCTCACCCCCGACCAGTGGTCCATCCTGATGTACAAGCACCTGGATCACCACCTCCGCCAGTTCGGAGCCTAGCCCAAGATCAGTCCCGCAGTGAGCCCGTACGTCAGTATGCGAATTCAGCCTTGTGCCGCTCGATAAAGCCGGATAACTTCATCGGTTGCTTTCCCGTGATCACAGGAAAGTTGTCGAACGTGTCGTCAGCGCCGGGAATGGTCCCTGCCGCATAACGCTTCCAATGGTCGTAAACGCAGTTCATATATGCCATCTCAGCACCCGCACGTCTCATGGACTCCAAAAATACTTCTGGAGCAAGCGGCACATATCGGAATGGCTGACCAACAATGGCTGTCATCCGCTCCGCCAGTTCACCAAAACCCATCGCGTCATATCCCAACCGATACGTCTGCCCGCGGTGCAACTCCGGATAGGCCAACGCGAGAGCAGCCACCTCTGCAACGTCGTCCACATCTACCCAGCTAAGGCGAGCACCCTGAACGAACGCGTTGATGATCCCGTTCTTGATCGTCTTCTCCCCTCCATAGCTCAGCAGGTTCTGCATAAACGTCTCAGGGCGCAAGTGCGTAAACGAGAATCCGGCCCACTCAATGTACCGCTCAACAAACTGGTGCCATGCCCAATGTGCAACGGTCGTGTCGTCACGGCCACACGCGCCCAAATGCACAACATGCTGGACCCCCGCCTTCTTCGCGTTGTCCAGAAGAGCTTTACTCTGCCGCAGCATGTCCACGGTATAGCCCGTCAAAACAAACAAGCGATCGATGCCTTTGAGCGCCGCCAGGTGAGTACCCTCATCGTCGAGATCCAGAACGACAGTTGCAATTCCGCGGTCCGTAAAAGCAACCGCTTTCTCAGGCGAACGAACCGCCGCCACAATCTCAATGTCTTTCTCGCGGCGTAGATAATCGATGGTCTTGCTGCCAACTTGCCCAGTCGCTCCGGTAATCAGAATCTTTGGTATGTGCGTGTTCAACAATTCCCCTTCGATAGAAACCTTCTCTACGTAGGATGATGAAGAGTGCTCGGCCGCTCCGAAAACCTACCGACACGATCAATCCCACCCCTGAACGTAGCGAAGCGCCATCAACCAACCCAATCCGTCAGCGCTCGCGAGTTCCATTCGAAAACTCCGCCCCACCCACTAAAATAGAAACAGATGGCGTCTCCCACCAATCCCGGCCTCCCGGTTGCCCCTGATCCCTCCGGCATATCGGGCTTTTCAGAAAACTTCGACGTCTTAATCGTCGGCGCCGGCCACGCTGGCTGCGAAGCTGCCGCCGCCGCCGCGCGCATGGGTCTCCGCACCGCCCTCTTCACCCTCAACTTAGACCTCATCGCCCAAATGAGCTGTAATCCGGCGATTGGTGGAGTAGCAAAGGGCCATCTCGTCCGCGAAGTCGACGCCCTAGGCGGCATCATGGGCGAAGTAGCCGACGCCTGCGGCATCCAGTTCCGCCTCCTCAACACCTCCCGCGGCCCCGCCGTCTGGAGCCCCCGCGCCCAATGCGACAAGGCTCTCTACCGCGTCCGCATGCGCGAAAAACTAGAGTCCATCCCCAACCTCTTCATCAAGCAAGCCGAAGTTATCGACCTCGTCATCGAACCTGTGGAAGAGGCGTCTTCTCTATCCTCTATCCCCTATCCCCTATCCCCTGCTCTACCCCGCATCACCGGCATCCTCCTCCGCGACGGAAGAAAAATCGCCGCCCACGCCGTCATCGTCACCACCGGCACCTTCCTCAACGGCCTCATCCACTGCGGCGAACAGCAATACACCGCCGGCCGCTCCGGCGAACCCGCCTCCGTCCTCCTCGGCGAATCCCTAAAAAAACTAGGCCTCCGCGAAACCCGCCTCAAGACCGGCACCCCCCCACGCCTGGACGGCCGCACCATCGACTGGACAAAATTCGAAGAACAACCCGGCGACGCCGACCCCACCCCCTTCAGCTTCCGCAGCGCCCCTCACGACGGCGAAGCCACGTGGACGCCGCCCCTCCACCAAATCTCCTGCCACATCGCAACAACAACTCCCGAGACCCTCACCCTCATCCGCGCCAACGTCCACCGCAGCCCCATGTTCACCGGCCAGATCGAAGGCATCGGCCCCCGCTACTGCCCCTCCATCGAAGACAAAATCGTCCGCTTCCCCGACAAGACCTCCCACCAGTTCTTCCTCGAACCCGAAGGCCTCAACACCCACGAGGTCTACATCAACGGCATGTCCACCTCGCTCCCCATGGACGTCCAGCAAGCCATGGTCCGCAGCATCCCCGGCCTCGAAAACGCCGAGATGCTTCGCCCCGGCTACGCCATCGAATACGACGCCATCGACCCCACCGAACTAGACCGCACCCTCCGCGTAAAAAAATTCTCAGGCCTCTACCTCGCGGGCCAAATCAACGGCACCAGCGGCTACGAAGAAGCCGCCTGCCAAGGCCTAATGGCAGGCATCAACGCCGCCCTCTTCGCGCGTTCTCTATCCTCTATCCTCTATCCCCTATCCCCTGCCTCCTTCACCCTCGACCGCACCGAAGCCTACACCGGCATCCTCATCGACGACCTCATCAGCAAGGGTACGGACGAGCCCTACCGCATGTTCACCTCACGCGCCGAATTCCGCCTCCACCTCCGCATCGACAACGCCGATACCCGCCTAACCCCCCACGGCCGCGCCCTGGGCCTCATCGACGACCACGCCTGGGCCGCCTTCGAAGCCAAGCAACGCCGCGCCGAAGCCCTCAAGCTCCTCCTCGAAACCACCCGCCTAACCGACCCCGACATTGAGCTCTTCCGGATTAGCAGCGGGCTTCAGCCCGCTGAATCACACCTCGCAGAGAATGGGGCTTCAGCCCCGGGCCGTGCTCCAAACCCTGCCCCGACCAACGATCTGTCATCTCGACCGGAGGCCGCGCCCTTGGTGGCCATAGCGGAGAGACCCGCAGCTCTGCCGCCACAATCGCCGGGTGCCCCATCTTCGCCGACGGTCCTATCGTCGGCTAAGGTGGGTTCGCAAAACTCCCCCACCCGCGGCGACCTCTTCGCCCAACTCCTCAAGCGCCCCGCCACCACCATCGAACAACTCCTCCCCGCGCTCCTCCCCCGCATGCAATCCAACCCAGCCTTCGCCCCATGGCTCGCTGCAATCTCCTCAGCATCCTCTCTACGCTCTACCCTCTACCCTCTATACCCTGCCTTACCCGCCTGGGTCCGCAACGAGCTCAAGACCGTAGAAACCACCATAAAATTCGCCGGCTATCTAGCCCAGCAGCAACGCAGCATGGCCCGCCTCCGCGCCGACGAAGCCCGCGCCATCCCCACCTGGTTCGACTACCGCGCCTGCTCCGGCCTCTCCCGCGAGATGGTAGAAAAACTAGACCGCGTCCGCCCCTCAACTCTCGGCCAAGCCAGCCGCATCTCCGGCGTAACCCCCGCGGCCGTCA
>Ga0302324_100007698_pt1 | contig 22860 bp, 19 predicted proteins | sample Palsa_T0_1_FD_201949 | JGI IMG/M metagenome (GOLD analysis project Ga0302324, IMG submission 201949) | Peat permafrost microbial communities from Stordalen Mire near Abisko, Sweden - Palsa_T0_1 | ecosystem: Environmental > Terrestrial > Soil > Palsa > Peat permafrost | place: Sweden: Abisko...
GCATCGCGGGACGGCTGCCGGTAATAGTCACCACCAGCCATTACAGCGCCCGGGTCGCCGCCGCGCGCAGCCGCGCCGCCCAGGACATGGGCGCGGCGATGGTGATGATCATGCCGCCCTTCTTCGGCGCCGCTGTCACGGCGGGCGGTCCCGCGGTGATCGAGTACTTCAAGCAGGTGGCGGGCGCGATCCGCATCCCGGTCATGGTGCAGGATGCCCCGATGTCGCCGACGCCGCTGCCGGCCAGCCTGCTGATCGACCTGGTCCGGCAGGTACCTCAGGTGCAGTACGCCAAGATCGAGGTGCCGCAGGCGGCGGACAAGCTGCATGAGCTGGTCAGCGCCCTTGGCGACAGCCTGCCCGGCCCTTTCGACGGCGAAGAGTCAGTCACCTTGATCCCGGACCTGGACGCTGGGGCCACCGGCACCATGCCCAGCTCGATGGTCCCCGCCGAACTTGGCCAGGTCCTCCGCCGTTACCGCTCCGGTGACCGGGCCGGCGCGGTGAGCACCTGGGAAGACCTGCTCCCGCTGATCCATTTCGAGAACCGCCAATGCGGCCTGCGCGCGCAGAAGATCCTGCTGGCCGAGGGTGGCATCATCGCCTCTGACCGGACCCGCGCGCCGCTCGGGCCGGTATCGTCCAGGATCCGCCGCGGCCTGATCGAACTGGTGGCAAAGCGCGACCCGCTGATCATGCGCTGGGCCCGGTAACCACGTCCCCGCTGTCCGGGAGACATCCGGCTTTGCCGATGAGCGGGCGAGTGTTATGACGGTGCGGGGGTGCCGGGCAGGGCGCCGACCTGGGCCAGCATGCCTAGCTGGTCGAGTACGCCCCAGTGCTCGGCGAGGCGGTCACCGTCGGCGCGGTACCAGTGCATCGTGGACATGGCGAATGGCCGGCCAGTGGCCGGGAACCCGAACGCGCTGGCGCTGTGCACCCCGCGTGCGGACCTGGACGTACCCGTCGGGTCCCGGAGGTGTCCCGGGCGGGGCGCTGTGGTCGGCGAAGCCTGGGGTGAGCAAATCCCGGAGACCCTCGAAATCATGGTTGTGCAGGACGGTCTCAAGGTGGCGGGCGGCGCGCTCTGCGGGAGTCATCATGACGGTTCCCCTTAAGATTGAGTAAGTACAAATTAGATTGAATCACGTTCCATCTAATTGTCAAGGGAGGCTGGTTGTCCCCGCGCCGGTACAGCTCCAGCCTGCGCAGCGAGCAGACCGCTGCGGGCCGCCGCCGCATCCTGGACGCGGCCGGCGCGCTGTTCCGCGAACATGGGTACCTCGGCACGACCATCGCGCAGATCGCCGCCGCGGCCGGCGTCAGCACCCAGAGCGTCTACAACATGGCAGGCGGCAAAGCGGAGCTGCTGAAGGCGGTCTACGACGTCGCCGTGGCCGGCGACGACGAGCCGGTGCCGATGGCCGAGCGTCCCGCGATCCAGGCCATGCTCGCCGCGCCGGACCCGCGGCAGGCGCTGGCCCTGTACGCCCGGCTGGGCCGCGAGATCGCGCAGCGCACGCACCGGCTGGTCACCGTGATCCTCGCCCAGGCCGCGACCGGGGACGCCGCACTGACCGAGTTCGCCGCGCAGATCGAGGCCCAGCGCGCCATCGGCACCGCGGCCACGGCCCGCCACCTGGCCGGCCGCTTCGGGCTCCGCACCGGGCTCAGCGAGCAGGCCGCCGCCGACATCTTGTGGACCCTCACCGCCCCCGACATCGTCGAGCGCCTCATCACCCAGCGGAACTGGCCATGGGACACCTATGAACGCTGGCTCGCCGACGCAATGGCCAGCTCACTCCTGCCGCCCGACCCCAAAGCCGCCCTCCGGCCCTGAATCCGGCCATCCGCTCATGTCGCGGACAGGTTGTCAGCCGCAGGGTTATGGGGCCGGCAGTCACGTTGTGACGTGTCCGCGGGAGCGCGCGTTGGTTGTGTATGACGTTGCCGCTAGGGACCGCCCGGTGAGCCTGTCCGTTCGGTCTCTGATCGTCCTGTTCCTCGCCGTGCGCAGGTAGGTAATGAACGGTTTCGGCGCCGCTAGCGATGACCCGTCCAGCAGCGCAGCGGCCGGGTTCGCCGCCCGTCCGCGGCTGGTTGCCCGGTCGTTCCGCAGCGGATTGACTTGCGGACGGGTAAGACCGTGGAGCTGGGTATCTACTGCGCCGGTGTAACGACGTACAACCTGGGCTGGGTCAGTCCTATCAGACCCGCTAGGTTCGCCCCAGCCGCAGTGACATCCGGCCTCGCTTGTCTCGTGCAGGCAGGGCGGTTGCGCGCAGAGTGCCTCGTTCGGCGTGGCTGTTAGCCGCTTATTCGGCGGCGGTATTTCGCGGGGGATCTGGCGTGAGCGGCGTGCAGGCCAGACCGTTGAGGCCCATCGCGATGATCTGCGGCGGCTCCATCCCTCCGGCCCGGGCGCGCGCTGCGTCGAAGGCGGCTGGGGTGAGGCCGGCCCGGGCCGCCTGGAGCGTCTGTTCGTACCCGGCCGGGTACACGGGGGGCAACATCACGCCGATCTGCTCGCGCAGCGCGTCGCGGGCTCCGGCGACCTCGGCGGCCCGCTCGAAGTCACCCTGAGCGGCGGCCAGGCCGGCCAGGCCCTCGAGGCACCACGGAAGGTAGACCATGTTGCCGGTGGCTTGGAAGAGCGACCCCGCCTCGGCCAGCACCGCCTGCGCGTGGGCGACGTCGCCTTCGGCGAGATCGGTGTGGCCCAGCAGCATCAGCGACATGGCCGTGCTCCAGCGGTCCTGGTACTGGCGGGCGACCGCCAGGCTCTCGTCGAGCACGAGCCGGGCGCGGGCGGTGTCGCCGAGGTTCAGCAGGCCGGTGCCGAGCCCGCCGAGATCGCGGGCGGTGATGGGCTCGGCGCCCGCATCCCGGTGCAGGTTTACGGAGGTCGTGCAGAAATCCACGGCTTCGGCGTACCGGCCCGAGAATATCGCCACGGTGCCGAGCACGAAGAACACCTCGGCCCGGCCGGGCGTATCACCGAGCCGGGTGAACAAGGTCAGCGCCTCCCTCGCCAGGGCTCCGGCTCGCTCGAACCCGGCACCGTTGCTCGTCACCCAGCTCATGAAGTAGAGCACCTTGGCCAGGATGACCTGATCGTTCGATGCTCGCGCTTCGGCCAGGCTCTGCTCGGCGAGCTCGGCCGTTCGGACCGGATCACCGGTGAACATCGCGACGTACGCCAGACCGAGCAGAGCCGTCGCCGCGCCGCCGCGGTCATCCGCCGCCCGGGCGAGCGGCAACGCAGCCTCATGGGCCTGCACCGATTCGGCGTACTGGTTCAATCCGCGCGCCAGCGTGCCCTGGCTGTTCAGGACGGCCGCCTGGTCGGCCGGCTCCCCGCGTTCCCTGGCCACCGCGGCGGCCTGCTCGCAGTACGTCGCAGCCTCGCCGAAGGCAGCCTGCTCCATGGCCAGGTGCGCCGCCCCGAGCAGCCAGTTGACCTGGGTAGCCGGGGCCGCCAGCCGGTCATCGCCGGGAAGAGCGAACGCCTCGGCGAACCACCGGCGGCCCTCGCTGAGGTGACCGCGGTGCGTCCAGAACCGCCACAGCGCTCCCGACAGGAGCAGGGCGGTCATCCGGTCACCCCGGTTCAGGGCCCAGCGCAGCGTCGCGCGCAGGTTGTCGTGCTCGGCCTCCAGCGCCAGCAGACCGGCCCCGGCCTCAGGCCCGGTCAAGGTACCAGCGGTCCGCTCCGCCAGCGCCACGTAATAGGCAGCATGCCGATCGGCAACTGACCTCGCTTCGGAATCCTCCGCGAGCCGCTCGCTGCCGTATTCGCGGATCGTCTCTAGCATGATCACCCGGGGCGCCGCGGCCATCTGGTCCATCCTCAGCAGGCTGCTGGCCACCAGCGCGGCCAGGCCGTCCAGGATCGAGGCCCCGTCGCGGTCATCCGAGCAGATCATCTCGGCCGCATCCAGGGTGCAGCCACCGGTAAACACGCACATTCGCCGGAACAGCGCTTGTTCCGGCGGGTCCAGCAGCTCGTAGCTCCAGGCGATGGCATCCCGCATGGTCTTCTGCCGGGCAGGCAGGTCGTGCGGGCCGCCGGCCAGCACCGGCAGCCGGCGGTCCAGCTTGGCCAGCAACGCCGCCGGGGAAAGCAGCCTGGTCCGGGCGGCGGCCAGCTCGATGGCCAGCGGGAGTCCTTCCAGCCGCCGGCAGATCTCCGCTACGGCCCGGGCCGTCTCGGCATCCAGGATCAGGTCCGGGCCAGTGGCGCGGGCCCTCTCTACGAACAGCTGGACCGCTGGCGATGCGCCCAGCGTCTCCGGCGGCATGGACGCGTCGGGCAAGGTCAGCGGCGCGACCGGGTACTCGCGGCCGCCCCGCACGTCCAGGGCTACCCGGCTGGTCACCAGCACGACCGCCCGCGGGCAGGCCTCCAGCAGCGCCAGCACGTCGCCACGGGCGGCCAGCACGTGCTCGAAGTTGTCCAGCAGGATCAGCAGATGCTTGGCGCGCAGCGCGGCCGCCAGCAGCTCGGGAAGCGGGGTTGCGTCCCGCTCGTCCACGCCGAGTCGCTGCGCGACCGCGCTCAGCACCAGCCCGGGGTCACGCAGCGGTACCAGATCGACGAACACCGCCCGATCCGCGAAATCCCCGGCCACCTGCTCGGCCACCTCGATGGCCAGCCGGGTCTTGCCCACCCCGCCGGGACCGGTGAGTGTCAGCAGCTGGAAATCGCCCCGGCGCACCAGCTTCACCACCGCTGCGGTCACCCCGGCCCGGCCGATCAGGGGGGTCAGCGGCCGAGGCAGGCCGGCCCGGCCCGGCGCGGCGGCCGGGGCCGCGACAGGGGCAGCGGAGGGTGCGCTTGGGGCCGTGCCGGAGGCGGGCTGCGGCCGCGCCACCGCGAGCATTTCCCCGCGCCGCTCCGGACTGGCGCCCAGCGCGTCGGCCAGCAGTGTCACCGTAGCCAGCCGCGGCGTACGGGACGGGTCGCGCTCCAGGTCGCTGATGGCCTTGGGACTGAGCCCGGCCCGTTCGGCCAGCGCTTCCTGGGTCAGGCCTGCCGCCAGCCGCTCGCGCCTCAGCAGCGAGCTAAAGCTAGCCGGATTCTGGTTCGCCATCGCGTTACCGACGCTCGGCTGGCAAAAGGCCAGGGAACGGGGAGTTCTCGTCCTGTTGCCGCGAACCGGCGCGGTCAACCCTGGGAGCAGGCCGCAGGACGAGATGCTCAGGGAGCGATGCCATGGCCCCCGACCAGCTGAAGACCCGGGCCCGCCGGATTGTCGAGGAGATCATCAACCAGGGTGACCTTGCCGTCGCCACTGAGCTCATCTCCCCCGACTGCGTTCACCACGATCCCGGCGGCCAGTCCGTCGCCGGGCTCACCGCCTTGCGGGACTGGCTGGCTCTGACACTACGTATCTTCCCTGATTTCCACGCGGTGGTCGAAGACGAAATCGCCGAAGATGACCGGGTTGTGCAACGCCTCACCTGCTACGGCACCCACCAGGGCGAATTTCCCGGCATCCGGCCCACCGGCCAGCAGGTGACGTTCCAGCTGATCGAGATCAGCCGGGCCAGGGCGGACGGGAAGTTCATCGAGCGCTGGTCCTCAATCGACTTGCCGGCCGTACTGCGCCTGCTCAGCGCGGCACCTCCGACCTGACCTGCACCAGGAGAACCAGATGGCTGCTCATACCCGGACCGCCAGCCGGTCCGATCTCACCACCCTGCGGCGCGGCGCGATGATCGCCTACCGGTGGCTGGTACTCGGCTTCCTGCTGGCGGGCGGAATCCAGATCTTCCTGGCCGGCCTGGGCCTCTTCAGCTTCCGGGACCAGGACGCGGCCGCAGGCAGCAGCGCCTACGACGCGCACCAGACGCTCGGGTTCAGTATGGGCGGCATCGCCGTCGTCATCTTGATCGCGGCGCTGATGGCCCGGCCCGGCGTCCTGCCGACGTGCCTGGCTGGCGTGCTGGTCCTGCAGACCTGCCTGGTGCAGAGCCTGCTGATCGGCCTGGCCGGCGATGCCGCGCTGTACGGCGGCCTGCACGCCCTGGACGGGCTGCTCGCGCTGGGCAACGCGGGTTTCCTGTACCTATCGGCCCGGCGAGGGCAGGCATGAAGGCCATCGTGCGGCCGGCGGCCACCGCTCGGCCGAGCGGAGCCACGGGTAGTGTCCCGGCCGGGCGGCGGGCGGCCAGGGTCAGCGCCGGAGCCGGCGCGGCGGTCGCCCTGGCCGCGATGGCCGGGCTCGCCCTGACCTTCCTCGCGGCGGCTGCCTTCAAGGGCGACGACCTGGTCTTCAACCTGGCCGCCTTCTCCTCAGCCGTGGCCTACGCCGGACTCGGCGCCCTGGTCGTCCGGCGCTCGGGAAGCCTCATCGGCTGGCTCATGCTGGCGGAAGGCGCCGGACTGGCCCTGGTGACACTGACCTCTACCTACTGCCTGCTGGGGCTCGTCACCTTCCCGGGTGATCTCCCGGCAGCCAGACAGGTGGGCACGCTCGCGGAAAGCAGTTTCGCCCCGGTCGCATTTGTCATCGCGTTCGCCTTCCTGCTGTTCCCGACGGGAACTCTGCCCTCCCGGCGCTGGCGGCCGGTCGCGGCGGCAGGCATCGTGCTGACCGCGCTGAGTACCGTCGGCCTGGTCCTCGGACCGCGCCTGGTGCAGATCCCGGCTCCGGGCGGGAGCTCGTTGACCTTCGCCAACCCGTTCGGCACGCCGCGGCAACTGCCCGTGCTGATCGGCACGCTCAACGGGCTGAGCGTCGCGCTCGTCCCGTTCCTGGGCGCCTCGTTCGTCTCGCTCGCCGTGCGGTACCGGACCGGGTCCTGGCTGCTGCGGCAGCAGGTCAAGTGGCTGGTCCTCATGGCCGGCGCCTTCCTGGCCAGCATGCTGGGTGCCGTGCTGTTCACCTGGGCCGGCCAGCCCGGCCTGAACGACGTGGCCAGCAGCCTGTCGGCGGTCGTCCCGCTCTTCGGCATCCCGGCCGCGATCGCCGCCGCCATCCTCAAGCACCAGCTCTACGACATCGACCGGATCATCAGCCGGACCGTGTCCTACGCCATTGTGACCGGGCTGCTGGTGGCGGTGTACGCGGGACTCGTCCTGCTCGCCACCCAGGTGCTGTCGTTTTCCTCCCCGGTGGCGGTCGCGATATCCGCCCTGGCCGCCGCGGCGCTGTTCAGCCCGCTGCGCAGCCGGGTCCAGCAGGCCGCCGACCGGAGGTTCAACCGGGCCCGCTACGACGCCGGCCGGACGGTGGGCGCATTCGCCGCCCGGCTGCAGGGGAAGGTCGACCTCGGTGCGGTCCGCGCTGACCTGCTCAGCACCGTGAACCGGACCCTGGAACCCGTCCAGCTCTCGCTCTGGCTGAGCTCTGGTCCCGACTACGGCTTCCAGGCTGGCCAGCAACACGACCGCCAGCCCGGCGGCCAACAAGGAGTGCCCGAGGAGCCCGCATGAACGCGACAGCGCCGCGATCAACACGCGGACCGTGCCGCGGCATGGACCAGGCTCAGCTTGACCGGCGCTAGCGACCGCGCGATCGCAGCGGCCAAAACCGGTTCGCGAGACAAGCCTTGTTCCGAGCCGCCCTAGAACAGAGTTCGGCCGCGGCAATCCCGCCAGCGGTAGCCCATCAGGCAGACCGTGGCTGCCTGTTGGCAACCCGCGGCAGGGACCCGGGCGGTCCAGACCCGGACTGCGAACCAGCGGGTGCCACCCGAGCGACCTTAATGTCACGGATGCCGATCCGGCCGGTGAATGCGGCGGTCCGCCTGATGATCGCCCGGGCTGCTTCCCCCGCAGCCGCGGCATCGCGGGCCTGGCACTCGACGGCAAGAGGGGTCATGGGGGCTGCGACGCAGGCGACCCGCGCGGGTCCGCGGACGCGGCCACCCTCCGCGCCTGGTGTCACCTTGTACTCGCCGGCTCTCACCGTGCTCCGCCTCGCCCCGCCTGGCAGGGTCTCAAGGTTGCCAGAAGCGGCAAATCGGCCAGCGCCAGGCGCCTTGCCCGGGCCGGGCAGGCCTGCGAGACTGCGGGCGTGACCTCCGGCGGGACCAGTGACGGACAGGTTGGCGCCCAGCAGGGGAGCCATCGCGCAACGGCGTTGCGCCCGCGTCGGCTGGTGGGGAGGGACCGCGAGCTAGCCGAGGTGATCGAGAGCGTCGCGTCGACCCCGTTGACCACGGTGACTGGCCCGGGTGGCGTGGGCAAGACGGCGCTGGCGCAGGCCGTGGCGGCGGCGTCGGCGGCCCAGTTTCCCGACGCTGTGTTCGTCGTCTGGCTGGCCTCCTTGCGGTCGGCCGAGCACATCGCGGGAGAGGTGGCCGCGCAGGTCGGGATGCTGAGGTCCGGCGGTCAGTCTTACCAGGATGCGCTCACCGGCTGGCTGGCCGAACGTGATGTCTTGCTCGTGCTCGACAACTGTGAGCACGTGGTGTCCGCCGTGGCCGATCTCGTGGATGGCCTCACCGCTCGGCTCCTCAGTGAGGTCTACTCGTCGCCAGCGGGGATCGAGGATCACTAGCGCCTCACCCAGGAGTCCTGGAGTGACTTCGGCGCGATGGTGGAGATGCTCGCAAGCTGTGAGATGCAGACGCTGCACTGTGGCTCAATCGCCCAGTCCCTCTGGTAGCCGCCGACTCATCGAAGCCGCGCCCGAAATCCGGATTCGGGCGCGGCGAGGCGGCCAAGGCCGCTGGTAGTTTGCTCGTGGGCGGCGCTCTTGAAATGCTTCGCTTATGCCCTCCCTTCCAGCGACGTTCGCTGAGGATGTCATCAATCAGCCAGCCCGTGCCCAGTTTGAGGCGTTCCTCGACGAGCACCGCGGTCAACTCGATCGCTGCCTGGACGGGCTGACGGAGGAGCAGGCGCGCCAGTCGCTGGTGCCTTCCCGGACCACATTGCTGGGCCTGGTCAAGCACGCGACCTTCCTTGAGAAGGTCTGGTTTGACGAAGCTGTCACAGGCCGGTCACGTGCTGACATCGGTATCCCCGCGATCTCGGGCGAGTCGTTCATTCTTCATGACGACGACACCATCGCCAGCGTCCGGCAAGCACACCGCGAGGCATGCGAGTCATCACGGCGTGCGACGTCATCCCTGGGGCTGGACGACTGGGTCTACGGCTACTGGCGCGGCCCGCTCCCGCTGCGCTGGGTGTACCTCCACGTACTGCGCGAACTCGCCCAGCACGGCGGGCACGCAGACATCCTGAGGGAGCAAATCCTCAACGAGTAGCGCCCGGGTGCCGACGGTGATGACGGGCATGACTACTCCCAGGAGCCTGTGGTTACGGGGGTCGTCCACCCCTTGGACTGACCGGGCCCCGCGCGACGGCGGCAACACTGGCGCCTGGCCGGGCTTGACCATTTACCGGTTCACCTCGCCGATCGGCCCGAGCTGGGAAGAGATCCGGTCGCTGTCCCTGTGAATCGTCGCCCAAGGACGCAAGGCGGTTACCGTCGACGGCGCGACGTACACCTACGACCCGTTCCGCTATCTCGTGCTCAACAGCCACCTGCACTTCCAGGCCGAGATCCTGGAGGCGACACCGGCCAAGCCGTTCCTCTCCTTTGTCCTGCAGATTGACCCGTCGGTGGTGCGCCAGGTCACGAGCGACATGATCGAACGGCGCACCACTGCGTTCCGTCAGCACGGTGCCGAGAATGAGCCCCCGGACCCGCCCGCGTTCGTGTCGGCGCTGGACCAGGAGCTGGCTGGCGCGGTGCTGCGCTTCCTGCGCTCCATCGAAACCGGCGCTGACCGCCGGGTGCTGGCCCCCATGTACGTCAAGGAAATGGTGTACCGGGTGCTGCAACGCGAGCAGTACGCCCGGCTGCTGGCCATCGCCGCGGCGGAGTCCGCGAGCAACCCGGTATCGGCGGTTCTTGAGTACGTGCGAGGGAATCTGACGGAGCCGCTGACCGTGGCCGACATGGCCGAGCAGGTCAGCCTGAGCCCGTCTGCGTTCGCGCACCTCTTCCGCGAAGTTACCGGCCGGTCGCCGTATCAGTTCGTGAAGGAGATGCGCCTGGACAAGGCGCTGGCCCTGCTGGCCCTGCTGGCCCTGCTGGCCCTGCTGGCCCTGGTGACCTTTATCTATCAGCAGGGCCATACCTTTCCCGGAGGGCTTTTCCAGTTCGCGGGCACGGTTGACGTCCCTGTCGTACTGGCCAGCCTGGCGGCTAGCTCGCTCGTCTTCTCTCCCGGCCCGCGGCGTGGCCTGGCGATCGTGGGGTGGCGGCGGGCCTGCCTGATGATCGCGGGCCTGTCCGCGGGCTTCGGGTTCCCCTCGATCGTTCAGCTGGCGGACCCGGCCGCGCCAATGGGAGATCTTGCCTTCCCCCTGCTGGGCGTCCTGGCGATCGCGGTCGCAGTAGCCGTCACGTGCGTACGCAGCCCCGTGGGCCGGCGGGTCGCGGGGCTGCTGGCGACCGGGCTCCTGCCCAGTCTCGCCGTCACCATCCCACTGCGCGACGATCCGGTCGGCCTGCTCGTCGCCGTGCTGGTGCGGCCCGTGGCGATCGTCTCCTGGCGGGGCCGGGTCAGGGGGGCATCGCGCGCGGGCTACGACCAGGGCGGGCGTGTCTGGCGTCCGCGGAAACGTCCCGCGCAATCGCGTGGGGGATCTCCGGGCGTGTGGGCTGGCCGCACCTAACCTGTGGGCGGACGCGGAACATGGCCGTATTCGCGCAGGCCACCGCGGGAAGATCCTCGGCCCGGCCCTGGATCCAGGTGATGTTCGCGATGTCCCGCTCCTGGGCGGCCGGCGAGGTGCGGGGGCACGCAGTACTGCCCGTTCGGCATTAATAATGATCGTCCTTCGTGCTCTGTACTGCCTGAGGACGGCGGCCCGCGGTATTTAGACGCGGTGGTGTAGCATCAGGGCCGCGCTGGCAGGCACCGTATTACGCAGGCATACCGCGGGGCCGCCGTGGGGACGGTATGGCCGCGTACGGGGATTTTTCGGTTCGGCCAGCGGAGGGGGAACGCTGATGCGGATCTTGCTGATTGCCAGCGGGTACAACAGCATGACGCAGCGGGTGCACGCGGAGCTGGCGGACGGCGGGCATGAGGTGTCGGTCGAGCTGGCGCTGGGGGATGCGGTGCTGCGGGACGGGGTCGGGCGTTTTGACCCGGATCTTGTCATCGCGCCGATGCTGACCACGGCGATTCCGGCGGACATCTGGTCGGCCCGGACGTGTCTGATCGTGCACCCGGGACCGGTGGGTGACCGGGGACCGTCCTCGCTGGACTGGGCGGTCATGAGCGGGGCCGGGCGGTGGGGTGTCACCGTGCTGCAGGCGAACGCGGAGATGGACGCGGGGGATATCTGGGCCAGCGCGGAGTTCACCATGCCGGGCGGCTCGAAGAGCTCGGTGTACCGGACCGAGGTGGCGGATGCCGCGGCGGGGGCGGTGCTGCTGGCCGTGAGCCGGTTCGCGGGAGGCCGGTTCCGGCCGGAGCCGCTGGACTACGGCCGGCCCGGCGTGTTCGGGCGGGGGCGGCCGCCATGCCGGCAGGCCGACCGCAGGATCGACTGGCCCGCCGAGCCGACGTCCGCGGTGCTGGCCAAGCTGTGGGCGGCTGACTCCAGCCCCGGCGTCCTGGACGTGCTCGGCGACGCCGAGTACTACCTGGTCGGCGGGTATCCCGAAGACGACCTGCGCGGGACGCCCGGGACGATCCTCGCGCAGCGGGACGGCGCCATCTGCCGGGCGACCACGGACGGAGCGGTCTGGATCCCGCGGCTGCGCCGCCGCCCGGCGCCGGGCGGGCCGGGCACCTTTAAGCTGCCGGCTACGCGGGTGCTGAGCGGATCCCTGGCGGGTGTGCCGCAGGTCCCGGCCCCGCTGGTGACGGCGCCGGGCCGGCGCACGTACCGGCAGATCCGCTACCGCGAGTCCGGCGACGTCGGCTACCTGGAGTTCTGCTTCCCCGGCGGGGCGATGAGTACCGGGCAGTGCCGCCGCCTGCTCGCCGCCTACCGGCACGCCCAGGGGCGCCCGGTGAAGGTGATCGTGCTCGGCGGCCCCCGGGACTTCTTCGGCAACGGCATCGACCTGAACATGATCGAGGCCGCCGACGATCCGGCCGAAGAGTCCTGGCGGAACATCAACGCCATCGATGACCTGGCCGAGGCGATCCTGACCAGCACCGGCCAGCTCACCGTGGCGGCGCTGGCGGGTAACGCCGCGGCCGGCGGGCTGATGCTCGCGCTGGCCGCCGACCAGGTCTGGTGCCGGGGCGGCGCGGTGCTGAACCCGCACTACCGGCTGATGGGCCTGCACGGCTCGGAGTACTGGACCTACACGCTGCCGCGGCGAGTCGGCGCACGGCAGGCGGCCCGGCTGACCGAGGGGTGCCTGCCGGTCAGTTCCGCGTCGGCGCTGCACTCGGGGCTGGTCGACCGGGTGATTGCGGGTGATCCGGCCGGGTACCGCGCGCAGGTCGCGGTCCTGGCCGAGGGGCTGGCCCGCAGTCCCGATTACGCGGCGCGGCTGGCCGCCAAGGAGCGGTGGCTCGCCCGGGGCAGCGGCCAGCGGCGGCTGGCCGGTTACCGGGCCGCCGAGCTGGCCATCATGAGACGTAACTTCGCCGGGGCGCCTTACCCGCAGCTGCGGCGGGCCTTCGTGTACAAGGACAAGCCGACGTGCACGCCGCCGCACCTGGCCCGGCACCGGATCGCTGCGCTGCCTTCGGGGCCCGCGCGATCCGGGGGCCGGCGGGTAGCCAGTGTCGTGGGCAGTTAGCTGGCTCCGTTCCGCTTCGGCCCACGATGAGTCACGTCTGACCCGACGGATCCAGGGCGGCCAGCGATACCTGTTCGTTGGGGTGCCTGCACTGGTCAGCCTCCATCATCCCCGGTGCCGCTGTCCCCGTTGACCTGCGCCAGACGACCCAGCTGCCGAACCGGTTGGCTGCGACGAGCCGCCAGCCGGCCGGGGCGTCCGGCCAGCTCGCCTGGGCGGGTTGTCCGGCCGGCCAGGCCGCATCGATCACGGTCACGCCGGCCGGCGGCGGCTGGCAAAACGGATTGAAGGGCTGCACCTGCGTCGACGGCACCTCGAACGCCTGCGCGACCCGCACAATCCCGTTGAGGTCGGAGGCGACGGCGATCTGCTCACCCGGCTTCAGCCCGCCGGCCGCCGCCATCTCCCTGATGCCCATCGCCTTGGCCCACGCGCTGTCGGCCCGCGAGCCATGGGCCGTGAGCTGGGCCACGGCCACCAGGCTCAGCGCCGCTGCCGCGGCGCCCAAGACGCAAGTCAGGACCCGCATGCGGCGCGCGAGGAGCGCGAACACGACCCACAACAGGAGCAGGGCCAGCGCTGCCGCCGTGGCGACCAGGACGCTGGCCTGGCTCCAGTCCTGGGTCAGCACGGCAGGCATGCCGTCGTTGAACGTCCTGCCTGGCCCGGTGGGCAGGGACGTTCCGGCGTACACGGCCACCGTCAAGGCGGCCACCATCGTGAGGCCTGCGACGCAGGCGGCGAGGGCGAGCATCGGCCGGGTCGCCGCCCGCAGCAGCACCACCGCGCCGACCAGGAAAAACGTGACGATCATGCCGTCCAGGTAACGTCCGGAAGCCCAGCTCGACGGCTGATGCGGGCCCAGGCCGGCCGACGCGGCGCAGGCGATCAGGACGGTGATCCCGACCGACAGCGATGCCATGATCCGCAGGTCGGCCGGTACGCCGCGGCGCGCGGTACCGGCCAGGGGGGACGACCCCCAAAGCCCTCCCAGGCCTCCCCGCGCGGCGACGGCTACCGCGGCGACCAGGCCGATCCCGGCGATGCCCCAGCTGTCCAGCACCAGCCGCCACAACTGGCCGCCTGCCAGCTCGGCCACGTGGATGGCCCCGTACCTGCTTACCAGCGTGCTCGTTAGCTGGCCGGAAAGGCTGCGCGCGCCCTCCGGGTAAAGGGCAGAGACCAGATAGCGGTCCAGAGCCCAGCCCGCGCCGGCGGTCACCACCGCGGTCAGCGCGCCCGCGGCCACGCTGCCGCGGGCGGCGGGCCGGCGCCAGGCGACGAATACGGCCACGGCGGCGAAGCCGGCCAGCAGCACCAGGCCCCGGGAATGCACCGCGTAGGCGTAGCCGGACAGGACGGCGGAACCGATGGCCGCCGCGTACCGCGCCCGCGGCGAGGTGGCCACCAGCCAGCTGTGGATGGCCAGCAGCCAGGCCAGCGTGACGACCGGGAAAATCGCGTCGGCGATCGCGTACTCGCTGTAGAAGAACCCGGCGGGCAGCAGCGCCGCGATCATGGCCACGCCGTAGGCGGCCGGGCGGCCGAGCCCGAGCCGGCGGCAGACCAGGTAGCCGAGCGGCATCACGGCGGCGCTGACCGCCGCATTGATCAGCAGCACGGCGTGATACACGGCGGCGGGGCTGCTGGTGAACCAGTACACCGGCGTGATCAGAAGCGGGTAGCCGCCCTGGTACAGCGTGGCGCCGGAGAAATCGGCTCCTGGGCCGCCCGCGAGGACCCGCGCCGCGATCAGGTACGCGGTTTCGTCGGGATTGTCCAGCGGCACCACCTGCGCGCGGCTAAACCACGCGCGCAGCCCGGCCTGGACTAGCCAGCCGGCCACCAGCAGCAGCGCGAACAGCCACTTCCTGCGCGGCGAGTCAACGGTGGCCCCGATGGGCCGCTCGAGGCGGCCGGGGCGGGACCCAGCCGCGACGGCACCGCCGTCCGCGTCGATCTGGCTCGCGCCAGGCCACACGGTTTCGTTCCCGTTTGTCACGCAGAATCCTCGCCATGAGTCGCATCAGGCAACGGGAGATGCCGCACTAGTTGCCCGGCCGCCTTGCTGGCAGGGCTCATTCTGCCGTATCAGGGGTTGACAGGCGGGCCCATGAGGGATTTGACCCGGTGTTCTCACTAACGGCGACCGTGCACAACTAACGGCGACCGCGCACACCACGAGCCACCCAGTGCCGCGGTCCCGGTCCTGGCGAAGCCGGCTGCGGGCTGCCCCCGGCCGAGGATTACTCGCGCTCGATCCTGCGCAGCCCGTGGGTGGGGGTCCACCACTCAACGACGAGCATCGTGGCCTTCTCGTTGAGGTGGGTGTGCACGACCTCGGCGATGTCGGCGTAGAAGCGGTCGCCGTCGGATCCCTCCGTGAGCGGCCTCGCATCGATGGCCCGGCCGGAGATCTTCGCCTCACCCGGCCACTGCGCTTCCGCGCCCTCGACCGGGTCGATCGTGGCGCTGTGCAGTGCGAACCGGGGATCCCGGCCCAGATCCGCGCCCTTGCGCGCGTTCGGCATCGAGCCGAAGGCGACCTCGCCGTCCTCGAAGGCCACCTCGATGCCGGAGATCCGGGGCGACCCGTCGGCTCGCAAGGTGGCAATCGTCTTGTGCCTGCGACCGTCGAAGAGCCCGCGCACGCGCTGCGCGAACTCAGGTTCCGCGCGCTCGACGTCCCGCCACGCCGTCATGCGCCCAATATTCCACAGGCGACCGACGGCGAGCTCGCCGGGATCAGCACCCTGTTCAGGCTGGCGGCCTGCGGCATGCGCGGGCCACGGTGCGGCGTGCATCCCGCCATGCGATCAGCGCTGTCCGGGCCCGCGGCGAGGCCACCCGCTGGCCCTGCCGCCGGGCGCGGAGCTGGTCTTTCAGCCAGGCCGGCGCGTGCGCCTGCTCTATCGCCTGTGACTTGGTCAGCAGCTGGCCCGTCTGCAGGGCGTGGCGGCCGCGTGCCATCGACGTCAGCCCCAGGTCCGCGATCACCGGGCTCAGCCACCACAGCGGCCGGCCCGCGGCGCGCGCCCAGTACCCGCACAACTCCGCGCGCGCAGCGCGGCGGACGTCATCGTCGGTCATCTCCGGCAGCACAGCGGCTGGCGGGCGGCCCAGGACGGCGAAGCCGTGCCGGACGAGCTCGGCTCGCGTCACCCCCCGACAGGATGCGCTGGACAAGCGAGCCATGGGTCCACGTCGGGTGCAGCGCCCTGAGGTCAGCCAGCCTGCCCGCATCCACGTACACGCAGCCCAGGTCCAGTCCGTGAGCGGCCCCCTGGTCCAGCTCGCGGTGCAGGCTGGCCAGGATCTCCTGGCGCTCCGGGCCGACCGGGCCTCCCGTCAGGGCAACCAGGTCGAGATCACTGACACCAGGGACGTAATCCCCCGTGGCCAGGGAACCGGCCACCAGCAGATCGGTCACCCAGCCAAGGTCGCCCAGACGTCCGGCAAGATAACGGACGACCGGCGGCAGGTAGGTCACCGCGCCAGCCTACGGCCCAGATTAGTGCGCAGATTCAGCTCTAATAAATCGAGAATGAGCAGGTCGCAGTGTCGAGTCAGCCCGGTACCCACGAGGGGCGTTCACGTTTCAGCCGGGTCCGTGTTCACGTAGGGGCTTGGGCTTGGGGCTGCCGCGTAGCTGTCGCGGGCTGCCGCGTAGCTGTCGCGGGCTAGGGAGCGTCGGTCGAGTAGCCGCGTCCGCCATCGGCCGGTTACAGCCGCCGCGCTATCCGTTTTATCCGTTTTATCGGGGTTTGCTGGCGGCTTTCGGTGGTGGATTCGGGCCTGGTGGCGGCCTGGTGGTGGATCGGGGGGAGCGGGATACACCGGATCCGCCGCGGAGCCCGGATCCACCGCACTAGGCGAGCCCCACGCGACCGCCGTGGTACCGGTAGACCCTCCTGACTCAGCCGTCTCGCCCCCGGGACCGTTAACCCGGGAGCATTGGGGCCCCGGGGAGTTCGCAGGTGCATCCCGGTACCCCAAAATCCTCCCGTAACCCCGGATACTCCCCGATCTTGACGCCCGGTGGAAGGAGCGACCGCTGCCAGCGGCATTGTGGCCTCATGGCCATGGCCCGGGTAGCGCTGATGGCGTACCAGAACACCAGGCCGGACAGCGCGGCCAGGCCCGCGTAAATGCCGTCGCCCCAGCCGCCTGTGGCGTTCGACGAGGCGCAGGTCAGCTCGTAACGCCGGGCCGCAGGTGGCCGGCCTGCACTCCCGCGGCCCTGCCCTCAGTGCGCCGCCGGCGCGCCGAGGCCGCGGCCACCACGAAGGCGGTCAGCAACGGCACCGCACCGCAGACGGTCATGCCGGCCCGCGCGCCGAATTGGCTGGTGAGCACGCCGATCAGCGGCGCGCCGATCGGTGTGCCGCCGATGAACGCCAGCATGTACAGGCCCATCACGCGGCCGCGCAGCCCGGGATCGACGGCGAGCTGGACCGACGCGTTCGCCATGGACTGGAACGCGAGGTTGGCCAGGCCCATGGCGCCCAGCAGGACGAGAAACAGCGCCAGCCGCGGTGCCAGCGCCGCGGCCACCTCGAGGAGGCCGAACCCGGCCGCCGAACCCACGATCATGCCCGGCCGCGGCCGGGCGGCGGCCCCGGCGAACAGCGCGCCGGTCGCCGACCCGATGGCCAGGGCGATGTTGAACAGGCCGTAGGTGGTGGCGTCGCCATGGAACGTCGACTTCGCCATCGCCGTCAGGACGATCGGGAAGTTGAGGCCGAACGTGCCGAACATCCCGACCAGGAAGATCGTCCGCACGACGTCCGGATGCTGGCGCAGGTACCTGGCCGTCGCGCGCAGCGCTCCGGGTTCGCGGCGGGCCGCGGGAGCGGGACGAAGATCGGACGGCCGCAGCCGCAGCAGGCCGATGACCGGCCCGGCGTAGCAGGCGACGTTGACCGCGAATACCCATCCGGTGCCCACGCTGGCGATAAGCAGGGCGGCGACGGCCGGGCCGATGAGCCGGGTCGCCTGGAACACCGCGGCGTTCAGGGCGATCGCGGCGCGGAGCCGGCTGGGCGGCACCACCTCGGCCACGAACGCCTGCCTGGCCGGCGCGTCGAAGGCGAAGATCAGCCCGCTCAGCAGCGCGAACGCGTAGACGTCGGCCGCGCGTACCGCGCCGGCGATCGTGATGACGGCCAGCGCTGCGGTGGCGGCGGCGTTCAGTGTCTGGGTGGTCAGCAGGATGCGCCGCTTCGGCAGCCGGTCGGCCACCCCGCCGGTGTACAGGCCGAGCGTGAGTATCGGCAGGAACTGCAGCGCCATCGTCACGCCGACGCAGGTCGAGCTGTGCGTCAGGTCGTAGACCAGCCAGTCCTGGGCGATGCTCTGCATCCAGGTCCCGGTGTTGGCCAGGCTCTGACCGCCGAGGTAGATCCGGTAGCTGCGCGAGGTGAGAGCGGCGAAGGCGCCTCTCGGTTGCCGAATTGCCTCGGCGCTGATCACTGACGGGCCTTCCTGTCGGCGGCTGTCCCTCGTTATTCTCGGCCCGGACCTGCTTATAGCGAAAGGTAATTACCTACATAACAGTTATTGTTAAACCTTATGAACGGCTACGATCCCCGGCTCCTGGAGACCTTTCTCGCCGTCGAGCAGACCGGCAGCTTCAGCCGGGCCGCGGCCCGGCTCGGCATCCAGCAGCCGACGGTCAGCCAGCACATCCGCCGCCTGGAGGAGCAGGTCGGCCGGACGCTGGTGCTGCGGGACACGCACTCGGTTTCGCTGACCGCCGACGGCGAGGCGATGACCGGATTCGCGCGTAACATCCTGGCCGCCAGCGAGCAGGCGGCCGCCTATTTCCGCGGCTCCCGGCCGCGCGGCCGGCTCCGCATCGGCATCTCGGACGACCTCGCCCTCACCCGCCTGCCCCAGATCCTGCGCGACTTCCGCCGGGACAACCCGCTCGTCGATTTCGACCTGACGGTCGACCAGAGCGGCCTGCTGCACCAGCGCCTGGAGGATCGCAAGCTCGACGTGTTCATCGGCAAGCGCCCGAGCGGCGAGGAACGCGGCCAGCTGGTCAAACGGGAGCGCCTGGTCTGGGTCGGAACGCCGTCCACCAGGGTCGACCTGACCAGGCCCCTGCCGCTCGTCGTCTACCCTCCGCCCAGCCTCTCGCGTACCGAGATACGCCGGGCCCTGAACCGGGCCCGGCTGCCGTTCCGCAGCGTCTGCGTCTGCCGCGGCGTCAACGGCCTCATCGCGGCCGTGGCCGCGGGCACCGGTATCTCGGCGCTCGCCGCCAGCCTGGTCCCGGCCCAGCTCACCACCCTCGGTCCCGGGCACCGGCTGCCCGAACTAGGCACCATCGACTTGGTCCTGCTGACCAACCCGCGAACTGGCCAGCGCCCGGCGGTGCGCGCCCTGGTCTCGACCGTGCTCGCCAGCGGGTCGAGGTCGCTGACCGCCTACCGCGATGAGATCACCGGGTCCCGGTCGCCTACCCCGCACCCCCAACCGGGCCGTACTGACGGCTGACCGCGGCCCGCGCCCGGGGCGGCGCGGCCGTCGGCGAGTGTCGACAGGGACGCGCCGTCCTGCTTGACTTGAGGCTGCGCGTCGGTGGGACTTCGATCGCTGGTGGCAGATTCCGGGGAGGCTGCTGGGTGTGGCGCGGGAAGACCGGTGGGATTTCTTTATCGCGTACGCGGCTTCCGATAGAGCCGCCGCTGAGACCTTGTATGACCTGCTGAGGCCGCCGTTCAGAGTGTTCCTTGACCAGCGCAGCCTGATGCCTGGCGATGACTGGAGTCGCAGGATATCCGCCGCGCTTGACGAGACCGCCGTGACATTGGTGCTGATCTCCTCCGGCACGGATGCTGCCTACTATGAGCGGGAAGAGATAGCCGCGGCGATTGATATGTCCCGTCGTGCCGGTAGTCCGCGCCAGGTCGTGCCGATTATCCTTGACGGCGTTGCCGAAGAAGTCCGCATGCCCTATGGCCTGCGCCTCAAGCAAAGTATTTCGGTACCAGAGGCTGGCGGCCTGCCACAGGTTGCGCAGCGGCTCACGACTACGCTGCAGCAGTACCTGGCCATGTCGGCGGAGGAGATCCAGAGCCGGTACAACAGCCGGGCGCCAGTGGATCAGGCCGTCCGCCTGGTCCCGCGGGCGGGTCTTGACCGCGATGGCCTGCTCGGCATGCCCAGCCGTAAGTATGTGTTCGTCGGCGACTACGAAGAGCAGCGGCACCGCACCCTGCGGCAGATGCTGTCCAATCTGTGGATCGGTGACGCGTTCGAGCGAGTGGCTAACTCCAGCGTCGGGTGGCTAGCCCTGACCTTTGAAGTGGCGGAACTGAACCGCCGGAAGATGGACCTGATGCCGGCGACTTGGAAGGCTGCCTTCCGGATCCTGTCAGATCCCAGGCGAGCGGCATGCTTTACGGCCACGGACGAAGAACTCGCCGGGCTCGGACGTCCGCCCCGCGACTATTACTCCGGCGATCAGAACTTCTGGTATGAACGCGTTACGACCGGCGAACGCGGCTACCGGCTCCTCGAAGAAGTGCTGGGAATAAGCTGGCTCTGCTTTAGCGGCACCGGCATAACCGAAACGTCGTCGCCCGCGGGATCAGACGGTATCCCGTCCCGGGTGTTCTTCGTGCGGAATCTTCCGTTGTCCAGCATTACCTACCGCATCGAGGATCTGGGCACACCTGACGACGATATTGTCCTGGATTAGCCGGTCTCAGGCGATCAGCTGGATAAGCCGAACGCATGGGACAGCCCTTACCCGTCACTAGCCTTGAGGCTGGCCTCGCGCACCCGGCTGGAGGGGACTTCAGGCCGGATCTTCGCGGCGGGCGGCTATCCAATCGCGGATGAGCTGGATCACCATCGGGTGTGCGGCAATCGTGTTGAGACGGTCAGCGAGTATGTCGAGGTCGATAAGTCCTTCGCGTACCAGGGCATTCGCGAAGGCCAGATCTTTCTCGCGGTTCGCTACAAGCTTGGAGATGACGCAGTCGTGCGGGTCTAGGCATAGCCCCCGACCAGGAGCGGTCGCGAGTGTGGCGAACGGGACAACGCGTTCCTGCCATCCTGTCGGGAGAACGGCAGTGGTGACGCTGACGCCCTGAGCATAGATCCCGAATGCTTCATGGAATTCGGAGAGCTCGCCAATGGCCCCGTCTACGAGGTCCGCCTTGGCGTCGTCCGGATCGTCAAAAAACGCAACGTCTGCCTCGATTGAAGCCGTCGCCTCATGCGGCAGACTGTCCTCGGCGAAGGTGCCGAGAAGCGACTGGCTGCCGATGACGAGGACGTCGCGCTCGGCGGCAATCTGTGCTGCGGCCCGCAGGATGTGCTCAAGCTGCTCGCGGGTCATGCCGCATGCACCCTGTGCCAGTGGTCGCGGAACGCGGCGAGCGCCGCTGCGCGCTCTTCCGGCCTAAGGACGCCAGCGAACGGACTGTTCTGCCGCAGTTCTATCGCCCGCGGCCCCGTGGACGTCAAAACGGTGAATACCGCATCCTCGCCCTCGGCCAGGACGGCCTGCCATTCCGCCAGCCACACCGCGCTCATCCCGCTGGGATGGACCCGGCTCAGGTGCTCAAGGTTCGCCTGCACCCGGGCAAGCACAGAGTCGGGGTCAATCGCCAGCCGCCCTGCCGCCACGCGGTGCAGCCACAGCGACCGTTCCTGATCACGGGTCAGCACGGGCCTGACCAGGGCCGTCACGTCTGTCCTGCGCACACGGCGATGGGACCCCACGGACACGAACCTCAGTAGTCCCTGCTCGCACAAATCCACGACATGCTGACGCGAGCACCCGAGCAGCACTGCCGCCTTACCGGTGCTTATGAGGTCCGAAGACTGATCCATGCCATCATTATCAGATGCAACCACCAAAAACACAACGAGGCAATGGTCGGGGTGTACGTCGCGACTGCGCTCAGCCCCGCTGACACCGCCACCCCACCGGCTGCCCACGCGCGCGGGGTAACGAGCAGCGCGACATCGACCTTGACACCAGGCATGGTGCCAGCCAGGCTCGGTTCATGAGGGCCGCGCCGCCATCAGCCGGGCCTCGCCCGGAGACACCGTCCGAGGCGCAGGTACTCACGGCAGAAATACGCGCTCATGACCGGCGGCGGCGGTGGAACAAGAGGCTGGGGGCGCTTATCGTCGTGGCGGCCGTCGGCGATTGCTTCGCCGCGATGGTCGCCTTGTCCGGAAGCAGCCCGGCGCCCCCCGGCCACCTCGGCCCGCCTGCCCCGCGGCCGGCCCGCACCGGCGGGGTAACCGGATACATCGACCCGTGCGAAGGGCTCCCCATTCAGGGGTTGCCCTATGCCGCCGGAACGGTGACGGCTTTGCGCGGCCGGGAAACCTGGAAGCCGGACGGCCCCGGAACTTCCCGGCTCCAGCTCCCGGCCACCGTCGCCGCCCGCCAGCACGTCGGCGAGAACCAGCGATTCTCTTTCGATCTGGCGCCAGGCCAGTATGTTCTGGTCGCCCGCTACCAGAACGGCAACGCCATGAGCTTCCTCGACGTATCCATCGCCGCGGGTCGGGTCCTGCACCGGGACCTGCCCAACCTGTGCTCATAGCCAGCTCCGGCGCCCTCCCCGCTACCGCCAGATGGTGGCCAGCCAGATCTCGGCGCCGGCCAGGACGAGCAGGACGATGTTCAGCCAGATCACCTTGGCCTCGCCCCGGCTGAGGTGAAGAGAAATCCCGCCGACCTGGATCAGCACCAGCCCGATCGCGGCCCCGAGGGCTAGGACCGGTGCGATTCCGGTCAGCGGGGGCAGGATCAGCCCGAGCGCCCCGAGCACCTCAAGCACGCCGATGGTTCGTACCAGCCGCAGCGGCACAGTGTCTATCCAGCCCATCATCGGCCGCAGCTGATCGGGGGAGCGCAGCACCTTGAGCCCACCGGAGTACAGGTAGAGCAACGCTAGCAGCGCGGCGACGATCCAGTAGGCCACGGTCATAGCGCACGCCCCTTTAGTTACTCCTTGTAAGTAGCCTCATTGTGGATCAGAATTGGGAGGCTTACAAAAGTCACACGCGTGTGCGTTGCTATCAGGGAGGTGCCCTTGCCTGACTACGAGGACGTCTGCTTGATCCGCGGCGACCAGGGGCGGGC
>Ga0302324_100007699_pt1 | contig 22858 bp, 19 predicted proteins | sample Palsa_T0_1_FD_201949 | JGI IMG/M metagenome (GOLD analysis project Ga0302324, IMG submission 201949) | Peat permafrost microbial communities from Stordalen Mire near Abisko, Sweden - Palsa_T0_1 | ecosystem: Environmental > Terrestrial > Soil > Palsa > Peat permafrost | place: Sweden: Abisko...
TACCCGCATCGAAGACACGGCACTGCTGTGCGATCAAATCGACAATGCCATTCGGCGGGAGATTCCCAAGAGCGAACTCGTCAGTATCATCGACAATATCGGGATCCCCTATTCCGGTTTAAATCTTTCCTACACCAGCACGGGTGTGGTGAGCGCTGCGGACGCGGATATCACCGTGGCCTTGGCCGAAAAACACCATCCCACCGATCACTATGTGCAGCATCTGCGTGCCAAGCTGGGAGTCGATTTCCCAGGCGTTACCTTTTACACCTTGCCTGTGGACATGGTGACGCAGATTCTCAATTTCGGATTGCCGGCTCCCATCGATATCCAGGTCATCGGGCAAAATCTGCAGGGTAATCGCGCCTTCATCGACAGACTGCTGAAGGATATAAGCTATGTGCCCGGTACGGCGGACCTGCACATCCAGCAGCCTTTCGACAATCCGCATTTTTTCGTCGATGTGAACCGTTCCAAGGCGCAGGACATCGGGTTGACGCAACGGGATGTAACCGGCAGCCTGCTGGCTTCCACCAGCGGCAGCTATCAGACCAGCCCTACCTATTGGCTTGATCCAAGGAACGGTGTCAGTTACAACATCAACGCCCAATCTCCGCAATATGATTTGCAGTCGGTGATCGATCTGGAAAATATCCCGCTCACCACCAGCAGCGCCGGAGCCTCGGTCACTCCCAATCCTAATCTTTCGGTAGGTTCATCGAGCCTTACCCCGATCGGGACGGGTGCCTCGCCCTCGACCGTGGCGGGTGTGCAGCCGATTCAGATTTTAGGGAATGTGGCCACCCTCGTGCGCGGACAGGAGCCGGCCACTATCAGCCATTACAACATCGCACCGGTTCTCGACATTTACGGCAACGTGGTCAACAGTGACCTGCGCAGCGTGTCAGACAAAATCTCAGCAATCATTGAACAGCATCGCAAAGAGCTGCCCCGTGGTTCGCAGATCGTCTTGCGCGGCCAGGTGCAGACGATGAACTCCTCGTTCATTGGGCTGACCAGCGGTCTGGCCTTTTCTATCCTGCTGGTTTACCTGCTCATCGTGGTGAATTTCCAGTCGTGGCTCGATCCTTTTATGATCATCGCCGCCCTGCCAGCCGCGTTGAGCGGCATCGTGTGGATGTTGTTCATCACCGGAACGCATATCAGCGTTCCCGCGCTGACCGGTTCCATCATGACGATGGGCGTAGCGACCGCCAATTCCATTCTGGTCATCAGCTTTGCCCGCGAGCAGATGGAAGAAAACGCTGGGGACGCCCACGCCGCCGCGCTGAGTGCGGGATACACCCGTTTCCGTCCGGTCCTGATGACCGCGCTGGCCATGATCATCGGCATGGTGCCGATGGCGCTGGGTCTGGGTGATGGCGGCGAACAAAATGCCCCGCTGGGTCGTTCGGTCATTGGCGGGCTGTTGTTCGCAACCTTGGCCACGCTGTTCTTTGTGCCGACATTCTTTAGCGTGATCCATGGCTGGCTTGGGAAGCGCGGCCAGAGCGCCTCAGAGCGCGCGGGTGTGACGGATCTGGAAGATTAGAAAACAAAATCGGAGAAAGAGCGTAGAGATGAATCAGGAAAAAAGAGACGAGCGGCCACAACCGGTTGGGGAGGGGCACGGCGGCCCCCCCGACGCGCCGCCCCTATCGGGCCGCGTCGCCGCGATCATGATCGTGGTTCTCCTGGTGCTGGCCGTCCTCGTGGCGGTGGGCGGCATCGTGCCCAGGGTGCGCGCACGCACCGAGCTGAAGAACCAGACCGACGCCCTCGCCGCTCCCACTGTGATCGCGAATCCACCGCAGCCGGGCAAGACCGGGCAGGAGATCATCTTGCCCGGTAATGTCTATGCCTACAGCGATGCATCGCTTTATGCCCGCACCGACGGTTATCTCAGCAAGTGGTACTTCGACATTGGCGCGCACGTCCGCCAGGGGCAGCTGATGGCGGTTATCAGCTCACCGGAAGTGGATAAGCAACTGCTTCAGGCGCGCGCAGACTTGGCCACGGCGGAAGCCACTGCAGGCCTGGCAAAGATCAACTCGGGCCGCTATCAGGGATTGCTGACGCAAAACGCCGTCTCGAAACAAGACACCGATACCTTCGTCACCCAGGAAGCGTCCACCACCTCAGCCGTAAAGTCGGCCCAGGCGAATGTTCAGCGCCTGGAACAGCTGACTTCTTTCGAAAAGATCTATGCGCCTTTCAGCGGAGTGGTGACTGCCCGCAACGTTGATGTGGGACAGTTGATCAATGCCGGAGCCGGCACGCTGATGTTTCGCATCTCTGCCATCAACGTCTTGCGGGTATACGTCAATGTTCCGCAGATTTATTCCCAGTCGGCGGTTACCGGCACCACGGCCCAGCTTACCCTCTCCGAATTTCCCGGACAGTCATTTACCGGCAAGCTGGTGCGCACGGCGCGGGCTATCGATCCTGCTTCCCGCACGCTGCTGGTCGAAATCGACGTCGACAATCGGGATGGCAAGCTTCTCCCCGGAGCCTACACCGAAGTCCACATGAACGTGCATCAGGGCGTCGCGCCGCTGATTATCCCCGTCTCCGCGCTTATCTTTCGCACCGAGGGATTGCAGGTGGGTACGGTGGTGAAGGGATCTAACGGAGATCAGGCTAAGTTAGTGCATGTGACGCTTGGCCAGGATGATGGATCGACCGTGCAGGTCATCACCGGGCTTAGCGCTGACTCGCAGGTGATCCAGAATCCACCGGATTCTTTGATAGATGGTGAACCGGTGCACGTCGTTAAACCGGGCAAAGACGGGGGCGCGCAGGAATGAAGTCCCGTCCTACCCATTTGAGCTGGACTTCGCGCCAGACATGGCTGCTGCTTTCCGGGGCTGCATTGCTGCTCTCCGGTTGCACTGTGGGGCCCAACTATCAGCGGCCAACTGCGCCTACCGCACCAGCCTTCAAAGAGACCGCCGTGCCTGTGCCACCTCCTAACCCGCCCGGTGGGGGATGGAAGCAGGTGAGCCCGAACGATAGCGCGCTCCGCCCAAACTGGTGGGAGATTTATCAAGACCCCCAACTGGATAAGCTCGAGCAGCAGGTCGCAGTCTCGAATCAGACACTTAAAGCATCGTATGAGCAGTACATGCAGGCTAGGGCGGCCGTCCAGTATTACCGTTCGCAGTACTATCCCACGGTGCAGGTCGGCCCATCGGCGACTCGTGAACGCCAGTCGACCAACCGGCCCTTGTATGTTCCCGGAAGCAAGAGCACCTACAACGATCTGTTCCTTCAAGGTCAGGTCACCTGGGAGCCGGACCTGTGGGGCAATATCCGCAGAGCGGTGGAATCGCAGAAGGCTACTGCACAGGCGACCGCGGCAGACCTGGCAAACGTTGATTTGAGCATCCGCTCGGAGCTGGCGACTGATTATTTTGAAATGCGGGGCCTGGACACCCAGCAGCGCTTGCTCGACAACACCGTGGTGCAATATGAGCAGTACCTGGAACTGACCCAGGCGCGCTTCAAGGGCGGCGTCGCCACTGACTCGGACGTTGCCTTGGCGCAAACCCAGCTGGACCAGACGCGTGCCCAAGCCATCGATGTAGGCGTAGCGCGGGCCCAGTACGAGCATGCCATCGCGACGCTCACCGGTGTCCCTGCGTCGAGCTTTGGCCTGCCTCCCGCGCCGCTCGATCTGCAGTTGCCGCAGGTGCCGGTAGGTGTACCTTCGCAATTGTTGGAGCGCCGCCCGGATGTTGCCGGAGCGGAACGGCGCGCCGATGCGGCCAATGCCCAGATAGGGATCGCGATCGCGGCCTATTACCCCACGATCAATCTCACCGGAACAGGCGGCTTTGAGAGCAAGGCGCCGACGACCTTAATCCAGGGACCAAGCTCCCTCTGGTCGCTGGGTGGCTCAGCGGTTGAGTTGTTATTCGATGCCGGCCGTCGTCATGCCCTCACCGAAGAGGCCAGGGATGCTTATGAGCAGAACGTTGCCAACTACCGGCAAACAGTGCTGCAGGCCTTCCAGGAGGTAGAGGACAATCTTTCCGGCCTGCGGATCCTGAATAGCGAATCGGTGGCGCAACAACGGGCGGTCGACTCTGCCCAGCGCTCGTTGCTCATTTCGACCAACCGCTACAAAGGTGGGGTCACCACGTACCTTGAAGTGATTACCGCGCAGACGACACAGCTGGCCAACGAGCGCACGGCTGCGGATATCACTACCCGTGAATTTGCCGCCAGCGTGCAACTCATCAAAGCATTGGGCGGCGGCTGGGATACCACCAAGTTGCCTACGCCGTAGCAGGCTAGGGCACTTACACAAGTAACAAAAAGTAACTTATGGCGCTTATAGCGCTTTTCGCGCACTTTTATTTGGGACGAGATTACAGGCTACAGAACCCCCCCCCGACGACGAAGGGCATCGCTTTACAGGTGTGGAAAGACTCTTTCGGACGACGGGCACGGCTCCACCCATGCCGTAAATGCGATAATGCGCTACACGGCTTTGCAGGCTGCGGAAAAAACTCATGTTTTGTATCAGGGCACGACTTTAGTCGGGCCGTAAAAAGCCACAGCATGAGGGCTTTAAGCCCCTGAGGTATTGCTTTCCTGCTCGTGCAGAGTTTTCCGCGGCCTGCTGGAGCAGGTCATGACTGGGAATTGGAATTCGGCAGCGAACCGGTCGTGAAGACCTGCTCTGCCAGCCCACCGGATACACGATAGATCACGAATTCACGATCGCGGCTGCTGCGTAGTTCGAAAACCAGATCTCCCCGGTTATCGGCCCTAGCATCCACTGCATCGACCAGCCGCATTTTCGGTGTCTGGTCGAGGTGATCGTCGTCGGTCACGGACTTGAACAGCACCTTGGGCACACCGTTGAAATCCGGCTGCGCGATCAGAGTGACGTATTTGACCTTGCCTGCATGATCCGTCGTCTCTCCAGAGAAGACCAACGTCGCCCCCCCGCTGAAAGTCAGTTCATAGGCCTTGAAGCGCTCGTTGGTAAAAACCAGCTTCGGGGGGGCGGGAGGGGCTGCAGCTGCCTTGCGGCGCTGCGCGGCTGTGGTCGTCGTTGTCGTGTGCGCTTTCGTTGCAGGCTTTACCGGCGGCTGGGCGGCCGCGATGGCGCTGCTGGCTGCGATCTCCATTTGCGTCTGCATGTTCGTGGCGTCCGCCGGGTCAGCCCACAGATACACGAAAGGATGCGTTTCGCGATCGCTGGCATCCGAAACCGCAATCATTTGCTCCAGGCCGGAAGGGACGCCGGTGAGCTGCGCAGGTTGATAGTCATCGGACATACTCTGCTGGCCATGAGCCATGTGCGGCCGGTCCGGGTCGGCGCCCCCGATGGCAGTCTCCGGCGCCGGGCCGCTTCCACTACTGGCACTACTGGCGCTGGGGGCCGAATCGGAAGAATTCGACCGCTTGCGCAGAGTAGGACGATCAGGATCACCGGCAGGCGGATTGCTGGATGTCTGGGTGTTGGAGGTAGATGAGGTCGAGCTACCGGAGCTGGAACTGTCCTGGCTTCCGCTGCCATCCTTTCTGACCAAATGGGGATGGCCGTCCCCCGCATCACCACCCACTACCTGGGGAGTGAGTCTGCCTTGCTTTGGTTTCGCCCGCTTGGCCGGGGCAGCCATGGGCTTCCAGGCGCCATAGCCAAACCAATAACCGTCCACATCCTGCGCGGTGTTTATGTCGAAAAGTCCCCGGGAAACGCCCGCATCCTGCAGCACATATTCCGTTCCCGGTTGAAGCGCCAGCGGCTCCGGCTTGGCCAGGTAAAGCCCTCCCGGCTGATACCGTTCGCCGTCGAAAACAGAGATCGGGATGATGCGGCTGGCCTTCGGCTTCCCCATCTCGCCTGTCCACTCCAGAACAGCTATCGCGCGGATCGTCGGCGCAGCTTTCTTGGCGCTCTCGACGTGTCCGGGGTACTGCGCCCAGGTTGGCATGGCCAGCGCAAGCCACAGGGCAACGGCGCGACTCTTGGAACTACTCATCGTGGAATAATCTCGTTGAGGGCGCTCACGCTCTTCTGCGTTCCCGCAATGCATCTCGTTTTTTGGAAGGATCTTTCTCATGGAAGTGAATGACAAAGTTGCTGACTTCACACTGCAGACCGAAGAAGACAAGACCGTGCATCTGAAAGATTTCGCCGGCAAACCGGTGGTGCTTTTCTTCTATCCCAAGGCGGACACGCCCGGCTGCACTATCGAAGCCTGCGGCTTTCGAGACGTCTTCAAAAAGATACAGCAGGCCGGAGCCGTTGTTCTGGGTATCTCGCGCGACACGCCCAAAGCGCAGAAGAAATTCAAAGAAAAGTACGACCTGCCCTACACCCTCCTTGCAGATGTAGACGAAGTAGTCTGCAAACAGTTTGGCGTTCTCAAGGAAAAGAATATGTATGGCAAGAAAGTGATTGGGATTGAGCGGACCACCTTCCTCATCGGTCCGGACCGGAAATTGCTGAAGATCTTCCCCAAAGTAAAGCCGGAGGGGCATGCCGAAGAGGTGCTTGCCGCGGTCAAGGCCGCAAATGGTTGATACTTCGGCCTGCGCTCAGACGACTCTTGTTTCCCGGGACTTTTACCTCGATCCTCCCGACGAGGTAGCGCGCAAGCTGCTGGGAAAGCTGCTAGTAAGACCTGGAGAACCGTTGGTGGGCCGCATTGTCGAGGTGGAGGCTTACTTTGGCGAGTCGGACCCCGCGGCGCACTCCTTCGCCGGCAGGACAGCGAGAAACTCCGTGCTCTTCGGACCGCCGGGCCATGCCTACGTCTACTTCATTTACGGCATGCATTTTTGCCTGAACGTCTCCTGTGAACCGGAGGGGCGTGCCGGAGGCGTGCTGTTCCGCGCGCTGGAGCCCATCTGCGGTCTGGATGCCATGGCAATTGGCCGCGGCTTACATGCCCCCGGTCGAGGCAGCAAAGCGGCGGCTAACCTAACCTCCGGTCCCGGCCGCCTGTGCCAAGCCTTTGGGGTCACGCGGAAGCGGGACAACGGCGCCGATCTGACTGCACCAGAATCGGATTTGCAGATTCAGGATGACGGCTTTGTGGCCCGCAAAGTGCTGGTCACGCCGCGCATCGGGATCAGCAAGGACACCGAGCGTGCCGCCCGCTTCGTGCTCGCCGGCAACCCCTTTGTTTCCGGACGCAAAGCAGAGTACTGACTATATTGCCCCCATGTCCTGTTCCCCGTGTTGTTCGAGGAGCGCCTGAATCTCCCGATGACCCATTTTCTGTGCCCAGGCCTCAGGACTAGCCCACGCCTCGGCGTCCTTCTCCCGTACCGGTGCTCCGCGCTGGATGAGCAATTCAACCAACTCCTTCCAACCCCATCGACAGGCCCAACCCAGAGGAGTCGACTGCAGCAGGTCGTCCCGGATATCCAACCGCGCGCCGTGGTCAATCAGCATCGCCGCAAACCGCGCCCTGTCTGCTCCCGGGAGCGCACTTTTACGCCCGGCAGTAAAGTGAAGGGCGGTTTCGTGGCGACGCCCAACATTGGCATCGACACCGTGAAGGAGTAGTACCTCCAGGCTGCGGAAATGGCCCTCATTTTGTGAGGAGTCCTCTCCGGCACCGCGAATCGGTTGGATCAGGACCCAGTGCCAGCGAGGGTCCTGTGCCGGCCAATCGAGATGAGGCAACGCCATGGCAACAATTTCCGGACACCCGTGGTCTGCCGCGGACCAGGCTAATTCCCGCACCACCTCCTCGCTTGGCGCCTGGGCAAGCAGTCGCCGCGCTTCCTCTACGTCGCAGGTCTCGGCGACCATGTAGGGGTGTCGCTTGGCGCCTCGCTCCAGCAACAATTTTTTTACCCGACCGTCTTCATGGTTCCACGCATTGTGCAGCGGCCATCCGGAGGCGTAGACGTTGGCATTCGGGTCGGCTCCTCGATCAAGTAGCAGCCTGGTAATGGCCAAATCGCCCGCTAATGCCGCGCACCACAGCGGCATACCCCAACTTTCGGTCGGCTCTTCGAGCGCTTCCAGCAACAGGCGCTCGTCCACGTCTGCGCCAAGATCCAGTAGCAGTTCGGCGCTCCCCAACTGGCGATGGTTCACAGCGAGGGTCAACAGGCCGCCGGAGCCGGTGATTTGCCGCAGCGATTCTGGTTCCGCCGCGATGAATTGCCGGACCCGGGGCAGGTCTCCCAATGCCACCGCCGCTCGCACCGTCAATGCCGCTCCGTGCTCCAGCAGCAGGGCCGCGACGCTGGGAAATTTTTCCGCGCGCTTGTTGCGCGGATCTGCACCCAGCGCAGCATGATCGAGGGGCGTGAGCTCACTCGGGTCTTTCTTGTGGACATTCGCCCGCCTCTCCAGCAGCCACGCGACCAGCTCCAACCGGTTCCTTCGTGCCGCCACGTGTAAGGGCGTCATACCATCCCGGTCGCAGGCGTGAATCAGCGTGCGATCCCGATCCAGCAGCTGCATCGCCGTCGTGTCGTCGCCCTGCGCGATGGCGGAACTAATCTGGTCTTGCATGGGGGAGACGGTCGCGTTGGAACAACTCATCTCCTCGCGCCGGTGGCGCTCCTCTTCTTCAATCACGGCGACAATATCGTCGTAGTGCCGTTCTCGCGCCAGCGTCCATGCAGAGGTCGCATCGCGATGCGGGAAGATGCCCTTGCGCGCGTCAGCACCAGCCTCCATGAGAAGGCGCGCCATCGCGGCGTCGCGCCGAAGCACCGCATAATGGAGTCCGCGATGCTCATCGTTCTCCGCCCTGTCTGTCGCCACCAACTCGGGGCGGCTGGCGAGCAACATTCTCACTTGTGTAAGATCGCCCGCCTGTACAGCCTCGGCGAATCGCCGGATGTTTGCTCCATCGACAAAGGCCTTCAGTTTCGGCCAACTGGAAAAGCCATAAGCGCGTGCAAGCACTCTCTGCGCATCGCTGAGTGCAAAGCTGGATTGGTTAGCTTTCCGCTCGAAGCGGTTCACTTCGGCGACGGCACTGGCCGCACCCGCGCGAAATTCCTGCAAAAGTTCTTTGGCTTGTTTGCGCAGCTGTTCCAGGCTTGGCTGCTCAGTCAAACGGCGTGTGGGAGCTGGATTGGGACCAGGGACGGACATGACGATCTCCTTTTCGTGACTGCCCGGTGTCCGCGTGTCGGGCTAAAAGAAGACTCGCCTATCGAATTGTGAGGAGCACAATGGATCGGTGGGCTCAGCCCTGCCCGCGGACACGGGGGCGTCCGATACGCCACCAGCAGTATATCGTGGCACGTGGATTCAAGCGCCGCTTGCCTGGGTAGGGGGTGGCAGAAAATACTGCTTGCCTTTGATTGGTTCGGAGAGCCGCTTGAGCAGCAAAGCCAGGTCCTGGGGGCGATTTACAAAGTCGATCTCAGAGGTGTCGACCACCAGCAGGTCGCTGGCCGTGTAGTGGAAGAAAAAGTGTTCGTAGGCCTTCGCCACTTGCTCGATATAGGCGTCACTCATGGCCTGCTCCTGGCTTATGCCTTTGCGCTTGAGACGCTGCTTCAGCACCTCCGGCGATGCGTGCAGGTAGATCACCAGGTCCGGCGTGGGCACTTCGCTGCGGAAGATCTGGTAGAAGCGGTTGTACAGGGCCAGTTCCGCATCCGTTAGGTTGATGTACGCGAAGAGCTTGTCTTTCTCGAAGAGGTAGTCAGCCACCATGGGCGATGGTTCGCTGCCGGCCAGGTCTTTAGCCGCCTGGCGCATCTGGTCGTATCGCTCCACCAGGAACCACATCTGGGTAGCCAGAGCCATGCCGCTCAGCTCCTGATAGAAACGTTCGAGAAAGGGATTGTTCTCCGGCTCCACGATGCGGAGCGCGTGTAGGTTTTCCGCCAGAATCCGGGCCAACGTCGACTTGCCGACGCGAATCGGCCCCTCGATGGCGATGAATCTGGGCGCCTCAAACAGCTCTGCCATGACGATGCCCTTTTTGTGAAAGCATTGTTAGCGAAGAAAAGCCGAAGATACCATGACCCGATGCGTGCCGCCAGCCATTTAGACTCTGAAAGCATGCTTAGCAAGCTGGTCTCCGCGGGACTGATTACCGGGCTTACGGCCGGAGGATATGCCTATGCTGCGAAGTGGCCTACCTCGCAGATCTTCGGTCGCACCGTGGTCGCAGGCTCCGACACTCAGGAAGTCGCCCTTACCTTCGATGATGGCCCGAATGATCCCTACACCCAGCAATTGCTTGATCTGCTCGATCGCCGCAAGGTACGCGCGACCTTCTTCCTGATGGGCAGCTATGTACGCCGGCGTCCTGAGATTGCCCGGGCGATACGACAACGCGGTCATTTGCTGGGCAACCATACCGTGACCCACCCCTCCCTGCTTTGGCAACCCACTAAGCGCGTTCGCGAAGAGCTTGCCGGTTGCAACGCCGCCATCGAAGATGCGACTGGCGAAGCAGTGAAATGGTTCCGACCGCCGTTCGGCGCGCGTCGGCCCGATGTGCTGCGCACAGCGGCAGAACTTGGCCTTACTCCGGTCATGTGGAACGTCACCGCTCACGACTGGGATGCGACCGACTTCGAGGCCCTGGCAGCACGAGTGCAGCGTGGCATTCAACTCAACCAGCGCTTGAATAGGAGCAGCAACATACTGCTGCATGATGGCGGCCATAGACGGCTGGGAACCGACCGCTCCATCACTCTCACGGCGACTTGGCTCCTGCTCGAAGCATGGGCTGGTAGCGGCTTGCGTACGGTCACCGTGGACGCTTGGGGATAGGCTTTTAATATCTGTCCTGCAAACCAATCACTGGGTGCCCCACATCTCGCTCGTTTTTCGCGAGATGTGGGATACCACAGCCGTAAACCAGCCAGCTTTTCAATGTTCGTGGTCCGTCAGGTCGAGATTCTAAGTGGGGACCGCAAGCATCGCCGCGAATGCCTGGCGGGCCGCTTCAACCGTAAAGTCAATGTCGGCGCTGGTGTGAGCGGCACTGAGGAAAGCCGCTTCGAATTGCGAGGGTGGAAGCCATACCCCCTGATCCAACATCGCCCGGTGAAAGCGTCCAAAAGCTTCCGTGTCCGATGCTGCCGCAGTCGCAAAGTCGGTGACCGGGGCACCGGTGAAGAACCACGTGACCATGGAGCCGGCCCGGTTGGTTTCCATAGCGATTCCCGCGTCCCCGGCCGCTCCGGCAATACCCGTGGCGACTGCCGCGGTGTGTTTCTCCAACCCGGCATAGACTTCAGTCGCTTGGTCTGCCAGATAACGGAGCGTCGCAATGCCCGCGGCCATCGCCAGCGGGTTGCCGCTCAGGGTACCGGCTTGATAGACAGGACCGAGCGGCGCCAACAGGTCCATCATCCTGGCCTTGCCCCCAAAAGCGGCGCAGGGTAGGCCACCGCCAATGATCTTTCCCAAACAAGTAAGGTCAGGATCGATGCCAAAGACCTGCTGGGCTCCGCCCAGGGCCAGGCGGAAACCGGTCATGACCTCGTCGAAGATCAACAAGCTTCCCGTCTCCCGGGTAATTCGCCGCAGACCCTCGAGATAGCCGGATGCGGGAGGAACGCAGCCCATATTGCCCACCACCGGCTCGACAATCACGCAGGCGATCTCGTCCTGATGTTCGGCGAAAGCCTCTTCTACTGCCGGCAAATCGTTGAAAGGCAGCGCAAGAGTCCAATGGGCGATCTCTGGCGGTACCCCGGCTGAGCCGGGCAAACCAAAGGTGGCCAGGCCCGATCCGGCCTTGACCAGCAGTCCGTCCGAATGCCCGTGATAGCAGCCCTCAAACTTGATCACGTATTTTCGCGTGGTAAACGCCCGCGCCACGCGGATGGCGGACATCGTCGCTTCGGTGCCCGAACTCACAAAGCGCAATTTCTCGATAGAGGGCATGGCCGTGATCACCAGTTCGGCCAGGTCGGCTTCGGCGGCGGTCGAAGCCCCGAAGCTCGCGCTGCGTTCCGCTGCCCGTTGAATCGACTCCACGACCAGCGGGTGGGCGTGGCCCAGGATCATGGGACCCCAGGATCCGAAGTAGTCCAGGTAACGGTTGCCATCGGCGTCCCACAGGTAAGCACCTTCGGCGCGCACCAGGAAGGGCGGATCTCCCCCAACCGCGCGGAAGGCGCGCACCGGCGAATCAACGCCTCCGGGCAGGTAGCGCTCCGCGCGCCGCTGCAATTCTCTGGATCGACTCAGTTCTCGGTGCAAAAAGCAGTCCCCTTTCGCTCCAGTATAGGGGAATAGTTCGATCTGCCTTGGTCCCCTGGCGATGTTAAACTGGCAGTTCTCGGGGATACGTTTTCATCTAATCCAAGCGCGCCTGCCTCTTGGCCCGGTATCCCACGTGAAATTGGAAACGCCTTGCCAGACGCGACCCGCAAACCGGCCAAATCTCCCGCCACCTATGCCTCGGCGGGGGTGGATCTTTCCCAAGGGGACCGGACCAAACAGCGCATCAAGTATCTTGCCCAAAAGACCTTCAACAAGCAGGTGCTGGGCGATATTGGCGGATTCGGCGGCCTCTTCCGGCTGGATATCGCGAAGTACGCTGACCCCATCCTGGTATCGAGCGCAGATGGCGTGGGCACCAAGCTGAAAGTTGCGTTTGCTCTGGGGATGCATCACACCGTCGGCGCCGACCTGGTCAACCACTGCGTCAATGACATTGCCGTGCAAGGCGCCACGCCCCTTTTCTTTCTCGACTACCTGGCCATCGGCCAGCTGGATGGAGAAGTGGCCCAGACCGTGGTGAGTGGAGTAGCCGAAGCCTGCCGGGCCAACGGCTGCGCCCTGATCGGAGGCGAAACAGCACAGATGCCAGGTTTCTATTCCGATGGTGAGTATGACCTGGCCGGCTTTATCGTCGGGGCAGTGGACAAGGAAAAACTGATCACCGGCAGCAACATCCAGGTGGGCGATGTGCTGATCGGTTTCCCTTCCACCGGCTTGCATACCAATGGCTATTCCTTGGCCCGCAAGCTTTTTTTTGAGGTTGCCGGTTACGCGCCGAACCAGTATGTGAACGACTTAAAGGACAAAGCCGGAGCCGCCCTGATGAAGGTGCACCGCAGCTACCTGGCAGTGATTAAGAAGCTCACCGCCGCTGACCTGGTGGTGGGTATGGCCCACATTACCGGTGGTGGCATTACGGAAAACCTGCCGCGCATCTTGCCTAAGACGATCTCCGCAGTGGTGGAAACGGCGGCATGGACGCCGCCTCCCATCTTTGCTCATCTGCAACAACTGGGCAGTGTCGAGCAGGAAGAGATGCTGCGCACCTTCAACATGGGTGTTGGGCTGATCGCCGTGGTGCCGGCGGATAAGTTCAGGCGGGCGAAATCGATGCTTGACCGGGCCGGAGAAAAGTTCTGCGTCATCGGCCGTACGGTCAAGGGAGACCGCAAGGTAATGTACACATGATCCAGGGAAGCGACGGGTCATCCCAGACCCACCGCTTGGGGATCCTGCTCTCTGGACGGGGATCGAACTTTCTCGCCATCGCCGAGGGAATCGCTCAAGGGCGCGTAGAGCATGCCGAGATCGCGGTCGTGATCTCGAACCGGAGCAATGCGCCCGGAATCGCAGCCGCGCGAAGCGCGGGATTTGCTACCCAGGTGATCGAGGCCCGAGGACGGCAACGCTCTGAACATGATGCCGAGATCATTGCCAGCCTGCAGGCACATCAGGTCGATCTGGTCTGTCTCGCCGGTTATATGCGATTGCTGTCAGCGGAGTTCGTACGCGCATTCCCGCAGCGCATTCTCAATATCCATCCTTCGCTCTTGCCGGCCTTTCCCGGCCTCGACGCGCAGAGCCAAGCTCTCGCCTATGGGGTTACGGTCTCCGGTTGCACGGTACATTTCGTGGACGAAGAGTTGGACCACGGCGTCATCGTGCTGCAGAAGACAGTTCCAGTCCTGCCCGAAGACGACGAGCCCACGCTTGCCGCGCGTATTCTTGCCCAGGAGCATGTAGCCTATACGGAAGCGATCGCCCGCGTGCTTTCCGGCAAGTACCGCATCGCAGGGCGCCGCTATATTCCGTTGTAACCATCAGACAGAAACCGAGTGCGCTTCACCCAGCGTGAGTTTGACCGTCATCTTTCGCGTTCCGCGGTAGAAGGTCACGGTAACGGTATCGCCTGCCTGGTGGTGGTCCATGATCTCGGAAATATCCTGCGGACTGGTCACCCGATCCTCGTCAATCGCGACGATCAGATCGCCGCCGAGATAAATCGGTGTATTGCCCAATAAGACTTGCTGGTTGCCGCCCCGCAATCCAGCGCGCTCGGCTGCTCCTCCCGGGATGATCTTCTGCACCAGGACGCCGTAATCAGCCGGCAACCCAATCTGCTCCGCGACTTCCGGCCCGATAGCCAGCGATGCGATGCCCAGCGAAGGCCGCCGCACCCGGCCGTATTTGGTGTAATCCGACAGCACCGCCTTGATGGTGTCCACGGGAATGGCGAAGCCAATGCCTGAACTCTGTTCCGCGCCGCCGGTGGCAATCAAGGTGTTCATGCCGATCACCTCGCCGCGGGAGTTCAGCAGCGGTCCGCCGGAGTTGCCGGGATTGATAGCCGCATCGGTTTGCAGCGCGTTCTCGATGGTTGCGCCCTGGGGTTCGCGCACCGAGCGGATGGAGCTGATAATCCCCGTCGTCATGGTGCCGTTCAGTCCAAAGGGATTGCCGATGGCGTAGACATTCTGACCTACTTGCAGGTCACGCGATTCGGAAAGCACAGCCGGCGTGAGGTTGGGGGCATTGATCTGCAGCAAGGCAAGATCATGCGCCTGGTCCTGCAGAACGACCTGCGCCGGGTACTTGTGCTTATCGCTCAGCGTTACCTCCACCTTCTGCGCATTTTCGATCACATGGAAGTTGGTGAGGATGCGTCCGTCTTTGCTGAGGATGAAGCCCGAACCCTGCCCTGACTGAGGCACCACTCCATAAAAAAAATCGAATGCCAGTGCGGAGGAGGTGACGTTTACCACCGAAGGCAGCGTCCGCTTATAGACTGCAATGCGATTGCTTTCCTCAGCGGTGTAGGCTGGCTGCGCATCGGCCACGGTGAGCTGCAGAGGAGATTCGTGCCAGAGTTTTGCCAGCGGGAGATTGCTGGTCCCACTGAAGTTGCTGTACGAGGTCAGATAGACGAACGCGCCTACCAGCAAAACAATCAAAATGACCGAGCGAATCTTCATAACGAGCTAGCTTCTATTAGACCATTTCTCTCTTTTATTGCGCCGCCTGCACCAGCTCGCGGTAGATCTCTTCCACCCTCTTGCGTGTCTCCTCAATAGAACCCGAATTGTCGATGACATACTCGCAGCGGCCAGCTTTTTCCAGATCGGGAATTTGCACCGCCATCCGCGCGCGGGCGTCCTGTGTAAGCGCTTCTCGCCGGCTGTCCAGCCCATCCTTGGCCATCATGCGCGCAACAAAACGAGCAATCTTCACTTCGTCGGGCACGGTGACCAGAATGAGTTTGTCGAATCGCTGCACCCAGCCCGGCGCTGTGCCCCACTTTTCCACTTCGAAGATCAGCGCGGATTCCACGATGGCGACCCGCTTTCGCTCGGCGGCGAACACACCCCGCATCCACTCCTCTTCCGCGGCGATCACTGCGGGGTGCACAATGTGGTTGAGCGTGTCCGCCTGGTTATGTTGGAAGGCTAGTTCGGCCAGTGCCTTGCGATCGAGCGAGCCATCGGCGCGCACCACAGCCTGGCCGAACGATGCGACGATGGCTGTGTAGACCGGCTCCCCGGGTTGCATCAGCTGGCGCCCAAGCTGATCCGCGGAAATCACCGCTGCCCCCAGCTCCTGAAAGATGCCGGCAACGGTGCTCTTACCGCTGCCCAGGCCGCCTGTCAATCCAACCCGCAGCATCCGCCTGTCCTAAACCGGGAGCCCGCGCCGCAGTTTGGCCGCACGCACGGTGTTGGCCATCAGCATGGCGATGGTGAGTGGCCCGATGCCGCCGGGCACCGGCGTATAGGCTCCCGCCAATGCGAATGCGTGGGGATCCACATCGCCCACAATCGTGGACCCCTTCTGCAGGAACAATTCCTCGCGCCGAGCGTCGCCGGCGAAATATCGCTCAAACTCCGCCCGGTCGGTCACCCGGTTGATGCCGGCGTCGAGGATCGTGGCGCCCGGCTTCACCATGCTTGCCGTCACCAATCCCGGCTTGCCGATGGCGACCACTAGAATGTCTGCTCGCTGGGTGAACGATGCCAGGTCACGCGTCCTGGAATGGCACACGGTGACCGTCGCATTTTCCGCCAGCAAAAGGATTGCCGTGGGTTTTCCCACAATGTCGCTGCGCCCAACCACCACCGCGTTCTGGCCCGCAATCTGCAGATGGCTGCGCTTCAGAATCTCGATGATCCCCGCAGCTGTGCAGGGAGGTAGCGCCGGTTGACCAGTCTGCAAGCGTCCCACGTTGACCGGATGAAACCCGTCGACATCTTTGTCGGGACTCACCGCCTCCAGCAGCGTCTTGGCCTGAACGTGGGCGGGCAATGGCAGTTGAATCAGGATGCCGTCGATGTCCTCACGAGCATTCAAATGCTCGATCAAGGTCAGCATCTCCTCCGTGGTGACCGTCTCCGGAGGAGTAATCAACTCGCTGAAAAGACCCAGCGCCTGGCAGGTCTTGACCTTGCTGCGGACATAAATCTCTGAGGCAGGAACATGCCCCACCAGCACTGCCGCCAGTCCCGGCCGTATTCCCTCGAGCGCCAGCCGCTCTACGTCTGCCCTGACTTCCGCCTTGATTTCCGCGGCGATCGCGGTTCCATCTAAAACTCTAGCCATGCACCATCCTTGCTGCTTTGCTCATGGTAAATGGCGCGGCCGGTTGGTGAGCTCGAGGCCGTCTGGGGAAACAGTGGTCTACACTCTTGGAATGGCGCACCGAGTGCTTTCGCAAACGCTGCTGGAAATCCTGGTTTGCCCGGTATGCCATCATTCGCTCAATGCTGGTCCCGACGGCGCCTCACACGCGTGGCTGCATTGCAATGGTTGTGGCCTCTACTATCCGGTTGAGGATGGCATTCCGGTAATGCTCGCAGACCGCGCAGCGCCCCACCCGCCGCTTGCAGGACGGTCAATGCAGTAGTCCACTTTTCTCTGCTTACCACTTGAGAGAAAACCAGTCTATTTGTTCATAGGGCCGCAACGGGAGGAATCGGGGAGAGCTAGAGATTACGGCTAAATCCGCCAGTTTTGGAACCGCTTTCCCAGAACGATGCGTTGCATGGAAATGTGCTACTTGCTTGCATGGCCGTCCTCGTCGAAATGATTCCATCGTCCGATACATCCAGCAGAGCAGTTCAGCATCAAATGAGCAGGCTAGGGGTGTAGTTTGCACTGCTCAAGCAACTTATTTGCTGGGCCTCGCAACCAAAGCGTGCGGTTGCGGGTTCACACGAGCAAAGACACGAAACTGGTTAGTTTCTGCCTTAAATATGTTGCACGGCGCGATCGGTTCTCTGGTTTTTTTCGCGCCGTGTTTGATCGCAAATGATGTAAATGATGCAAATGATGTATGGTGCCTTGGTCTCGGAGTACTAAGAAGTGGAGAGGACAATACAATGCCGGCAAATACCAAAATCGAGAAATTTTCCGCGCGCGAGCTGTTGAACCTGCGCAACGAACTCCTGCAATCGGGAATCGATACATGGCAAGCGGCTGAAGTCCTCAGCGGCTTTCTCACTGGCCGTGGATATGGCGTGAGCGCTCCCGCTGCTCGCAGCGCCATCACACGCCTCGAAGAGATGGGCTGCAACCTCGATTGCATGCAGGCAGAGCTCGAAAATCTCGCCTTCGTCATGTAGCTGCTGCGGCGCCAGCGTCTCCGCCTGGCGCCCCCTTTGTTCCTCCCCCGCCCGATGTTCCCCCCTCCGATTCATCCAACTCATCCATGGAAAAGGCAGTCCGCAGCCCGAAAAGCCCGAGTTCAGGTGGCCCGGACTAACACCCCTTCCCTTCATTCATGGCTCTGGAAGCTGTATCGTTACAGACGGCGGGTAACTTCCAGAGGTGAGGATTACTGTGCACGAGTTGAACCGTAGGAGCTTTCTTAAAGTGGCAGGGGCGGCGGCAACGGCGGAGACGTTGCTCGGATCGAGGACGCATTTGCTGGGCGAAATTCAATCCGAACCGGCCCCACCGGTTGCGGCCAACGATCATATTCAGATCGCGCTGATCGGCGCCGGTGGCCAAGGCCAGGGAGATACCAAAGTTGCGGTGCAGGTTCCAGGTGTGAAGCTCGTCGCCGTCGCGGATTGCTACGACGGCCGGCTTGAGCATAGCAAGGAACTCTGGGGCAATGACCTCTTTACTACTCGCGACTACAGTCAGATCCTGGAGCGCAAAGACATCGACGCCGTCATCATCGGCACGCCCGACCATTGGCATAAGCAGGTTGCCGTGGACGCAATGAAGGCCGGCAAAGATGTTTATTGTGAGAAACCGATGATCCATCTGTATGCCGACGGGCCGCAGATGATCGAGACCGCACGCGCGACCAACCGGATCATCCAGGTCGGTAGCCAGCGCGTGAGTGCGGTGACCTATATCAAGGCAAAGGAACTGCTCGCCGCCGGTGCCATCGGAAAACTGAATATGGTGACCGCGCGTTGGGATCGCAACTCGTCCATCGGGGCCTGGAATTACACCGTGCCTCTGGATGCCTCGACCGACACCTGTGACTGGCCGCGCTTTCTCGGCACCGCGCCCAAGATTCCCTATAACGCCGAACACTTTTTCCAGTGGCGCAAGTGGAAAGCCTACGGAAGCGGTGTGGCGGGCGATCTTTTCGTCCACCTCTTTAGTGGAACCCACTTCATCACCGGCTCGCATGGGCCCACGCGAGCCATGGCAACCGGAGGACTGCGCTTCTGGAAAGATGGCCGCGACGTGCCCGACGTAATGCTGGGTCTCTTCGATTACCCGGAGGACTTCAATCTGAGCTTGCGTGTGAACTTCGTAGATGGAGGCGAGGAAAACGAAGGCCTTATTTTTACCGGCTCGGAAGGCACGATGGAGATCGCCGGCAACAGCGTCATCGTAAGCCGTGTGCCTCTGGAAAAGGAGCCCGGCCTCATGATCGGGACCTTCACTGAGGCGATGCAGGCGCGCATTCTTGAGGAGTACCACCAAAAATATCCACGCACCCATCCCATGGGAGCGCCGCAGCTGGGATACGAAAAATATGTTGCGGCGGCCGGCTATAGCGACAGCTATGACCACTTCAGAAATTTCTTTTCCGCGGTGCGAACACGCCAACCCGTCGTCGAAGATGCGGTGTTTGGCTTCCGTGCTGCGGGAGCGGCCCTGCTGAGCAACCTCAGCTACGAACAGGGCAAGGTTGTCCATTGGGATCCCGAAGCGATGAAGCTGGTGTAGACTTCGCGCATGAATCTCCGCCTTCTTACGCCGTTGTTCATGGTTTGCATGACAGGCTTGGCCCAATCTGGGCCGCGCGCCCGCGCGCTGGGGGTGCCCTTCGACGGCAACCCTGGGCCCCTGGATGCAATCACCGATGTCAAAGGGGTGGAAGTCGGCGACGCGACCTTGATCCGCGGTGAAGGCAAGCTCGTCGTTGGTGAGGGTCCGGTACGCACAGGTGTGACGGTGATCTTCCCCCGGGGGCGAGCCGATGCCGAGCCGGTCTATGCAGGATGGTTCTCGCAAAACGGCAATGGAGAGATGACCGGCACCACCTGGGTGGAAGAATCCGGCTTTCTCGAAGGCCCTGTCGCCATTACCAATACGCACTCGGTTGGCCTGGTGCGCGATTCCGTCATTGCCTGGTCGGTGAAGAGCGGCCGGCTTGCGCAACAGCCCTGGTCGCTTCCCGTGGTTGCCGAAACATGGGATGGCTACTTGAACGATATCAACGGGTTTCATGTGCAGCAGTCGGACGTGTTCTCGGCGCTCGACTCTGCCCAGGGTGGCCCCGTTCCTGAGGGCAACGTAGGCGGAGGCACGGGCATGGTCTGCTACGGGTTCAAAGGCGGAGACGGAACCGCTTCCCGTGTGCTTTCCGCTGAGGCCGGCGGCTACACGGTGGGCGTGCTGGTGCAATGCAATTGTGGAAGACGTCCTCAGCTCACCATCGCCGGCGTGCCCATCGGTAGGCTCATTCCTGCAGTTCCGAGAACAGCGACGCTAGAAGCGGAAGTGAGGGGCGATGTCGGCTCCATCATCATTGTGGTGGCGACCGACGCCCCGCTCTTGCCCACGCAACTGAAAAGGCTGGCGCGCCGCGCAACCATGGGCCTGGCCCGGACTGGTTCCAGCTCTGGCAATTCGTCCGGCGATATTTTCATTGCCTTCTCGACTGCCAATCGTGGCGCCAACAAAGAACCTGGTCCTAACTCCGTGCTCACGGTTTCCAACGAGCGCATCAGTCCCTTGTTTCAGGCCACGGTCGAAGCGACTGAGGAGGCGATTGTGAACGCCATGGTAGCTGCCCAAACCATGACGGGTGTGGATGGGCATACCATCGACGCCCTGCCGCATGAAAAATTAACCGAACTGATGAAGCGTTCCCCCCAAACCACCCTCAAGTAGCCAGGTCATCATGAAGCGCGCAGCCCTCGGTCTTCAAATGCATTCCGGATGGGGAGTGCTTGTGGCTGTTTCAGGGGCTGCCCAAGCAATCGAGATATTAGCTCGACAGCGCATCGTGACTGCGGATCCCGACATGCCCGGGGCCATTCAGCCCTATCACTATGCGATGAGCCTCAAACTCTCTGAGGCGGACAAACACCTGGCAAACTGCGCCGCTGCCTCCACGCGTTTGGCGGCCGTTGCCATCCGGAATGTGGTCTCGGAATTAAACGCGCGCCAGCATCACTTCGTAGGTTCCGCAGTCCTATTGGCATCGGGCCGTTCCCTCCCGGCGCTGGAAAAAATTCTCGCCTCGCATCCGCTTATTCACACGGCAGAAGGCGAATTCTTCCGCCATACTGTTAGCCAGGCTTGCGAAGAGCTAGAGATTCCCGTCACGGCGATCAGGCAGCGAGATCTCGACGAGCGCGCCAAGGCGGCATTCGGAAATGCAGCAACCCGGGTCCAGCACAGTATTGCAAGCCTGGGAAGTTCTATCGGTCCGCCCTGGACTAAGGATCACAAAACGGCGGCACTCGCCGCTGCATTAATCCTGGCATCCCGCTGAGGCGTGGACATTGCCGGTGGATAAGCCGTAAAGTCTGCCTGTGATTCCACTCGTCGCTAACGCTGAATGTCACCGGCCACACACGGCTGTCGTGGACGCGCACGGGGTCTACACTTACAACGACCTGCTGGACGCGTCCTCGCAAGTGGCAACGGCTTTGTTGGCTGGCCACAACGATCTCCAGGAAGCGCGGGTGGGATTTCTGATGACGCCGGGTTTCCCGTGGGTGGCATTGCAGTGGGGCATCTGGCGGGCGGGTGGCGTTGCCGTCCCATTACCGCTCAATGCAACCCGCCCTGAGTTGGAATACCTGGTCGACGATACCGGAGCATCGGCACTGGTGTTCGATACTCCGGCGGCCGCCCTTCTGCAGCCGATTGCCGCAGCCCGTGGCCTTCGCGCGTCATCGTATGACCACCTTTCCATTGGCCCGTCAGCTCCATTGCCGGAGATCTCGAGCCAACGGCGCGCCATGATTCTCTACACCAGCGGCACGACCAGCAAGCCGAAGGGCGTGGTCACGACGCACGCCCACATTGCAGCGCAAATCAGGAGCCTGGTGGAGGCCTGGGAATGGTCAGCGAACGATCGCATTTTGCTTTGTTTGCCCCTCCACCATGTGCACGGCATCATCAATGTGGTTGGCTGCGCGCTATGGTCGGGAGCCACTTGCGAAATGCTGCCGCGCTTCGACGCGCATACCGTGTGGGACCGGATCGCCGGCGGAGGACTCACCCTATTTATGGCGGTGCCGACGATTTACGCCAAGCTCATCGCCGCCTGGGAAGCGGCTTCACCTGATCGCCGGGCGGAGCTAAGCCAGGCATGCTCGAGGCTTCGCTTGATGGTGTCTGGCTCAGCCGCGCTGCCGGTGAGCACGCTCGCACGGTGGCAGGAAATCAGTGGTCATACGCTGCTGGAGCGCTACGGGATGACCGAAATTGGCATGGCACTGTCGAACCCGCTGCGAAGCGAGCGTGTCCCGGGAAGTGTAGGAACTCCGCTACCCGGCGTCGAGGTGCGGCTAGTTGAAGAGCATGGCAATCCAGTTGCTCCGGGAACACCAGGCGGGATTGAAGTCCGCGGTCCGGCGGTGTTCGCGGAGTACTGGGCCAGACCAGACGCCACACGGGATGCCTTCCGCGGCGGTTGGTTTATCACCGGCGATACTGCGGTCGTCGAGAACGGTATCTATCGCATTCTTGGCCGCACGAACATCGACATACTCAAGACGGGCGGCCACAAAGTATCCGCTCTGGAGATCGAGGAGGCGCTACGCCAGCATCCCGCCGTTGCTGAGTGTGGGGTGGTGGGAATAGCCGATGCGGAGTGGGGAGAGCGTGTCGCCGCCGCGGTAGTGCTGAAGGACGGCGATACTCTCGATCTGCAGTCCCTTCGCACCTGGGCCAGAGAGTTGTTAACGGCTCACAAACTGCCTTCGCGGCTCCTGGTGCTCGATGCGCTTCCGCGCAATGCGATGGGAAAAGTAATGAAGCCTGCCCTGGCGGCGCTATTTCAATCCAAAGACACCGATCCCGTCGTTTGACTGGCCTTCGGTGTCTGTGTGAGAAACCGTCGGTTTTGGTTTTGTTGTGCGAACTGGCATGTCGGTAACAAAAGGTACCGGGCATGTAGGGAACACTTTTCGTTGCAGTTGAAGTTAAACGAGCTTGGAGAAGAAGGAAATCCCAAGTCGTCGCCGA
>Ga0302324_100007700_pt1 | contig 22856 bp, 20 predicted proteins | sample Palsa_T0_1_FD_201949 | JGI IMG/M metagenome (GOLD analysis project Ga0302324, IMG submission 201949) | Peat permafrost microbial communities from Stordalen Mire near Abisko, Sweden - Palsa_T0_1 | ecosystem: Environmental > Terrestrial > Soil > Palsa > Peat permafrost | place: Sweden: Abisko...
CTGCCACGCGACCACGCCAGGCGAGCGATGTTTGACAAGATCCTCATCGCCAACCGAGGCGAGATCGCCTGCCGCGTCGCCCGCAGCGCACGGCGCATGGGCATCCGCACCGTGGCGGTGTACTCCGACGCCGATGCCGGTGCGCTGCACGTCGCGGCTTGCGACGAGGCCTATCGGCTTGGTCCCGCGCCCCCGCGCAGCAGTTATCTCGACGGCACCCGGATCGTGGCCATCGCCCGTGCGGCGGGGGCGCAGGCCATCCATCCCGGCTATGGCTTTTTGTCCGAGAACGAGTCCTTCGCCATGGCAGTCGCCGCTGCGGGCCTCGTTTTCGTCGGGCCGCCGCCCGCCGCGATCCGCGCCATGGGATCGAAAGCGCAAGCCAAGGCGATCATGGGGCAGGCCGGTGTGCCGATTGTGCCGGGGTACCACGGCGCGGACCAGGACGATGCGGTGCTGCAAGCGGGAGCCGACGCAATCGACTATCCGGTACTGATCAAAGCCTCTGCCGGCGGCGGTGGCAAGGGCATGCGCATCGTCGAGCGGCGTGACGAATTCGCCGCCGCGCTCGCTTCCGCGCGGCGCGAAGCACAGGCCGGATTCGGCGACGAGCGCGTGCTGCTCGAAAAATATCTGCCCCAGGCACGGCACATCGAAATCCAGGTCTTTGCCGACGCGCACGGGCATTGCGTGCACCTGTTCGAGCGCGACTGTTCGGTGCAGCGCCGTCACCAGAAGGTGCTCGAGGAAGCGCCAGCGCCAGGCATGACCGTGCAACGCCGCGAGCGCATGGGCGCGGCGGCGGTGGCCGCCGCCAAGGCGATCGGCTACACCGGCGCCGGCACGGTGGAATTCATCGTCGCCGAGCCGCCCACGGCCGACGCCGATTTCTACTTCATGGAGATGAATACCCGCTTGCAAGTCGAGCATCCGGTAACGGAGATGATTACCGGAGTCGACCTCGTCGAATGGCAGTTGCGCGTTGCTGCCGGCGAAAAGCTGCCATTGACCCAGGAGCAGCTCGCGTTGAACGGCCACGCAATCGAGGCGCGCGTCTATGCTGAGGATCCTGACCGCGATTTCCTGCCCTCGATCGGTCGTATCACGTATCTGCGCACGCCGGAAACCTCGGACCACGTGCGCGTCGATACGGGGGTGCGTGAAGGCGACGCCATCAGCCGCTATTACGATCCAATGATCGCCAAGCTCATTGCCTGGGGCGAGGACCGGGACGCGGCGCTGCGCCGCCTCAAGGCGGCACTCTCCGACTATCGCATCGCCGGCGTGACCACCAACGTTGCGTTCCTCCAGCGCGTGCTCGGGCATGACGCCTTCGCCAGCGGCCGGGTCGATACCGGGCTCATTGCCCGCCATCGCGCCGCCCTGTTGCCGCCGCCTTCTGCTCCGTCCGAGCGGGTGCTCGCGGTCGCCGCGTTGGGAGAACTCGCCCGGCTGCGCGCAGGCGCTGCGGCACGGGCTAGCGCATCCGGCGATCCCGGATCGCCGTGGCACCAGGTCGCGACGTGGTGGCTGAACAGCGATCAGCATGCCGTTGCACTGACTTTCGACGCCGCCGGCGACACCTATCCGGTGCGCGTGAAGAGCGATGGGAATGCAGTCACACTGCATCTCGGCGTGCGCGACATCGTGGCCAGCGTGACTTCGCAGGGCAATGAACTTCGCGTCGGGATCGACGGTGCTGAGTTTGCCGCCGCGTCCGTCGCCCAGGGTGAGGAGCGCGTCGTGTTCTGCGACGGTGCGATACAGCGCCTGCGCTGCGTCGACCCGCTGGCGCACTCGGCCACCGAGGAGGTTAGCGCCGGACACCTCAGCGCGCCGATGTCGGGGACCGTCGTTGCCGTGCTCGTGGCGGTGGGCGACGTGGTGGCCAAGGGCGCGAGCCTGCTGGTGCTCGAGGCGATGAAAATGGAGCATACGATCAAAGCCCCGGCAGCGGGCTCGGTGCGCGCGGTTCACTACCGTCAGGGCGAGCAGGTCGCCGAAGGCGCGGCGCTGATCGATCTCGACGGCGATGCGGCAACGCCGGCCGGGTGAGGCTCCTGTTCTACAGCGGAGGCCCCGATACTGCCGCTTGGGTCGCGGCACTGCGCCATGCACTCCCCGACGCGCAAGTCGACGTCTGGCCCGCGCCGGCGGCGAAGGGTGCCGACTACGCGGTCGTTTGGAGACCGCCGCCGCCGCCGTGGGCCGACCTCGAGGGCGTCAAGGCGGTTTTCAATCTCGGTGCCGGTGTCGACGCGATTGCCCGCCATACGGCGCTCCCACCCGACGTGCCGCTCGTCCGCCTCGAAGATGCCGGCATGGCGCAGCAGATGGCCGAGTACGTCTGTCACGCGGTGCTGCGGCGCTATCGCGAGTTCGATTGCTACGCCGAGCAGCAGCGCGCCGGCGTGTGGCGCGCGCGGCCGCGGGCGAACAAGCAGACGTTCGGGGTCGGAATTCTCGGCTTGGGATTGCTCGGCATGGCGGTTGCGGCGGCACTGTTGCCGTTCGGATTCCCGCTCTCCGGCTGGAGCCGTACGGCGAAGCAAAGCGCCGGGATTTCAACCTTTGCCGGAGCGAACGAGCTCGACGCATTTCTTGCAACGGCGCAGGTCCTGGTGTGCCTGCTGCCGCTCACACCGGAAACGCAGGCGCTCCTCGACCGGGCGACGCTTTCGCGCCTGCCGCCCGGCGCCTGCGTCGTCAATGTTTCGCGCGGCGCGCTCGTGGTCGACGACGATCTGCTCGCCCTGCTCGACAATGGCCACCTGTCCGCTGCGATACTCGACGTCTTTCACGACGAGCCACTGCCGCCGACGCATCGTTTCTGGCATCATCCGCGGGTCGAGCTGACACCGCACGTGGCCGCGATGACGCTCCTCGACGAGGCGGTCGCGCAGATCGCCGCGAAGATCCGCCGCCTGGAGGCGGGGCTTCCCATAACCGGCGTCGTTGCCCGTGACCGCGGCTACTGAACCCAACCCGATGACCCTTTTCGCCGCAGGCGCCCGCACATGAAATTGCCGCAGCGGGTGTGCATGGTCGAAGTTGGCCCTCGCGACGGCTTGCAGAACGAACAGGCGATGGTGCCCACAGCGGTCAAGGTCGGTCTCATCGACCGGCTCACCGACGCCGGGCTGCCGGTGATCGAAGCGACCAGTTTCGTCTCCCCCAAGTGGGTGCCGCAGATGGCCGACAACGCCCAGGTCATGGCGGCGATCCGGCGCAAGCCCGGGGTGCGCTATCCGGTGCTCACGCCCAACCGGCACGGTTTCGAAGCCGCGCTTGCCGCCGGTTGCGACGAGGTCGCGCTCTTCGCTGCGGCGTCGGAGTCGTTTTCGCGCCGCAACACCAACTGCTCCATTGCCGAGAGCCTCGAGCGGGCACAAGCGGTTGCAACGGCCGCCAAGGCGCACGCCGTGCGCGTACGCGGCTACATCTCTTGCGTTCTGGGCTGCCCCTACGAAGGCGAAGTCGCGCCGGAGCGGGTGCGCGATGTCGCGGCGGCCCTTTGGGCGATGGGATGCTACGAGATTTCGCTCGGCGACACGATCGGGACGGGGACGGCGGGCAAGACGCAACAACTCATCGCGAAGGTTGCTGAAGCCGTGCCGATTGCCGCCCACGCGGGGCACTTTCACGATACCTACGGCCAGGCGCTGACTAACATCTACGCCGCCCTCGAGCTCGGCGTGGCGACTTTCGATAGCTCCGTCGCGGGGCTCGGCGGCTGCCCCTACGCCAAAGGTGCGACCGGCAATGTCGCGAGCGAGGACGTGCTCTATCTGCTCTCCGGCCTGGGCATCGAAACCGGGGTTGACATGACGCGGCTGCGTGCGGCCGGCGGCTATATCTCCGACTTTCTCGGGCGGGCACCGGTTTCGCGCGTCGCCCGGGCACTGGACGCTAAGGATCCTCTGCCGGGACGGCTCACCGCGTGAACGAGTTCCTGTCCAACGACGCCGAGGTGGCCTCTCCCTGCGTGAATCTCTGCCGCATCGATGCGCCGACCGGACTGTGCGCCGGCTGCTATCGCACCCTGCAAGAAATTACCACCTGGATGCACCTGTCAGCGAGCGAGCGCCGCGCGATCGTCCTGCACACTGCGGCGCGCCGCGCGCGCTTCGCCGCGGCCATCGCGTCGCGGCGGGTCATCGATGGCGAGCGCTGACTGGTATTTCGATTTCGTCTCACCGTTCTCGTACCTCCAGTGCGAGCAGTTGCCGCGTCTGGAGCAGACGATCCGCGTGCGCTACCGACCGATCCTGTTCGCCGCCCTGCTCAAGGCCAACGCCCACCGCGGACCGGCGGAGATCCCCGCCAAGCGTCGCTTTACTTATCGCTTCGTCGTCTGGCAAGCGCAGCAGCTCGGCATCAAGCTCAAGTTTCCCGCCGCGCACCCGTTCAATCCGCTGCCGTTGCTGCGGCTTGCGCTGGCTACCGATTGCGAACCCGCAGCGATTCGCTGCATCTTCCGCTTCGTCTGGCGCGACGGGCGCCTGGGAGACCTGCCGATCGAGTGGGCCGAGCTCACGGCCGAGTTGGGTCTGCCCGATGCAACCGCGCGAGTCGCGAGCGCCGAAGTCAAGGCGGCGCTGCGACACAACACCGACGAGGCGATCGCGCGCGGGGTCTTCGGTGTGCCGACCCTGGCGATCGGCGACGAGCTGTTCTGGGGCAATGACGCGACGGCGATGGCCGCGGACTATATTGCGCAGGGCTGCCGTTACAGCGATCCTGAGATGATGCGGGTGGCGGGTCTTCCGGTGGCAGCCGAACGCGACCCGGCGGAGCGCAAATAGCGCCGCGGGGAATTCATTATTGCCGCGGCGGAAGCGTGGCGGCGAGGGCAGCCGCAGTCTGCTTGGCACGGAAGGCGACGAGTTTGCGCGCGAGCCCCGCATCGGTGAGGGCGAGCATGGCAACGGCGAAGAGCCCGGCGTTGGCCGCTCCGGCCTCGCCGATCGCAAACGTCGCCACCGGCACGCCCTTGGGCATCTGCACGGTCGACAGCAGGGAATCCTCGCCGCGGAGGTACTTCGACGGCATCGGTACACCCAAAACCGGTAGCGTCGTCTTCGCGGCGAGAACGCCGGCTAAGTGGGCCGCGCCGCCGGCGCCGGCGATGATGCAGGCAAAGCCGTTGGCCAGCGCGTTCTCGGCGAATGCAATGGCGTCATCGGGCGTGCGGTGCGCCGACAGGACGCGCGCTTCATGCGCGATCCCGAACGCCTCGAGCTGTGCCACCGCCTGCTGCATGATTTCCCAATCGCTGGCGCTGCCCATCACCACGCCCACCTTGGGCGCGCTGTTGCGTCGAGCCATGGTTTCCCCTTTTGATCGGCCGCGCGGAACCGGTGCCGCGGCGCTCATTGTCCAAGACGATTTTACCATCGGCGCTGCACGCGCCGTGTGCGCGCAACGAGTTGAGACTTGTCGGACGCGGAGCGCTCGCTGACAATGCGGATAATGCCCTTGCCATCACATCGCTTCCTGACCGGGTGTCGTGCCGCAGCCGCCTGTGGCACTGCGTGCGTCGCTTTTGCGGTGTGCGCGCAGCCTACCGACGCCGATTTTGCCGCGGCACGCGACGCCTACCGGGCCGGCGACGCGGCCCGGCTCGAACGCATTGCGCCGCGTCTCGCGGGCTACCTGCTCGAGCCCTACGTGGCCTATTGGCGCCTGCGACTCAAACTCGACGATGCCGATCCGGCTGCGGTGCGCGCCTTTCTCGAACGCTACGCGGACTTGCCGCTCGCCGAGCGGCTGCGTGGCGAGTGGCTCAAGGCGCTCGGCCGGCGCGGCGAATGGACCTTGTTCGCCGCCGAATATCCGAAGCGGGTCGCGGAGGATGTCGAACTTGCCTGTTATGCGGCCCAGTTCCGCGCGCTGCACAAGGAGCAGGCAGAAGCCGAAGGTGCGACCGACGGCAGCAAGTTCTGGTTCAGCGGCCAGGAGCAACCCGAATCGTGTCAGCCGGTATTTGCCCTGCTGCTCGCGCAAGGCAGCTTGACGGTACAAGACGTCTGGGCCCGCTTCCGGCTCGCGCACGAGGCGGGCAATTTTCGTCTCGCGGCGAAGATTGCCGCCGCGCTGCCGCTAACCGAGCGACCCATCGCGCACGAAATCGAGCGCGTCGACCGCGGTGCGCGCGCCGTGCTCGCCAAAGGTGATTTTCGCTTCGCTTCGCCAGCCGGGCGGGAACTCGCGCTCTACGCGCTCGACCGCGTCGCACAGAGCGACGCGGTCGCCGCCCGCGAGGCCTGGATTGGGTGGCGCGCACGACTTTCCCCTGGCGAGCGTCAATACGGCAATCTTCTCGTTGCCTACAACGCCGCGCGCCAGCTGCTGCCTTCGGCCAACGCGTGGTACCGCGAGGCCGAGGGCGCGCCGTTCACCGAAGCCCAGCACGCCTGGCAGGTGCGCGCGGCGCTGCGCGTCGGCGCGTGGGCCGACGTGGGCGCGGCGATCGATGCGATGCCCGCGGTGCAGGCGCAGGACTCCGCATGGCGCTACTGGAAGGCGCGTGCACTCAGCGCCGCAGGGCAAACGGACGACGCAACACGGCTCTTCGGCGGGCTTGCGACGGAGCATCATTTCTACGGCTTCCTCGCCGCGGAAGCGCTGGGAGCGACCATCGCGCCGGTGAGCGAGCCCCTGGCACCCGACCCGGTGGCGCTCGCCGCATTCGGGGCGCGCGAGGCGGTGCAGCGCGTGGTGAAACTCTCCGCGCTCGATCTGCGCGCCGACGCGCAGCGCGAATGGGTTGCCGTCGTGCGAGGCCTCGATGACGAAGGCTTGCTGCTCGCCGCATCGTTCGCGCAGGCCCATCGCCTTTACGATCGCGAGATCAATACCGCCGAACGTACCCACGAGCGCCACGACTTCGGCCTGCGTTATCCCACGCCGTATCGGACCGAGGTCGAGGACGCGGCAAAGGAGAATGGACTCGATACGGCCTTTGTCTACGGCCTGATGCGCCAGGAGAGCCGGTTCGTTTCCGACATCACTTCGGGAGCTGGCGCGGTCGGTCTCATGCAACTGATGCCCCCGACCGCGCGCTGGGTTGCGCACAAGACCGGACGCACGTCCGTGCGCGCGCCCGAGCTCGCGGACCCGGAGCTCAATATCCAGCTTGGCACCTACTATTTGCGCTATGTGCTCGACCGGCTCGACGGTCTGCAGGCGTTGGGGGCCGCCGCGTATAATGCCGGTCCGGGACGGGCACAGGCGTGGCGGGGGTCGGTGCCGCTGGAGGGCGCAATCTACGTCGAGACGATTCCGTTCAACGAGACGCGGGATTACGCGAAGAAAGTGCTGGCGAACGCCATGTTCTACCAGGCTCGGCTCGGTTTGCGCTACGTCGCGCTCAAGGAGCGTCTCGGCGTCATCGCCGCGCGCGGGAGTGGCGGAGCCGATAACGTCGTCGCGCTACCCGAGGCCTCGGCGCCGCCGGAGGACCGCAGCGAAGGCCTGCGATGAGCGTCGGAACCATGCTGGTGTTGGGCGGCAGCGGCTTCGTCGGCCGCCATCTGGTCGGCCGCCTTGTCACCGCGGGCTGGCGGGTCGTCGTGCCCACACGGCAACGGGAACGTGCCAAGCACCTGATCCTGCTGCCGACGGTCGACGTGCGCGAGGCCGACATCCACGACCCGGTCGTGCTCGCGCGGCTCGCCACCGGTGCCGACGCCGCGGTCAACCTGGTGGGCATTCTCAATGAATCGCGCCGCGGTGATTTCGGGCGCGCACACGTCGAGCTCGCGCGCAAGCTCTGCGTTGCCTGCCGCAGCGCGGGCGTGCCGCGGCTGTTGCACATGAGCGCGCTGCATGCCGACGTCGCGGGCCCGAGCCGGTACCTGCGCAGCAAGGGCGAAGCCGAAGCGCTGGTCGCCGATACCGATCTGGCCTGGACGATTTTCCGCCCCTCGGTGATCTTCGGCCGCGAAGACTCCTTTCTCAACCTGTTTGCGCGCCTCGAACGCTTCCTGCCGGTGATCGCCCTCGCCTGCGCGAACGCGCGCTTCCAACCGGTCTACGTCGGCGACGTTGCCGATGCCTTCGTGCATGCGCTCGACGATGACCGCACGCGTCGCCATCGCTATGCGCTGTGTGGGCCGACGGTGTACACGTTGCGCGAGCTGGTCGCGTACGTGGGCGAGGTCACCGGCTATCGGCGCCCCATCGTGCCGCTTGGCGCCGCGCTGGGCAGCCTGCAGGCGCTCGCGCTGGAACTTCTGCCGGGCAAGCTCATGAGCCGCGATAACCTGGCGTCGATGCAGGTCGACAGTGTCTGTGGCGCCGGGCATCCGCGGCTGTTGGGCTCGGAGGCGACTCCGCTCGAGGCCATTGCGCCGCAGTATCTGGCGCCGCTGGCGCTGCGCACTCGCTATTCGGGCCTGCGCGCGCAGGACGGGCGCTGAAGATCTATCGCGTCGGCGGTTCAGTGCGTGACGAGCTGCTTGGACGGCCGCTTGCCGATCGCGATTTTGTTGTCGTCGGGGCCACGCCGCAGGAGCTCATCAGCCGCGGCTTTCGACCCGTCGGGCGCGATTTTCCGGTGTTCCTGCACCCCGAAACGCACGAGGAATACGCGCTCGCGCGCACCGAGCGCAAGACCGGGCGCGGACACCAGGGATTCAGCTTTCACGCCGCACCCGGCGTCACGCTGGAGGAGGACCTCGCGCGCCGCGATCTCACGATCAACGCCATGGCGCGTGCGGAAGACGGCAGTCTGATCGATCCGTTCGGCGGCCAAGGGGATCTTCGCGCCGGCGTGTTGCGCCACGTGGGGCCGGCCTTCGCCGAGGATCCGCTGCGGGTACTTCGCGTCGCGCGTTTTGCCGCGCGCTTCGGTTTCGTGGTGGCGCCGCAAACCGAGGCGCTGATGCGCGCCATCGCCGCCAGCGGCGAACTCGCAACGCTCACGCCCGAACGCATCTGGCAGGAGCTCTCCCTTGCGCTGATGACAGCGAAGCCGTCGCATTTTTTCACCGTGCTCCGCCGCTGCGGCGCACTCGCGCAGCTGTTTCCCGATGTCGATGCCTTGTTCGGTCGACCGCAGCGCGGCAACGCGAATGCGCGACGCGATGCGGGGATCGATTGCCTGCAGGCACTGGACCGCGCTGCTGCCGGCGACGAACCGTTGGGCGTCCGCTATGCAGTCCTGGCCGCAGGTCTCGGGTCGACGATGAAGGCGATGGCGTTAAGCCGCCGGCTCAAGGTGCCTGCTGCATGTGGCGACCTGGCCCGGCTCACGGCCCGCTATGCGGCATCGGTGCGTCGCGCGCGCGAGCTCAAACCGGCGGCGTTGCTCGACTTGCTGCTCGCCACCGACGCGTTACGCCGCCCCGAGCGATTACAGGCAGTTGTGCGCACGAGCGCTCTGATGCAAGGATCGCACGACACGCCCGGCGTGACTGCAGGCCTGGAAGCGCGACTCACCGCCGCGCTCGCCGTGGTGCGCGGCGTCGATGCGGCCGGTCTCGCAAGAGAGGGGTCGCGCGCGGAGCTTCCGCGCCGCATCCGAGCGGCCCGCTTGCGCGCCCTGCGCGAGTGGATGCGCTTGCCGGGCACTTAACTTCGTCGCAACCGGAAACGCGCGCGCGAAGAGAGGGCGGCTGACTCTGGGCAAGCGGTCAGAAGAAGTACGCCATGCCGAAGACGATCCCCGTGAGCCGCGCGCCCTGGACGGTGTCGTAGGGGTTGATGTTGAAGCCGTAGTTGGCGTTGGCACGGTTATTCACCTGCACGTAGCCCGCGTAGACGAGCGCCTGCAGCGACAGCGAGTAGCTGTAGGAAATCTCCCACTGCACCGCCGATGAGTTCGGGCCCTTGGTAGAGCCGCCGACCTGGGTGCCGTTCTCGGCGCTGCCGTAACCGTTGCCCGCCTTGCCCCAGAAGGCATAGAACGAGCCTTCGCCCACTGGGACGGTGGCCGAGACGCCCCAGAAATCGCGCCGCAGGTCGCCGGTGAACGTGTCGTACTTGAGCCGTTCGTAGACCGCGCCCAAGCGCAGCCCCACGCCGTTGAACAGGGTGCCGAAGTCGTAACCGCCGGCAACCGACAGCGCGTAGTCGTTGGCGGTGGGGAAGCGGACCTTGTTGTTTTCCTCGTACGCTACCCCGAGGTCGATCGGCCCCTTGCTGTAGAACGCACCCATGCTTACGACGTTGGCGTGGCGCAGACCTGACAAATGATCGCCGCTGTTTTCGGTGATCGTCGGGTCTTCGTCATCGGTGTTACGCGTCGCGTACTGCACTTCAGCACTGAACCCGTCCAGTGGCGGCGTTTCGTAGCGAATGGAGTTGCCCAGCCGCGCATCGAACCCGCCCTCGATCTTGGACAGCGGTCCCTGCGCCCAGATGGCAGCGGCGGAGAAGATCGATGTCGTCAGGGTCGGCGTGTTGCCGAAGATGGGCAGAATGTCGTCGTACGGGGTAAGAAAGTTGCCCCCCTTCAAGGTGCCCCAGTCGCCCTGCAGGCCGACGAAGGTCTCGCGGCTGGCAAGCTGACCACCGCTGGTGTTGGCCTGCACCTGGGATTCCAGTTGGAAGATCGCCACCTGTCCGGCGCCCAGATACTCCTGGCCGCGTATGCCAAAGCGCGACGTGTTGCTGGAAACGCGCGCGACAGTGGGGTTGGTGTCATCGAGTTGCTTGCCGCTGACGAATTCGAGATCGAGGTTCACGTCTCCGTAGAGCGTGACATTGGAGAGCTGCGCCTGGGCTGCCGGAGGCAGAACGGCGGCGCAGGCGACGATGAGGGCGACGAGGGATCTCTTCATCCGATTGTCACGGCGACGGCACACCCGACCTCCGGCCGCGTCCATTGTCCCACGTTGCACCGCGCGCGGCTCGCCGCGCGCTACAGGCGATACGCCGCGAAAGTCATCACGCGCGCGGCGCTGCGCATGAGCGCGCGCGCAAACCAGGGCAATTCGGTCGCGCCGGCGTCGCGTGCGGCCATGCCATGGCGCACTTCGTCGTCGCGCATCGCGGAGACGATGGCGCGACTCTTGCGATCGCCCGCGGGTAGACGATCCATGTGGGTGGTGAGGTGCGCTTCGACCTGGCGCTCGGTTTCGACCACGAAGCCCAGACTGACACGGTCACCGGCGACGCCCGCCAAGAGGCCGGTGGCGAAGGATCCGGCGTACCACAGCGCATTGACCAGGCTGGGACGATCGTCGAGCTCGCTTAAGCGCTGCTGCGTCCAGGCGAGGTGCTCTTCTTCTTCCCGCGCGGCCTGCACCAGCCGGTCACGCGTGGCGGCATCGCGCGCGATGAGCGCCTGCGCCTGATAGAGCGCCTGCGCGCACACTTCACCCGTGTGGTTGACCCGCATCAGCCCGGCTGCGTGACGCCGCTCGTCGGGCGTGAGCTGCGCTTCCGGCAGGCTGCGGGCCGGATGGGGGCGCGTACTCACGGCGCCGCCGGAGAGCGTGCGCAGCGCGCGGTCGAAACCGAGGATCAGATGATCGATCATAGAGATCCGTCCGTCGCAGAACAGAACCGCGCATCCGCGGCAGCGACACCATGTTCCTGCAGCTGACGGTGACAGCCCACAGGCAAAAAAAACGGGCGCCCATTGGACGCCCGCGTGATCACTTCAAACCCAGCTAAACCTGGGAACTGCGGTGTGCAACCAATTAGAAGAAGTGCACCATCCCGAACACGACGCCGGTCGGTTGCCCGTCGTTGCAGTTCGTACCGTATTCGCAAGCCTGAATCGAGTACGGGTTGATGTTGAACGTAGTCTGGTTGTACGCCTTGTTGGCGATCTTCACATAACCGGTATACAACATGGTCCGCGGCGACAGGCTGTAGCTGTAGCTCAGTTCCCACTGTTGCGTACTGGTGTTCTGGCCCGCTGTCACGTAACCGACGGTCGTGCCGTTCGGAACGCTGCCATGGCCATTGCCCGCCTTGCCCCAGAACAGATAGGCTGTGCCGCCACCGATCGGAACGGTACCCGAGACGCCCCAGAAGTTGCGATTCAGGTTGCCGGTCGACGCGTCAAGATTCTGCACTTGGTAATTCGTGTGCTCGTATACCAGGCCCACACGCAGCCCGAACGCCTTCATGATGGTGCCGAAGTCATACGCGCCGGTGATCGTGTAGTCGTAGTCGTTGGCGTTGTAGATGCAAGGTGCCGCGGCGGAGCAACCGACTGCCACCGTATTGGCATATTGCCGGACCTTGTTGTTGAACTCAGCCGACGCCGCCAACTGCAACGGACCGTTGGTGTAAATCCCGTTCAAGCCAATCACGTTGGCGTGGCGCACACCTTCGGCCTGGCTGCCGTTGCTGCCATTCCAGCCGGGAGTGATACCGTTCGGTGGCTGGTTGGTGACCGTTCCCACCGTGGTGTCGTTGAATCCGCCGGTGGCGCTTTGCGTCGAGTACTGCAAGGCCGCGGTGAATCCGTTCCAGTTCGGGCTGTCGTAACGCACGTTGTTGCCGGTACGCGCATCCCAACCACCTTGGCCCTTGGACAGGTTGCCCTGTGCCCAGACGTCGGCGGTCGACAGGATCGAGGTCAACAGGGTGGGCACGTCACCAAATACCGCGTGCACATCGTCCTGCGGCATCAGGAACTTACCCATCGTAACCTTGCCCCAGCTACCTTGCAGGCCGACAAAACTTTCACGGCTGGCCAAGCCCGAGCTCGAGGAATTGCCCGTGTCCCAGCTTACGTTCGACTCCAGCTGGAAAATTGCGAGCAGGCCACCGCCCAAGCTTTCCTGGCCGCGAAGGCCGAAGCGCGACGTGTTGCTGGAAACGCGAACAACGGTGGGGTTGTCGCCGGCTGGAATTCCGGCGCCGACATTAGCTGCCTGCGCGCCGCGAACGAATTCCAGGTCCAAGTTCGCGCGCCCGTAGAGCGTCACGTTCGCGGTTTGCGCTTGCGCGGCCAGCGGCAGCGCAAATGCGCCGGCGACGGCAACAGCGACGAGCTTTTTATTCATGGAAATTTCTCCTCTATCGGAAAAAATAGGCAAGTAATTTCGCTTGCGCCTGCCATCGGAACCTTCTCAATTGGATAAGCGAGAAGTTAAAGCGATTGTGCCAAACCGACGAATCCATTGGCAAGCTAAAAGCGGCGCCCCCAAAACACCCCGAGAACCATGTTGTTTAATTGCAACAAGAGGCCGCTTCCGGACGCGCGCGTGCCGAGCGGCCTGCGGCGTATAATTCCGGCCTTCAATCGCCTCTGCGGCGCACTGCGGGCAAGGGCGACAAAATGGTCGCAAACAACAGCTTGCGGAAGCTGCGCCGGTTGCCGCGCGCGGCCTTGCGGGACGGGGGAAGGCAATGACGGGCTTGGCGGCACTAATCGCCGCCGTGGTCAGCTGGCTGGCGCTGCGCGCGCTGCTTTGGCGCCCGGGCCTGCTGCCCCTGGATCAGCCCAACCCGCGATCGCTACATAGCGAACCCATCCCGCGCGGCGGTGGCCTCGCAATCTGGGCCGGATGGTTCGCCGCCACCCTTTGGCTCCCCGGTGCCAAGCCCTGGCTGGGACCACTTCTGGCGGTCATCGTCGTCTCGCTCCTCGACGATCGCCGCGGCATCCATCCCGCGCTCCGGCTTGTGGTGCACACCGCGGCGGCCGCGACCTGGGTATGGCTCGCCGCGCCACCGCTCCATGCCGTCCTCGCCGTCCTCGGCATCGTCTGGATGGCCAATCTGTACAATTTTATGGATGGCAGCGATGGGCTGGCCGGGACCATGGCGGTGGTCGGATTCGTCGCCTACGCCGCCGCAGCCTGGCTCGCCGGCGGGACGGCGACGGCGCTCTACCTTGCGCTGGCGGCGGCCACGATTGCCTTCCTTGGTTCCAACCTGCCTCCGGCGCATGTCATCCTGGGCGATGTCGGGGCGGTGCCGCTTGGCTTTCTCGCCGCCATTTTTGGCTTGGCCGGCTGGCAGGCGGCTTGGTGGCCGCCGTGGTTTCCGATCCTGGTCTTTCTGCCGTTCATCACCGATGCGACCGTTACCTTGTTCTGCCGCCTGCTGCGCGGCGCGCGCCCGTGGGAGGCGCACCGCGAGCATTACTACCAGCGCCTGGTGCAGATCGGCTGGGGCCACCGCAGAACGCTTGCGCTGTACACGTCGCTGATGGTCGGCGGCGCGGGATCGGCGGTAGCCGCCTTGGCATGGGCGCCCGGCGCGGGGGTCCCATTGCTTGCCTTTTGGGGGGCGATACTGGCGTTCGTGTTCGTCGCGATCGAGTATCATTGGCGGCGGCGAGGTGTGCGCTGTGAAGAAAGTAAGGGCTAACTGGCGGATCTGGCTCGCGTTCGTGCATGACGTCTGTGCAGCGGCGATCGCCTGGGCCGGGTTGTACTGGTTGCGCTTCAATACCGACCTGCACGAGCCGCAGCTCTCCGACATGGTGCATACGCTGGCCTGGATCCTGCCGTTGCAGGCCGGCATCTTCTTAGCCTTCGGCCTCTATCGCGGCCTGTGGCGCTTCGCGAGCCTGCCTGACCTGCAACGCATCGTGCTCGCGGCCGGCCTCGGTGCCGTGGCGATTCCGCTCGTGCTGGTGATGCTGCAGCTGACCTCCGTGGTGCCGCGCAGCGTGCTTTTTCTCTATCCGCCGGTGCTGATCTTCCTCATGGCGGGGAGCCGCTTCACCTATCGGGTGTGGAAGGAGCACCGTTTGTACAGCCCCCTGGCGGCGCTCGGCGAACCGGTGCTGGTCCTGGGCGCAGGTGAGGCCGGGGCGCGGCTGACCAAGGAGCTCGCGCAGAGCCGACAATGGCGCGTGGTTGGCCTGCTCGACGATGACCGCGGCAAACAGGGTCGGCTGCTGCGCAACATCCGCGTGCTGGGACCCATCGCCGAGTTGGCCGACTGGGCGCGCCGCTTCGGGGTGCGTACCGTGATCATCGCGCTGCCCTCGGCGGCGCACGGTGTGCGCCGCCGCGTGGCCGAACTGTGCGCCGCGGCCGGCCTCGAGGCGCTGACCGTGCCGTCGTATGAGGACCTCATCAGCGGCCGCTCGCAATTGACCACGATACGCCACGTCGAGCTCGACGATCTGCTCGGACGCGACCCGGTGGTGCTCGACAGCGCCGGATTGCGCGAATGGCTGGGCGGGCGCGTGATACTCGTCACCGGCGCGGGCGGCTCGATCGGCGCGGAGCTCTGCCGGCAGATCGCGCGCTATCAGCCGGCGCGACTGGTGCTGCTCGAATTGTCCGAATATGCTCTCTACCAGGTTCAGCAGTCGCTGCAGGACGATTTTCCGGGCCTGCAGGTGGCCACCATCGTCGGCGACGCGAAGCACGCGGCACTGGTCGAGCAGACACTCGCGCGCGAGCAGCCGTCGGTGATCTTTCATGCGGCGGCGTACAAGCACGTGCCGCTGATGGAGGAGACCAATGCCTGGCAGGCGGTGCGCAACAACGCCTACGGCACGTGGGTACTGGCGCGCGCGGCGCTTGCCGCGAAGGTGGAGAAGTTCGTGCTCGTGTCGACCGACAAGGCGGTCAATCCCAGCAATGTCATGGGCGCGTCCAAACGTCTTGCCGAAATGATCTGCCAGAGCCTGCAGAACGGTGGCACGCAGTTCGTGATCGTTCGCTTCGGCAATGTTTTCGGCAGTGCCGGTAGCGTCATCCCGCGCTTTCGCGAACAGATCGCCCGCGGCGGCCCGCTCACCGTCACCCATCCGGAAATCAAGCGCTACTTCATGTCGCTGTCGGAGGCCACGCAACTGCTGCTGCAGGCGGGGCTGATGGGCGGGGGCGGCGAGGTGCTCGTGCTCGACATGGGCGAACCGGTGCGCATCGTCGATCTGGCGCGCGACATGATCCGGCTCTCCGGTGCCGATCCGGATGCGATCCGGATCGTCTTCACGGGCCTTCGTCCCGGCGAAAAGCTCTTCGAGGAGCCGCTGGCCACGGAAGAGACGCCGCTGGCGACCCCGCACCCGAAGCTCTATATCGCCCAGGCGCGGGCGAATGGCGCCGATGCGATCGATCAGATGATCGCTTGGCTCGAGCGCGATCGCGCCGCGAGCGACGCGGAGGTGCGCTCCTGGCTCAAGGCGTGGATTCCGGAGTACGTGCCGGCAGGCGAGGCGCCGCGACCGGCTGCCGCTGCGGACCGCTCCGTCGCGCGCCGCGCCCGCTAACGGCAAGCGCGCGCCGCGCTAGGCGAGGTCGATGCCGAGCGCGGCCATCGCCGCGGTAACCGCCTCGACGTCAATGGCGTCCATGCAGCGCGGATGCGGGCATTCGGCCAGGGAGCGTTCGCAGCGCCGCACCCACGCAATCTCGCGCTTGAACAGCGTGCGCTGATCGCGACACGGAAACGGGTCGACCGTGACCGCGCGATAGGGCACCTCGCGCCAGAACGCACCGGCACCGGTGAGCGTCACCGCACCCGGCCCGAACAGCGCCACGGTCGGCGTGCCGACGATGCGACCGAGGTGGGCGATGCCGGTGTCGGGGCTCACCAGAAGCGCCGCGCCGGCAACCAGCCGCCAGATCTGGGCCAGCGAGAGTTCTCCGGCGAAGGAACGATGCCGCGCTTGGGGATCACAGTCGCGCACAATCGCCGCTTCGCTCGGTGCCGCGGACCACACCGGTTCGATGCCCCGTTCCGCGAGGCGCTGCGCCAGGTTCGCCCAACGTGCAGCTTGCCATTGCTTGAGTGGCGTGCTCGCGCCCACGTGCAATACCGCGTAGGGCGAGCCCGGAGGCGAGACGATGGCCGCGGCGGGCGGTGCCGGCCACGCCGAGGGGCGGTACGCTGCCGGCGGCGGCCCGGCGATGAGGCCGGCCACCATGTCGCCCCAGGCAGCCGGCTGGTTCGGATAGTCCCACTGCGCGTCGATAGGCCAACTCTTGCTCGGCGGACGGTCGCCGGCAAAGGCGACGATCCAGCGCGCGCCGAGCGCGAGCGCAAGCCAGCTCATGCGGTTGTCGGCTGGAATGAGCGCGAGATCAAAACCGCGTTCGCGCCACAGCGGCGAGGCGCTCGGACGCCGCGGGTCCCAGCCGATGGCGCGCAAGCCGTAGGGCGCGCCCGCATACAACGGCGCGAAAGCCTCCGGCACGGCCATCACCAGATCGGACGCGGGATAGCACTCGCGTAACTTGGCAACGAGCGGGGTCAACATCAACGTGTCGCCGAGCAGCAGGTGATGCGCAATGAGGATGCGCTTCGGATCGACAGGATGCGCGCGACGACCGCCGCTGGCGAGCCGCCACAGCAACGCGCGGGCGATGACCCGGGCTCGCCCGGCCAGACGACCGCCCCCGTCAGCGATAGCGGTTGCCATCGGCGGCGCGGCGCAATACCGCTTCCATCGCATCGAGCATGGCGTCGATGCCGAATTTCGACCGCGCGCGTTCGCTTGCGGCCCACGTGAGCCGCGCACGCAGCGGCGGTTGGTCGAGCAGGCGTTCGATCCCGGCGGCGAGCGCGACCGCATTCTGCTTGGCGACGACGACGGCGGTGGTGTCGGCAATGGCGATCTCGCCGATCGCGCCCGCGTTGGTGGTCACGCAGGGAATGCCTGCCGCCATCGCCTGCAGCAGCGCCTGCGGTACGCCCTCGAGTGCATACGAAGGCAGCGCAAAAACGTCGAGCGCACGCAGCCACGGCGCCACGTCTTGCTGCTCGCCGGCGAAACGTACCCTCGGACCAAGCCCGAGTTCGCGAACCTGCGCCAGGAGTGCGACGCGTTCCGGTCCGTCGCCGACGATCACGAGCTGCACGTCGCGGCGCGGCAGGAGCGTCAAGGCCTCCACCAGGTAGCGATGTCCTTTGGCGCTGCGCAGCGGCGCGACGATTCCGACCAGGGGCACGCCTTCCGGCAGTTGCAGTGCCCGTCGCGCCTGCGTCGGGTCACCGGGAGTAAAGCGCTCCAGGTCGATGCCGGTGGGAATCGATGCCACGCGTGCCGGCGACACCCCGGTGGCTTGAATGAGCTCCTGCCGGATCACCTCGCCGGTGGTCACGATCTCCGCCATCGCCCGGGCGTAGAGCCAGCCGCTGGCCACGCCGCCCGGCGCGGGGGACAGGCAATGACGCGTGTGCACGAGCGCCGGCGGACGCCGCTTGCCGAGCCATCCGGCGCGGCACGCAAGCGCCGCAAGCCAGCTGTCGGCCGTGCCATGGCTGTTGACGATGTCAATGCGCTCGTCCTCGAGCACGCGGCGCAACGCGAGCAGGCCCAGCGCGCCGGCGCGGCGGATGGGCAAGGCGAGCACGGGAATACCGAAGCGTTCCGCCTCGGCAAAGATTGGCGCCTGGCGCGGACTGGCAATGCGCACGTCGTGGCCGCGGCGGCGCAAGCCGGCTGCTTCGGTAAGGATGCGCAGCTCCGGGCCGCCCCAACCGAGCGAGGACTCCGTGTGCAGGATGCGCAGCGCGATGAACGGCCTCCTAGCGCGTGGCGCTGCGGGGACCGGGCGGGTGGCGACGCAGGCCGGACGAGACGATCATGGAATGGCGTGTGCCGCGGGCGTGCGAAAAGCGGCAGAAAGCAGCGTCGATTATAGCGCCGCGCCCTAGCGTCGCGGCGGCGGCATCGCCGCATGCGCGGCGTTGAGCAGCTCGCGGTAGAGGAGGACGAGTTGCAGCGTCATGGCCGCGGGCGTCAACGGCAACACGGCTTCCCGGGCACGCGCGCCCAGCGTGGCCCGCGCTCCGGCATCGGTGAGCGTCATCATGTGCCAGGCGAGTGAATCGACATCGCGCGCCGGACAGGCGAATCCGGCGTCGTGCTCGATGACGAGTTCCGCCGCGCCGCATTTCGTGCTCGTGACCACCGGCAGGCCACAGGCCATCGCCTCGAGCGCCGCGTTCGGACACGGATCGTAGAGCGTTGGCAGCACGAAGGCGTCCGCCGCGCCGTAGAAAGGCCGTGGATCTTCCTGTGGCCCGAGCAACGCCACGCGATGCGCGACGCCGAGCTCCCTCGCCAGGTTCTTGTAGGGACGGCGCGACTTGTCGCGACCGACGACGAACAGATAGGTGTCGCCCGGCAGCCGCGCCAGCGCGGCGATCGCGCGTGCCACGCCCTTGCGCGCATAGCCGGAGCCGACGAGCAGGAACACGGTCGCGTCTTCCGGCACGCCGAGCTTGGTGCGGACCGGGACACGATGGCTGCGCAATTGCGGCGAGAAGAAGTCGCTGTCGACTGCGTTGTAGATGACCGACAGGCGCTCGTCGGGCAGGCCGAAACGTTCTTGAATTTCCGCCTTCACCATCTTCGAGTTGCAGATCACCGCGCGCAGCGCCGGGCTTGCGAAGAGTCGCCGCTCCATGTCCAGGACGTAGCGGTGATAAGGGCTCCACGCGGCGAGACGCCGCTCCATGGGCGACGCATCGCGCAGCCGCTCCTCGAGCCAGACCCCGTGCACGCCGTCGCCGGCGCGATAGACGTCGCAGCACAGGAGGCGCTCGTGCGACTGCACCAGTTCCGGTGGCTTGCGGGCAATGTTTCCGCACACCGCGCGGGCAAAGCTCCAGTCGCGCCAGAGGCGGCCGAGATAGGGCGGGTTGCACAGTACCGGTTCGATCAGCTGCAGCCGCGTCTGCGGCCAGCGCCTGGTGTAGAGCGTGATGGCGATGCCGCGCTCGAGCAGCGCCTCGAGCGCCGCCTCGACGAAACGCTCGGCGCCACCATAGGGCGTGTAGCGCTGGCGGATGATGGCGAGCCTCATCGCGGCAACCCGTCGGTCTCGGCCAAGAGGTCGACCAGCGCGGCGCGGACGCGCTCGACGGGGAGCGTCGTGAGGCACTCGGAGACCTTGCCCCCGCCGCAGCCATCGTTGCCGCAAGGTCGACAGGGGTGCGCGGTCGAGGTGACCACGCGGTGCGCCACCTGCCACGGGCCCCATTCGATCTCGCCGCTCGGGCCGAACAGCGCGACAACCGGTGTTTGCATGGCTGCGGCGATGTGCATCGGTGCCGAGTCGACGCCGACGAACGCCCGCGCCTCGCGTGTGAGCGCCGCCAGTTCGCGCAGGCTGAGTGCGCCGGCGAGATTGACGACCTGCTTGCTCACCGCGGGCGCAAGCGCCTCGAAGATCGCCGCCACCTGGCGCTCCTCGGCGGCATCCGGTGCGCCGGTAATGACCACCGGCCAGCCGTCGCCGACGAGGGAGGTGACCAGCGCCGCGTAGGCGTCCACCGTCCAGCACTTGAACTGCCAGCGCGAGCCCGGATGCAGCTGGATGAAACGCTGCGTTTCGAGTCCGTGCTGCGCGCGGTACTCGCGCGCACGCTCGATGTCGTTCGCATCGGGCACGAGCACCAGGCGGCGGCTCGCGCCCGCCGGTTGCACACCGAGGCGCCGCAAGGCATCGAGATTGCATTCGACCGTGTGCCGCGGCCGCGCCCGGGGCAAGCGATAGAGGTGGGTAAAGCTCGTGCGCCACAGCCAGTGCGCGCGCGGCAACTCGCGCGCGACCGCGTAGCGTGGCCGCAGCAGGCGACACAGCCACGCGCCGCGCGGATGCTCGGTCAGATGCACGATCAGGTCGTAGCGGCGCGCGCGCAACGCGCTCAGCAGTCCGCTTTCGCCACGCCATTGGCCGACCCATCCGCGCCGCTTCCAGTCGCGGTCGATGGTATGCAGGCGGGCGAGCGCCGGATGGCCTGTCAGCAGCGGCGCGGTGTCGCGATACACCAGGGCGTCGACCTCCGCCGCGGGCAGCGCGTTGTGCAATACCGTGAACACGGGCGAAGTGAGCAGGACGTCGCCGTGATGGCGCAGCTTGGTGACGAGCACACGACGCACAAGATTCGGGTCGATGGCATCCGGCGGCGCGTCTTGCATCCACGCAAGATACCAAAGCGCTTTGTCGGTTACAAACACGTTCTCGACCTCGCCAGTCAGGGCTTACTTGTCGAGCAAGCGGCGCGCTTACTTTGTTTGCGCGCGTTCGGGTAGAATCGTCTCGACCTGAGCCCATGCGCCGCGACCCCCCTGTTATGCCCCCCGAGGCCGCTTCCGCGCTCAAGGCTCAGATCCTGGCTGAGGCGCTGCCCTACATCCAGCGTTTTCATAACAAGGCCATCGTCATCAAATACGGCGGCAACGCGATGACCGAGTCGGTGCTCAAGGCCGGATTTGCCCGCGATGTCGTGATGCTCAAGCTGGTCGGTATGAACCCGGTGATCGTGCATGGGGGTGGGCCCCAGATCGGCGACCTGTTGAAGACGATGGGCATTCCGAGCCAATTTCGCCAAGGCATGCGCGTTACCGATGAAAAGGTGATGAATGTCGTCGAAATGGTCTTGGGAGAGCTCAATCAGGAGATCGTGGGGCTCATCAACCAGCACGGCGGCCGGGCGGTGGGCTTGACCGGCCAGGACGGCGCGTTCATCCATGCGCGCAAGATGCTGCTCAAGAGCGACGCCGGCGACGGCGAATCCGTCGACATCGGTTTAGTCGGCGAAATCGAGCGCATCGATCCGGAGCTCATTCAGTTGCTCGACTCGCGCGATTTCGTGCCGGTGATCGCGCCCATCGGCGTCGGCCCGGAGGGCGAGGCCTACAACATCAATGCCGACCTGGTGGCCGGCAAGCTCGCCGAGACGCTGAAGGCGGAAAAGCTCGTGCTGATGACCAACACCGTCGGGGTGCTGGATAAGGACGGCGTGCTCTTGACCGGCCTGAGCGCGAGTGAAATCGATCGCCTCTTCGCCGACGGCACCATCCACGGCGGCATGCTGCCCAAGATCGGCTCGGCGCTCGACGCGGTGAAGAACGGCGTGCGCAGCTCGCATATCATCGATGGTCGGGTCGAACATGCGTTGCTGCTCGAGGTGCTGACCAACGAAGGTGTCGGCACCATGATCAAGGCTGACTGAAGGCGCACGAAGGAGCATCTCGAATGGCGACCAAACCTGGAGAACGCCGGCTGCAGATCCTGCAGACGCTGGCAGCGATGCTCGAAAGTCCGCGCGGGGAGAAAATCACCACTGCCGCGCTCGCCGCACGCCTGGAAGTCTCCGAAGCGGCGCTCTACCGCCATTTCGCCAGCAAGGCGCAGATGTTTGAAGGGCTGATCGAGTTCATCGAATCGACCCTGTTTTCACTCGTCAACCGCATTACGAGCGACACCACCGACGGGGTAGCGCAGGCGGCGCAGATCGTGTCGGTGCTGCTCGGATTCGCGGAGAAGAATCCCGGCATGACGCGGGTGTTGATCGGCGATGCGCTGGTCAATGAAGACGAAAGACTGCAGGTGCGCATGAACCAGCTCTACGAGCGCATCGAGGCGTCGCTGCGCCAGGCGTTGAAGATCGCGCAGGCCGGCGGCGCATGGACGGGCGACCCGGTCGCCGAGGCCAACGCCCTGCTCGCCTTCGTGCTCGGGCGCTGGGCCCTGTTTGCCAAGTCAGGCTTCAAGCGTCTGCCGCAGGAGTACTGGGAGACGCAACGCAAGTACCTGTTCGGCTAGGCGGCCTGCACCGTGGACGGCGCCAGCCGGCAGCCGTTGATGCGCCAGCCGTCGGGCAATTTCTCCAGCGAGTAGAACGCGACCAGCACCGTGTTGTCGGGCGCGACCAGGCGCAGCGGCTGGATAGCCATGCCGTCGACCAGTGCACCGTCGAGAAATTCGGTGTAGCGGGCAACGAGCAGCGCCGCGTACATGCTCTTCACCATCGACAGGAAGCGAACCGGGTCGCCGAACTGGGCGCGAATGCCGGGGCTCGCGTAGGCGAATGCACGCGCGTCGTCGCCCGCGCGAAGCGCCGCGAGCTGGCGGCGGATGACGTCGCGGATCGCCTGCCAGTCGGACTCGCCGAGACCGGCCTCTGCGGCTAGTGCGCGCGGCAGCGGCGCGAACGCGAGCACACAGGCGAGCGCGCGCGCA
>Ga0302324_100007701_pt1 | contig 22856 bp, 22 predicted proteins | sample Palsa_T0_1_FD_201949 | JGI IMG/M metagenome (GOLD analysis project Ga0302324, IMG submission 201949) | Peat permafrost microbial communities from Stordalen Mire near Abisko, Sweden - Palsa_T0_1 | ecosystem: Environmental > Terrestrial > Soil > Palsa > Peat permafrost | place: Sweden: Abisko...
GGTGACTTTGGACTCTGTATATTTCCAGACTACTTTATCGCCGATATTCTCCAGGATAATGAAGGCTTCTTTTCCCGGAATTGCCCGGTAGGCTTTGCTGGTGATATCATAGTAGTTGCGTACTCCCCCGATTACTTTATAAAAATATTTATTGCCTGCGGCGACCAGATCAAAAACCCATTGGGCGGGTTTGTATCCTGCAGTCTCCATCGCTGGCAGAGTTTTTTCAAGCCCAATCGCATCCCAGGTTTCAAATGGGCCAAAATCCCACCCAAAGCCGGCCGATACCGCGTCGTCTATCCTGAAAAGCTCGTCGGAAATCTCAGGAATGCGAAAACTTACGTATTGAAACAATCCGTAAAACATGTCCCGATAGAAATCTCCGGCTTTATCTTTTCCAGCCAACAACACAGTGAACCGATCTTTAAGGTTGTCGATTGTTTTGGTGGTTTCGAGCGTGGCAAACTTTGTTTTTGCCTTGGATTTATACTCTAATGTTTTAAGATCAAGGGTCAGGATTTCGGTTGCCCCTTTAGTGTTTTTTGTTTTCTTGTAAAACCCTTGACCCGTCTTATCGCCAAGCCATTTATTTTGTTCCAATTTCGTGACGATTTCCGGCAGCTTAAATATCGCACGACCTTCATCGTTAGGCAGCCCGCCATAAAGGTTATTGGCTACTTTTACCATAGTGTCAAGCCCGACAAGATCGGAGGTTCTGAACGTAGCCGACTTGGGCCTTCCTATAACCGGACCAGTCAGTTTGTCGATTTCATCCACATTCAGGTCGAACTTCTGCATGGAGTCAATTACTTTCAACAGCCCCCACACGCCCACACGATTTCCGATGAAGGCAGGAGTATCTTTACATAGCACAGTTGTCTTGCCTAAGAAAAGATCACCGTAATGCATCAGAAATTTCACAACTTCCTCATCGGTTTTTGCAGTAGGAATAATTTCTAAAAGTTTCAGGTAGCGCGGCGGATTAAAAAAGTGAGTACCACAGAAGTGTCTTTGGAAATCTTCACTTCGCCCTTCATCCATTAGGTGAATGGGTATACCTGACGTGTTCGATGTAATAAGTGTTCCGGGGGTCCGGTATTTTTCTACTTCTTCAAAAACCTTTTTCTTAACATCCAGATTCTCAACGACAACCTCCATCGTCCAATCATAACTTTTGATCCTCGCCATATCGTCGGTGAAGTTGCCCAGTTTAATGCGGGAAGCAAATTTCTTAGTGAAAAGAGCGGCAGGATTGGACTTCAACGTGGCGTCGAAAGCGCTCTGGACGATACGATTCTTAACGGCCGGGTGATCAAGGGTAAGGCCCTTTTTCTTTTCGTCTTCGGTCAATTCTTTCGGAGCGATGTCGAGCAGGAGTACCTCCACGCCGATGTTGGCGAAGTGGCACGCAATACGCGAACCCATAATACCGGAACCCAAAACAGCAACTTTGCGGATCGTGCGATTCATACGTTTATCGTCTTATAAATATTATTTTCTTCAATGATCTGATTAATATGCTGAAGTACTTCAAAAAATACATGCAACTTTTGTCCGGAAATTGATTCCCGGATCACCTCGTTAAACCGCAATACCGTTTCCCGCGATTTTTCTTTGTTGCACTTCCCTTTTTCCGTGAGCATGATGCGCACCGATCGTTTGTCCACTTTATCCGCCACCCGATAAATAAGCGCCTTTTCTTCCATGGTCTTCAGCAACCGGGTTAAACTTCTTGCCTCCAGTCCCATCAGGGGAGCAATTTTTGTCGCGGGAGTCCCGTCGTCCGAATGAATGTTCAGCAAGGCAAATCCGATGGACATAGTACCCCCGTATTTTATGGCTTGCTGGTTATACATACGGGCTATGGCGTGCCATGCGGTTTTTATGTTATGGTCTATGGTTTCTTCCCTCTTCATGCCATTTCAATCGATAGCGAAGATATATAAAAATTGTTATGCATGCAGAGTATTTTGAAAAAAATTATTTCGAGCCGGAAGCTCTCTAACTCACCAAATTGACGATTGTACGAAGAAGAAAAGATTTCTGGAAGGAGTCAAAACTCAATTTACAAACTTGGCGCTGGCACCGACTTCCGCAGTTGAAAATTCTGACCCAAATACACTTTGCGCACCATCGGGTCATTGGCAAGTTCTTCGGCGTTGCCGGAACGAAAAAGTTTGCCCTCCACCATCAAGTAAGCGCGATCGGTAATAAAAAGGGTTTCGTCTACATTATGGTCCGTGATGAGGATGCCGATGTTTTTCATTTTGAGGCGGGAAACAATGGCCTGAATTTCCTCTACGGCAATCGGATCGACTCCGGCAAAGGGCTCATCCAGCAAAACAAATTTTGGATCCACGGCAAGCGCCCGGGCGATTTCGGTCCTCCTACGCTCACCCCCGGACAATACTCCACCCAGATTTTTGCGTACATGCGTAAGGCTGAATTCTTCCAGCAACTTTTCAACTTTTTCTTTCCTGTCCTTCTTATTTCCTTCACGCATCTCAAGAGGAGCTAAAATATTTTCTTCTACCGTCAGATTGCGAAACACGGAAGCCTCCTGTGCCAGATACCCAATTCCAAGTTTCGCCCGCTGATACATGGGTAGTTTCGTAATATTTTGATTTTCCAGAAAAATTTCGCCCCCATTGGGTTTGATCAATCCCACAATCATGTAAAAACTGGTTGTCTTTCCGGCACCATTCGGTCCGAGCAACCCAACAATTTCACCTTGCTCAACATGCACCGATACATTGTTCACGACGGTACGTTTCTTGTATTTTTTGAAAAGATTTTCGGCACGAAGAGTCATACTAATCGAATTTAATATCTCTAATTCTTAATTGGATTGACGTATTTCCGTTGAAGGTATTTTCGTCTATTGTAAAGGCCATGCGAAACCGATTCCCATTGGCGATAGGTTCGTAGTATTCCATCAGATCAAAGCCCACGGCATTGAATACATAGCTATTTCCTTCCTGACCCGCCAGAAATCTCAGGTGTTTATCTTTAAAACTCGTCAAAGAATTAAGGACAAAAACATTTTTCGCATCAAACACAGGTTTTTGGTTTTCGGGACCGAAGGGAGCCATTTGCTTTAGTATTTGCATGAATTTCTGGTTGATGGCATCAAACTGAATGGGAACATCTATTTCTACAACGGGAGTTCGCATTTCCTCCGTCAGGGAAGCAGCCACCACTTCTTCAAAACGTTTGCAAAATGCATCCAGATTACTCCGATCAAGGGTAAGGCCTGCCGCATATTTATGCCCTCCGAATTTCTCAAGAAGGTCACCGCAGCTAACAATTGCCTGATAGAGATCAAAACCATTGACGCTACGTGCAGATCCAGTGATTTTGTTGTTGGATTCCGTCATGATTACTGTCGGGCGATAGTATTTCTCAACACATCTAGCAGCAACTATGCCAATAACCCCTTTATGCCAGCTATCTTTGAAAAGAACGGTCGATTTAGCGGTCCGGAGTGATTCGTCGCCCTCAATCATCGCGATTGCCTCTTCCGTGATAGTAAGGTCAAATTCTCTCCGAAGATCGTTTTTAAGGTTAACTTTCCCCGCCAATGCGTTACCTTCCTCTTCTGTTTTTGCCATGAGCAATTCGACCGCACCACGGGCATGCGCCACCCGGCCGGCCGCGTTAATTCTTGGGCCGAGCGTAAAAACAACTCCGGAGATATCCAGCTCATTTTTGATGCCCGCAATTTCCTTTAGTGCTTTGAGGCCCGGCGATGGATTTTCATTCAGTTTCTTCAACCCGAAGTGGGCGAGAATCCTGTTTTCGCCGGAGATAGGGACAATGTCAGAAGCTATGCTTACCGCTACCAAATCGAGGTACTCATAGATTTCATGTTCGTGACGATGTCGGCGTGAGAAGGCCTGAATTAATTTGAACCCTAGACCGCATCCACTAAGTTCTTTGAAAGGATAAGTACAATCATCCCGTTTAGGGTCGAGTACTGCGACGGCTTCCGGAATGCGCGCACCCGGTAAATGGTGATCGCAAATAATAAAATCAATACCCTTGTGATTCGCCAGGGTTACCATTTCCGACGCCTTGATGCCCAGATCAAGCGCAATGATTAGCGAAAATCCATTTTGACCGGCCCACACAACACCGGCCTCAGAAACCCCGTAGCCCTCGGCATGACGATCGGGAATGTAAAAATCGCAATGCGGATAAAAACTTTTTAAATAACTATGAACCACCGAAACGGCAGTTGTGCCGTCAACATCATAATCTCCATACACCAGAATTTTCTCGTATTGATCAATAGCTTTTTTCATCCGCGCCACGGCCTGGTGCATATCCTTCATTAAAAAAGGATCGTGCAAATGGTCCAGAGAGGGCCTGAAGTAATCTCGTGCCGAATCGAAATCGTTGATATCGCGTTGGAGGAGGACAGCACTTAAATACGGATTGACGTTGATCTCCTTGCCCAAGCGATAAACATCTTCTTGAGAGGGCATGTTTTTATAGATCCAGCGTCTGATCATCTTGCCTATTTTCGTTCAAAAAAAACACCCCCCGGTTTTCCCAAAGTTCCTTCGGTGCCCGGTAGTCCTTTTTTTCCTTGATCGCCCTCTTTATTGGGACCTAAGCCACGCTGTCCGCCTAAACCCCCGTCGCCACCCTGGCCTGCAAATCCTCCGTAGGAACGAACGATAATTCTCTGGCCCATCCACGAGCGCAAATCAGTCCCGTATTTTGATGTAAATGTGAGATTTCCGGCGCGTCCTCCATTTCCTCCTGCGGCCCCGGGCCCACCCGCACCTCCATTGCCACCTGCGCACAGTTTGGTCCCGCGATTGCCATCCCCTCCGGCTCCTCCTTTTCCACCATCACCTCCGTCTCCTCCGGCAAGGTCAATAATTAAACTTCCTTCGATAATCAGTTCATCCACATACAGAAGTAAATTAACACCGTCCCTCCCATTGTCTCCCGGGGACCCTGGCTGTCCATCGGTGCCATCACGGCAAGGACCTCCCGATGAAAATCCATGAATTCCCACCTTTCCGCGGAGACCCGTTCGGCCTTTTCCGTCAATTACACTTCCCTTGCCTGCAATGATCTTTTTGGCATGGATAAAGTTGTCTTTCTTTAAAGGATTTAGGACAAGGCGCGCAGAGTCGCGCAGAATTAGGGTATCCACGACGAGGATATCCGTCCCCCGAATTTCGTAAACTTCTTTGTGCTTGACCGTCAAAAGTGGTAATCGGATTTGTGCGATCCCTTGCGGCAAAACAAACAGAAATAGAATTGCAGTAACCCAATGCCGTCTCATTGTACAAAAGTAAACAGCTTCCCCGATTCCCGTGTTGACGTTAATCCATTTAAAGCAAGACGTCGACGAGTCCGACACTAAACGACCATCGCAAAAGCTTCAAAATGTGCGCTCGGAGGTTATTGACCAGGTATTCTACACAGGAAATCCGATTTTCCTGATCTTCGTTTACTTGATGAAACAGGTAGTTATCTAAAACAGAATTATTTTGTTTTAGCTGTCGCAGGCTTGTCTCCTACAACACCCTCAAGGACATCTTTAATTTCGACGCGCTTGCTGTCCTTAAATGGAACGATCCAGGCATCCTTCACACCCATCTCGCGCAAATATTTTTTAAAGGTGTCTGCTTCCCAATAGTCACGGAAAATACCAATGGTGACTTTTTGTGGTTCGCCCTCTTTTACCTCGCCGCTAAAATTAGGATTATTTTGAAAATACTTGGAAAGATCTTTATTCTTAAAAGCGCCGATCTGAACTTTAAAAACCAACCCCTTGGAATAGTCCATGGGGTTAACTACGGGGGGTGCAGTTTTCATCTGCTCCAACTCAGCTTTAGTAGTTGTAAGGTCGCTGCGCATTTTCGATATCTGATCCTCCAAATCGGCAATCTTGGCATCTTTATCACTGACGGCCGACTGTAGTTTACTGACATCGCCCTTCAACGAAGTAACTGCATTGTCAGAGGCTTGTTTTGCCTCCGTTAACTGCTTTAGGTTGGAAGGATTCTTGGCATATTCTTTGGCTTTCTTCTTCCATTCCTTTTTTTCCTGTTTGGAAAGTTGTGCGAAAACCTGCAAGCCGGAAAAAAGTAATGCCAGGCAGAGAATAAAAACTCTAGTTTTCATTTTAATTGGGGTTAATTCAGTGTTAAAAATAGGAAATATTTAAGCCTCGCCCAAACCAAAAGGCGATGTCTCGAAATTTCAGACCCGCTCGTTCGGGCTAACAATCTCGCGCCAATGCCGATCCAGAAACGTCCTATAAGGGACCGACCATTTTCTCAGGCCTAACCCAATCATCAAATTGAGCCGATGTGAGCAGTCCCAATTCTACAGCGGCCTCACGCAATGTCTTGTTTTCTTTGTGCGCTTTCTTGGCAATCTTCGCGGCGTTTTCATAACCGATATGAGTGTTTAACGCAGTGACGAGCATTAGGGAATTCTCCATGTGCTGTTGGATAATGGGCAAATTAGGCTCAATCCCCACGGCGCATTTTTCGTTGAACGAATTGCATGCGTCGCCAATTAACCTGGCCGACTGAAGGACATTGGCTGCGATCACCGGTTTAAATACGTTCAGCTCAAAGTGGCCCGTTGCCCCTCCCACAGAAACAGCAACATCATTGCCTATTACCTGGGCGCAAACCATAGTCAGGGCTTCCGGTTGAGTGGGATTTACTTTGCCTGGCATGATGGACGAGCCGGGCTCGTTATCCGGAATAATGATTTCACCAATGCCCGACCGCGGGCCCGAACTGAGCATGCGAACATCATTGGCAATTTTCATCAATGCAACCGCCGAGCGTTTTAACGCTCCAGACAATTCCACCATTGCATCGTGCGCAGCCAACGCTTCAAATTTGTTTGGTGCAGTAATAAAAGGATAGCCCGTCAGTTCAGCAATTTTTCTGGCTACCAACACGTCGTAGCCGGCGGGGGCATTCAGCCCGGTACCTACTGCCGTCCCCCCAAGCGCCAATTCCCGTACGGCTTCAAGTGCATTCCGGATGGCTCGCATGCTATTATCCATCTGCTGAACGTAGCCAGAAAACTCCTGCCCCAGCGTGAGTGGAGTTGCGTCCATGAAATGCGTGCGACCGGTTTTTACGATACTCCTGAATTCCAATGTTTTTTTGGCCAGCGTCTCACGAAGGTTGTGCATCCCCTTCAGGGTGATTTCCATTACTTGCTTATAGGCAGCAATGTGCATGGCTGTTGGGAACGTATCGTTTGAAGATTGGGACTTGTTGACGTCATCATTGGGATGAAGGACCTTCCTTTCGTCGGTAAGTTTTCCCCCGGTAAGTACATGGGCACGGTAAGCAATTACCTCATTCGAATTCATGTTGCTTTGTGTTCCCGATCCGGTTTGCCAAATAACCAAAGGAAACTGGTCATCCCATTTTCCGACGATGATTTCATCGCACACGTTGCAGATCAAATCTTTTTTATCTTCGGAAAGTACACCTAACTCAGCATTGGCCTTTGCTGCTGCCTTTTTTAAATAAGCAAAAGCATAAATAATCTCTTTGGGCATGCTGGCCTCGGGCCCAATTTTAAAATTGTTGCGCGAACGTTCGGTTTGTGCGCCCCAGTATTTATCGGCCGGTACTTTAACCTCGCCCATTGTATCCTTTTCTATGCGGAATTCCATTTTTGGATTTGTTTAGAAGAAAACAAAATTAACGTGTGATTTGCCAATCGGAAATAATTCCAATGAAATATCCCACGGGCAACGTATCCACGGTTCAAAGATTTTAGGTTATAAGTGCTTCAATTCAGCATACTGATCTAAAATCCATCCCGTCAAACTAAGTCTGTCGCGAGAGGCAGGGAGTACTTCGTGCTCCACTTGATCACTGCGAAAACAAACCAAACGCCCCGCCGTGGGTAAAATATCGCAAGACCCTTCTGGCAAATATAATCTTAACTGACCGCCATGCTCTTCCTTCCAATCTTTATTTAGGTAACAAATAACAGATAGTCTGCGATGATCACCGGATTGAAATTGGTCCATGTGTCGCTTGTAAAAACTTCCGGCCGGGTAAATGGTCAGATGAAGTTCATAATCTTTGAGACTAAGGAAAAGGGCTTGATTCAGAAACCCAATAAGCTCATTGAGCTTTCCCAGGTATATTCTCAATTCCGTGGAGGCCGCCTTTGGGTCAATCCAGCGGATAAAGTCGCCGCGAATACTTTCACGGATCTGCTTTTCGTGACCAACGCCCGCTCTTTTGAATAGTAACAACGCGTCCCTGAATTCGTCCAGCTGAAGAATGGAAGTCACTTCCGCAGCCGAGAGAAAATCGTCGATAATGCTGTACCCGCTGCCGGCCAGATCGTGCGTAATTTTTTCATAGTGGGCAGTGGTCGTCGAATTCACAGGGTGAATTTAATAGCTTTGAGGAAGTTTATCCGTATCAGTAAAGGACGATCAACAAATTTATGAAATCGAGTTTGAACAACAGACATAAACACACAAGCCAAATGGGGAGAGTCGTCTTCGTGAGGTGGGTTGCCTTTTTTTTCATCTGCCTTTCTTCCTGCGTTCCAAACGACCCGGTACAATTCCGTGCGGTAAAAAACATCGTACTGGATACCGGTACATCCGGGGAACCCCAGCTTCGGGGCGAGGCCACTTTCTATAATCCCAATCACATCCGGATGAAGCTCAAGGAGATTAATGTTGAAGTATGGGTAAACGGTAAAAAGTCAGCTCAGGTTGATCAAAAGCCGGATCTGGCCATTCCCGGAGATTCTGAATTTTCTGTCGCCGTTGTGGCCACGTTGTCCCTTAAAGAAATCGGATTACTGGATACGGTCCTGAGCCTTTTCGGAGGGAAAAAATACGAAGTAGAGTATCGCGGTTACCTACGCATCCATGTTCACGGCGTGACGGTGAGAGTACCCATTCAGTACAAGAAAGACGTACAACTAAAAATCTAAAGGGCACAAAGGACAAACAGAAAATGTAACTTTCGTTTTTTTACATGGTTATTATACTCATCATCCTGGTCGTCCTTTTTCTTGGCGTTATTACGGCTATCCGGATAAGCGCTTTCACCAAGCTAAAAAAACAGAACCAACTTATTGTCGTTCAAAGTCAGGAAATACAAAAACAAATGGTGGAACTGGAGCGAAAAAACAAAATGCTCAATGAACTCAATCGCGAAAAGCAACAAATTATCGGCGTCGTATCCCATGATCTGAAGGGGCCTTTCAATAGGATTTTTGCAATCATTCAATTGATGTCGCTTTCCGCTGAAAACCTCACGGGTGAGCAAAAAGATTATTTGGGGAGAATTCATCCGATCGTTGCGGATGGCCTGAGTATGGTGCGTAACCTCACGGACAATCACCGGTTTGAAGACAAAGGCATAGGATTGGTACTGGAGCCTGTCAACCTCGCTCATTTAATTTCTCCATTGATCCACGACTACCGAAGCCTGGCCGAAAAAAAGAATATCGACATTTCATTTGATGCGCCGACCGACCTTCAGGTGATCACAGACAAATTATTTTTGTCCCGCGTGATTGACAACCTTTTGTCGAATGCCCTGAAATTCTCGTTTCCGGAATCAACCATTTTTGTGACGCTGCGGGAAGTGGAAAATTTTGCAGAAATTATTATCCAGGACGGAGGGCCTGGATTCTCTGCCGATGACAGAAAAAAACTTTTTCAGAAGTACCAGCGTTTGAGCGCGAAGCCGACAGCGGGAGAAAGTTCTACCGGGTTGGGGCTCTACATCGTGAAAACAATTATTGATAAAATGGAAGGGGAGTTGGAGTTCAAAAGCGAAGAGGGAAAGGGAACCCGGTTCACGGTGCGATTAAAAAAGTCGATTGAAAAAATCAGTTGAACAAGTAATAGTCGTCTTCTTTTCCTTCAAGTATGGCACGCAAGGAATCGATGACATTCTCATCTTTAATGACATAGTCCCGGACTCCTTTTTGAATAAAACTCAGGACCATGTTGCCATCGTCAATGGCGCTCATAATAATTACCTTCTGTTCCTCGGTCAACGTTGATTTTATTTTTTCATATAAATCAATGCCGCTCATCCCCGGCAATTTATAGTCTACAATTAATACCGTTGGCGATTTTTTCTGGATGGACACGAGCGCATCTTCAGCAGAGGTAAATAAGGAAATCACATAGTCTGGATTTTGGCCAAGCGTTTTTCTGATAAATTCAGCATAGATCGTATCGTCTTCCACCAGGTAAATGTCCATATGCTATCCGTGATTCCGGGGTGCAATATACTAACCTTCCAAATTTTCTAAAGGCTTAATTTCGTTTTGCCCAAAACCTCGTCCCTCGGCTCCCGTTATCCTTCTCCTCAATCGGCCCAAGCAATGTTGCCTTCTAAATTTGCGAAGGCTTTTGATTAATCCTACCTTCCAAAATCAAACCCAAGTCTATGAAATTTCTCAGATTTCTGCCCTTGCTGTTATTGGGAGCACAGTGCACTCCTCCGGGAGAGCAAAGCACGCCACTGAAGTTTTCCATTTCCTTCTCCAGGGATTTAAGCGATCAGGCCCTGGATGGGCGTCTTTTGCTGATGCTTTCCACCAACGACAAATCCGAACCCCGGTTTCAGATCAATGATGGCCTGGAAACACAACTGGTTTTTGGACTAGATGTTGAAGGCTTAAAACCGGGGCAACAAATTATTCTGGAGAATAGCAATGCTTTTGGTTTTCCGGTCCGATACATCAAAAATATCCCGCCTGGTGAATATTTTATACAAGCCTTGATCAACCGGTACGAAACCTTCCCTTTGAAATCCGGCCAAACGGTGAAGCTTCCTCCCGATCAGGGCGAGGGCCAGCAATGGAATCGAAAGCCTGGTAATTTTTACAGTAAGTCCGTAAAGGTAAAGATAGATCCGTCGCAGACCTCCTCGGTCCACGTAACAATAGATCAAAAAATTGCTCCTGTTGAACAGCCCAAGGACACGAAATATGTAAAGCACATCCGCATTCAAAGCAAGTTGTTGTCGGAGTTCTGGGGAAAGCCAATGTATGTTGGGGCACACGTCCTACTGCCGGAGGGATTCGAAGAACATCCCAATGTTCATTATCCCCTGATGATCTTTCATGGTCATTTTCCGTCCGATTTCGGCGGTTTTCGGACGGAACCTCCGGAAGCTAACCTGGATACCAGCGATTACACGGAACGCTTTCACATCTACGGATACAAAAAGATACAGCAGCAGGAAGCTTACCGTTTTTATCAGCAATGGACCAGTAAGAATTTCCCTCGGTTCCTGATCATCGAAGTGCAGCATGCAAATCCTTACTATGATGATTCGTATGCCGTGAACTCAGCCAACCTGGGGCCCTACGGCGATGCGATTATGAAAGAACTTGTCCCGGAAATTGAAAAGAAATTCAGGGGTATCGGACAAGGGTGGGCCCGGTTTACGTACGGAGGCTCAACCGGAGGTTGGGAAGCGTTGGCGGTACAAATGTTTTACCCGGATGAGTTTAACGGCTGTTTCGCTGCCTGCCCCGATCCTGTTGATTTTCATGCCTATTCTTTAGTTAACATCTATAAGGACACGAATGCCTACTGGTATTCCAGTGAATTTAAAAGACTTCCTCGTCCCTCACACCGTAACTACCTGGGGCAGATTCAAAATACCATGGAGGAGACCAATCATTATGAGTTAGCTCTCGGGACTCAATCGCGTTCCGGACAGCAATGGGACATTTGGGAAGCCGTTTTTTCTCCTCAGGGAGATGATGGCTATCCCAAACGGATTTTTAACAAACTCACCGGAAGAATTGATAAAAGTGTTGCCAACTACTGGAAAGAACATTACGACCTTCGCTACATCCTCGAGCGCGATTGGAAAACGTTGGGCCCTAAGCTCGAGGGAAAAATTCACATTTTTTGCGGCGATATGGATAACTATTATTTGAACGATGCTGTGTATTTGATGGAAGACTTTTTAAAGAAAACAAAAAATCCTTTTTACAAAGGAGAGGTTGACTATGGCGACCGCGCCGAACATTGCTGGAATGGCGACCATAACAACCCGAATTATATTTCACGTCTTCGGTATAATACGTTGTATCTGCCAAGAATTCTGAATCGAATTTCTTCCAGTGCCCCCAAAGGTTCGGACCTTAAAAGTTGGAGATATTAATGGCAAAATTTTCTGGTGCAGCGTACAGCATTTTTTGAACGGAAACCAGAATAGCTCGGCATGAAGATAAAAGTCTTTGCGCTCCGCGCATGGCATTCGTTAAAAAGGGTTTTCTTCGTCCTTTTCTTTTTACAATTCATTTATATCCTGCTGTTGAAATGGATTGATCCTCCTATCACGGTCACTCAGTTGGGTAGCTGGTTACATGGCAACGGCCTCAAAAGAAATTACATACACCAAAGAGATATCTCTCCGTATGCCCGGTTGGCGGTCATGGCATCCGAGGATCAACTTTTCCCCGACCACAACGGATTCGATTGGAAAAGCATCGGCGAAGCCATCGCCTACAATAAAAAAAAACCTCGGAGAATACGGGGCGCCTCAACCATAAGTCAACAAGTCGCGAAGAACGTTTTTCTATGGCAAGGACGCAGTTGGATCCGGAAGGGGCTTGAAGTTTATTTTACGTTTATGATTGAACTCGTCTGGGGCAAAAAACGGATTCTGGAAATGTATCTCAATGTGGCTGAAATGGGAAAGGGTATTTTTGGTATCGAGGCCGCCTCTCGAGAGTATTTTAGAAAATCATCCGCAAAACTAACGCCAGCCGAGGCGGCCATGATTGCTGCAAGCTTGCCTAATCCTAAAAAATATACCGTTAAACCACTTTCAATATACGTTAGCCGGAGATACCCTTGGGTCATTCAGCAAATGGGATTTCTTCAGGACGACCCGGATATCAAACAATTGGTTAAACCGTGAGCAGCAGCGGGATTTAATCCTCAATCGCGCAGCTCGCGAAGGTAAAGTTGAATAGCATTCTCCAATCCAAAATAAAGCGCATCGGATATCAGCGCATGGCCAATTGACACTTCGTCCAGCCAGGGAATGGATTGCCTTAGGAATTTTAGATTGGTCAGATCAAGGTCATGCCCCGCATTCAGTCCTACACCCAGATCTCTGGCCGCGTTGGAAGCTTCGATGTAGGCCTTAATTGCTTTATCACGGTTATCCGGAAATTGACGGGCGTACGATTCAGTATACAATTCAACACGGTCAGCGCCCACCCGGGCCGCCCCCCTCACCATATCCTCCGAAGCTTCCACAAAAACAGAAACACGCACTCCTTGTGATTTAATTTCACTCACTATTTTTCTGAGAAAATGTTCATGCCTCATTGTGTCCCACCCTGCGTTGGAAGTAACCACGCCCGGACCATCGGGGACCAGCGTTGCCTGGTCGGGTTTTGCCTCCCGAATGATTTTAAGAAACCGTTCATCCGGATACCCCTCGATGTTGAATTCGGTTGTCACCACCCGTTGCAATTGCATCACATCATCATACCGGATATGCCGTTCATCGGGCCGCGGGTGAATGGTGATTCCCTGTGCTCCAAAACGTTCACAATCCAGGGCAACTTTAATCACGTCTGGATTATTGCCGCCGCGGGCATTCCGAAGGGTTGCTATTTTGTTAATATTTACGCTTAACCTTGTCACCGGTTCCGTGAATTTGTTTATTCTGTGATTCTATTGATAATTTTGTTCTCAAGATACAATTAACGGCAAAAAAGTATGAGTCTGAAACAGCAAATTGATAACGATATCAAAAAAGCAATGCTCGAAAAAAACAAGAACGAACTGACCGCCCTCCGGGGAATCAAGTCCCTCATTTTACTGGCTGAAACTGAAAAAAACGTGGCCGCCGATTTACCCGGAGATGTGGAGAACAAACTTCTGATGAAAGCCGCCAAGCAGCGCAAAGAGTCGGCCGAAATTTTCCAAAAAGAAGGACGTGACGACCTGGCCGGGAAGGAACTTGTGGAGTTGGCTGTGATCAGTCGTTATTTGCCCAAGCAACTTAGCGAGGAGGAGGTAAGAGCCGAATTGCTCAAAATTGTTCATCAGGTGGGGGCGAAAGGACCGCAGGACATGGGAAAAGTAATGGGCACGGCGACTAAACATCTCGCCGGCAAGGCGGAGGGTAAATTAATATCTGAGATGGTAAAAAAGATACTCACATCTTGAGTAAGATCGACATCCTTATCACCGTTATTCTGGTCGTCGGAGGAATTCTGGGGTATAAAAGGGGCTTCCTGATGGAGCTCTTTTTTTTGGTGGCGATAGTGCTTGGCGTCTTTATCGGGTTCAAACTGATGGCAACCGGAGTGGTGTATTTACATAAAGAATTCAACGCCAACAAAACTTTCCTACCTTACCTTTCTTTTCTTATTATTTTTATCGTGGTCGTCATTCTGGTGACCCTGCTAGGAAGAAGTATTAAGAACTCGTTGGATAAAACTTTTCTGGGTCGGGTAGATTCGATAGCCGGTGCTGTTCTGGGTGTGGCAAAGTACGCCTTTTGTATAAGCATTGTGATTTGGCTGGTCAAATCCCTCCGGTACACACCACCGGAGGATTGGACGAAAGACTCATGGCTGTATCCTGCCACTGCCAATTTCGCACATCAGTTGGCGGGATTTTTTGGGGGTTTTATTCCCTTTTTTAAGGAAATCTTCCGGCAGTTCTAAGGTTCGGGTTTTTTTAGTTACCTATCGTGAAAATAGCACAAGCATGGCCCTCTTTGTAAAAGAAGAAAATGGTTTCAAATATGTCGACAGGGGCGACGGCCAGGTGCTCATTTTATTGCATGGACTATTCGGCGCACTCAGTAACTGGGAAGAAGTCGTAGACCGTTTTTCGACGCACTTCCGTGTGTTGATTCCTATGTTGCCAATTTATGAAATGCCTATTAAGGAGGCCGGGCTGGAGGGCTTACGAAAATTTGTTGAGGATTTCGTCGCCATGAAAAAAATAGACAACCTGATCGTCATGGGGAACTCGTTGGGCGGGCATGTGGGAATACTTTACGCGCTGTTTAATAAGGAAAAGGTAAATAAACTCATTCTCACCGGAAGCTCAGGATTGTTCGAAAATACCATGGGTGGTTCCTATCCGCGAAGAGGAAGTTATGATTACATACAGGAGCGTGTTGCCTACACTTTCTACGACCCCAAGGTAGCTTCCAAAGATCTGGTGGACGAAGTATTTGAAACCACGAAAAGTATTCCCAAGTGCATGCGGATTGTCGCGATTGCCAAGTCGGCTCAGCGAAATAATATTGCGCCGGATTTACCAAAAATACAAGTCCCCACTCTGTTGGTTTGGGGTTTAAATGATACCATTACACCGCCTATGGTAGCACATGAATTTAATCGGTTGATTCCCAACTCCACGTTGAAGTTCATCGATAAATGTTGCCATGCCCCCATGATGGAGCACCCGGATAAGTTTAATAGGTTGGTGGAAAATTTTCTGTTGAATACAGCGTAACGGAAATAGAGTGTTCCAGAGAAGAAATAAAATAGATAACCCTCATGATTGCAGAAGAACTAATTAACCACATGATCCCACCCCTCAAGGTGACGGACGATGCGCACAAAGCGATCGTGTGGATGGAGGAGTTCCGCTGTAACCACTTACCCGTCGTCGACAATGGAAATCTTCTTGGCTTTATCTCGGAGGAGATCATTCTGGAATCCAATGATATTGAAAAGAACCTGGGCGATTTTGAATTAGTTGGAAAAAATTGCGTTGTCGGTCCGGACTCGCACTTTTTTGATATCCTTCGCATCGCCGGCGAAAACAAACTTCACATTGTAGCTGTACTTAATCAAGAGCAACACTACGCCGGCGTCATCACAGTACAGGACATAATGACCTCCTTTGCGCAAACAGCTTCCGTGCAAATGCAGGGGGGTATACTTGTACTCTCCATGGATCTGATCGATTACTCCCTGGCGGAAATTTGTCGCTATGTCGAGGAAAACAATGCCAAAGTAATCAGTAGCACCATGGTTGAAGATTCCATGGACAAGGGCAAGATCAAACTCACACTCAAGATCAATCAACTCGATCTCTCCCGGATTGTAGCTACCCTTGAGCGTTTTGGTTACCGCGTTATCGGTCGTTATCAGGAAGACCGCCAACCTGGCAATGAAAAAGAAAGACTGGATATGCTCTTGAGGTATTTAAACATTTAATACGGATGCGCATCGGTATCCATGGCATGGATTCTCAACACAAATCGTCTCGGTTTATCGAGGAGGTTTTGGAGTATCTCCAGCAAAGTAAGTGCGCTATTTGGGTTTCTGCAAAATTCCTTAAACTCGTCAAGCCTTCCCAGATCAAAAAATTTAGATTAAAATCATTTGATCGGGGCGACAATTTGCGTCATCTCGATTTCTTTTTTTCTCTCGGCGGGGATGGCACGCTGCTGGAATCCGTGACGTACATTGGTAAAGCCGAAGTTCCTATCCTGGGCATAAATACCGGCCGTCTGGGTTTTCTGGCCACCATCAGTCGGGAGGAAACGGAGAAAGCTCTCGGTAATCTTTTCAGCGGCCTCTATACGCTGGATACGCGTTCGGTTCTCAAATTAATCTCTGCACCTAAATTGTTCGGCTCGCTCAATTTTGCGCTTAACGACTTTACGATCATGAAGAAAGACACCTCTTCGATGATTACGGTCCGCGTTTTCGTAGACGGCGAACTGCTCAACTCGTATTGGTCGGATGGAATTATTGTGTCAACCCCGACCGGCTCAACCGGCTACTCGTTAAGTTGCGGAGGTCCTTTGGTTTATCCGAAATCAGAAAGTTTCATCATAACACCCGTTAGCCCACACAATTTGGGCACCAGGCCTATTGTGTTGTCCGACAATTCCGAAATCTCTTTTCAGATTGAGGGAAGGAGCAAAAAGTTTCTTATTTCGCTGGATTCGCGGTTTGAGACCATTGATGAATCGGTCAAACTAAAAATAAAAAAAGAGCATTTCAGGGTAAAATTGGTAGAACTTCCTGGACACCATTATTTCAATACCCTCCGGCAAAAACTAAACTGGGGTTTGGATATCCGAAATTAAACCGGCCGGAAATCGTTTACAAATCGCTATTTGCGCCCATTAAACATCTAGAAATCAGTAAATTCTTAGAAATAGAGTTAAATTTTATAGCTTTGCCCCTCGCCTAATTCTCTTCTTTATGAGAAAGTTGTGTCTTGTGTTGGTTTCTGTTCTTTTGCTGTTGTCAGCTGCTGAAAATCTGCTGGCTCAATTCAGCCGGGGGACGATTAAAAGAAACAATAAGCGGATTGCTACCTATCGAGGCAGGAAATCAGGCTTTGGAAAGGATAAGATTTACAATGCGATCGGCTTTTCCGTAAGTGCCCTCAACTACTACGGAGACATTGCTCCGCTTCCCAAGAAATTGAGTACGGATATTTCCTTTACGCGCCCTGCCCTGGCACTTTCTCTTGCTCATCGCTTTGGGCCCCGATATACTATGGTGGGTCAATTTATGTATGGGACTTTGAGTGCTTCCGATTCCAAAACGGCGAAGCCCACCGGTGAAAGCCAATACCGTTATGTAAGAAATTTATCATTCCGGAACCGGATAAAAGAACTTTCGGTGATCGCCTATTTTGATTTGTTCAAGAATGAATCAACCTATATCAGCCGGGTGCTATGGACTCCTTATGTCTATTTAGGTATCGCCGCTTTCATCAATAATCCACAGGCGCAAGCCCCTCAGCATGCTCTTGACGGAAGCGTTTTGCCTCAAGCTGGTCAGTGGGTTGATCTGAGGCCATTACACACGGAAGGAAAATCCTATGGATTGGTACAGCCTGCCATACCATTTGGCATTGGTGCTCGTTTTAGAATAAATGAAGTGATGGACCTATGGGGAGATATTGGATTCAGGTACACATTCACAGATTATATTGATGATGTAAGTGGCAATTATGTGGCTTTGTCTTCATTTGGAAATAATAAATTAGCCCAAGCTATGGCATATCGTTCCAATGAACTTTACCCGGGAGGAATTGTACCCAACGGTGTTCCCTCGGGACTTTATTATTCAAATGGCACTCCGATTTTGGTAGTACCCGGCTACGGTAATGCCGGTGACAAGCGGGGGACTTCCGGCAACCGCGATATTTACATGGTCACCTCGATCCGGCTTACCTATATAATTGGTGCCACTTTCCACAAAGCTAAATTCAGATAATGACGGGTCGCCTTCCTGGAAGTCTTCTAAGGAAGTTAAATGGGACGGTTTTATTAGTTATCACAACGGTAGTTTCCCATGCTCAACTTTCGCAGCGTTCAGAACTCGGTTTTGGTCTGGGTACGTTTAATTATACGGGAGATTTAGTCCGAACCTACAATTTCGTTTTTTCAAAACCGGCCGCTACTGTTTTTTATCGCCTCAACCTCAGCAATGTAATAAGTCTCAGAGCATCGATGACCGGCGGAATGGTAGGGGCCAGCGATAAGAAGGATCCCATTGATCCCTTTGCGGCCAAACGAAATGCGTCGTTTAACGTTTTCCTGTTGGAGGCATCGGGCGTATTCGAATATCATTTCCTTGATTGGAAAGATAAAAAAAGAAGATTGCGTTTCACACCCTACTTCTTTGCCGGTTTAGGATTGTTCTCCATTTCGAATAACGCCAACAAGAATGCAGAATACAGTACCGTTCAGATGAGTATTCCTTTTGGTCCGGGAATTAAGTATGTGCTAAACCCGAACTGGTATATTGCATTGGAATTTGGCGTGCGCAAAACTTTTTTTGATTATTTAGACAATATTTCCGGAGGCAACCCTAAAGTCAAGAACTACCAGTATGGTAATCCACTCGACTATGATACGTATTATTTTTTGGGCCTGACCCTCACCCGCACCTTTTACGATATCCCTTGTCCCCGGAGCCCTTATTAATTGTAATTCTCCGATGTTAACTTGTCGCGTTACAGTTCTTTAAATAAGGAGGTCCTCACAATAATTAAGATCATGACAAGTTTAAAAAATTAGGCTATTTTTGGCGTCTTGTGGCTTCATTGAAGGAAAATATTGACTTGGCCAATTTACCCAGGCACATCGCCGTTATCATGGACGGCAATGGCAGGTGGGCGAAAGGCAAAGGGGCAGCCCGGATTTTTGGTCATCGAAATGCAATCCAGGCTGTTAAAGACATAACCGAAGCGAGTGGCGAATTGGGGATCAAATACCTGACCCTATACGCCTTTAGCACAGAAAATTGGGGAAGGCCTAAGGAAGAAATCGAAGGCTTAATGGAACTTTTAGTGAACACACTGCAAAAAGAAATTAATACGTTGCTTGAAAATCAAGTTCGATTGTTGACCATTGGGGATATCACCCACTTGCCCAAAGTGTGTCAGCGAAACATGCTGGAAGCAAAAGAGGCGACCCGGAATAATACAGGCCTGACGCTCTTATTGGCTCTCAGTTACAGCGGTCGATTAGAAATTGTCAAAGCCGTAAAAAAGATTGTGGAAGACATTCGCCTCGAGAAAATAAACCCCAGGGACATTGATGAGACTCTTTTTTCCGGATATCTTGAAACGGCGGGTATTCCCGATCCTGAATTGCTCATCCGCACCAGCGGCGAAATGAGGTTGAGCAATTTTTTACTCTGGCAGGTAGCCTATACCGAACTTTATATCACCAAAACTCTGTGGCCCGATTTTAAGAAGGAGGATTTATACGAAGCGATTTGCGCCTACCAGAAAAGGGAACGAAGATTTGGAAAAGTTTTGGACCCAACGGTGTAAGGGATGAAGCGAGCATTTATTTTAACCGGGGTCGTGATGCTGTTTTCTTTTACTGCTCACGCACAGTTTAGAAAAAGTCGTGAAAAAAGTACGCTGCCGATTAAAGACGAAAATCTGAATTACGCTAACCCCATTGAGTACATCATTGGGGGCATTGAAGTCACCGGCCTCAATGTACTCGATAAAAGCGCTATGATCTCCTTAACGGGATTAAAAGTGGGCGACAAGGTAAAGATTCCGGGGGATGCTATTTCCAATGCGATTCGAAAATTATGGAAACATGGACTTGTCGGTGATGTGTCTATTTTGGTCGATCACATTGAAGATCAAAATGTCTTCCTCACGATTAAATTGGCCGAGCGCCCTCGTCTTACCGATTTCTACTTTACCGGAATCAGCCAGTCCAGTCAATCGGCCTTGAAGACTGAGCTCAAACTCATTCGCGGTAAAATAGTGAATGATGCCACCGTCCGCAATGCGGAACTCGCCGTAAAAAAACATTATATCAAAAAAGGATTTTTGAATACAGAAGTGAAGATATACCGTGAAGCCGATAGTTTAAACCGTGGCGGTGTTCGCCTCCGCATTGATGTTAATCCAAAAACAAAGGTTAAAATCAACGAAATTAAATTCTACGGAAATACGAATATCGGATCGGCCGCCTTGAAAAAGAAAATGAAAAATACGCACGAATATCCCCGGGTGGAAATCCATCGCACGATATTAGGTGCCTTGATACACTTGAATGGCCAGCAAATCAAAGAATTTTTTGATTCCACTCGCGTCACCAGCTGGCGTGAGATTAAAGAATTCGTTAATCAGAATATCAAGTTGAATTTTTTTAGCGGATCAAAGTTTATCAAGTCTGACTATGACGAGGATAAAACCAAAATCGTTGATTATTATAACAGCTTGGGCTATCGCGACGCTGAAATTGTGGGGGATACAATCCTGAATCATAATTCGTCCAGTCTGGACATCCGGATAACCGTAAATGAGGGGCCCAAATACTATTTCAGAAACATAACCTGGACGGGTAATTATTTGTATTCCGCCGCTGTTCTCAACAAGGTACTTGACATCCGGAAAGGAGATATCTACAATAAGGAAATCATTGATCGAAAGACGACATTCGACCCCAAAGGAGGAGGAGACATCGGAGGATTGTACATGGAAGACGGGTACCTATTCTTTCACGTTACGCCCGTGGAAATTGCAGTAGTCGGCGATTCGATCGATTTGGAAATGCGAATCGTAGAGGGTGATCAGGCTACTTTCGACGAAATTCTGATTAGTGGCAATGAGCGGACTAGTGAACACGTCATCCGCAGGGAACTAAGCACTATTCCGGGCCAAAAATTCAGAAGATCGGACATTATCAGAACTCAACAATTACTTAGCCAAATGGGATATTTCAGCCCTCAAAAAATTTCGCAGGATATCCGGCCCAATCCCAGCGACGGAACTGTCGATATTGAATGGAAAGTCGTTGAGCAATCCAATGACCAGGTTGAACTCTCCGGGGGATGGGGTGGGTACTACGGCTTTGTCGGCACTGTGGGTTTAACATTTAATAATTTTTCCGCCCGGAATTTTACGCACTTCGACAAATGGAAACCGCTGCCCGTTGGAGATGGTGAAAAAGTTTCACTTCGGGCGCAAGCCAATGGAAAGTCGTATCAAAGTTATAGTCTATCCTTCACCGAGCCATGGCTGAATGGGAAGAAACCAAATTCATTGACCGTCAGTCTTAATCGCTCCATCTCTAAACAACCTATCTATGGAGCCAACCGGAACTATGATTATACGAACGGACCTGCCCTTCGCCAGAGTGGCCTTACTATGGGTGTAGGACGCAGGTTGAGGTGGCCTGACAATTATTTTTCGTTGACTAATTCCGCGTCCTTTTTAATCTATGATTATAAGAATAATTATTTCCGGACATCGGCATTGCCTCTCTCCGGCCGGACCTACAGTTTTTCAATAAGTACGACGATTGCACGAAACAGTATTGACAACCCCATGTACCCCACCTCGGGATCTACCATTTCCTTGATGGTGCAACTGACTCCTCCCTATTCCTCGTGGCGCAGCAAAGACTACTTGTTCAATCCGGCTACCCGGTATCAGTGGATAGAATTGAACAAGTGGATGTTCGATGGAAAATATTATATAAAACTGATTGGCAGCCCCAAACCCGAAGGTCGAAGCTTGGTCATTGAGGCGAAAGCTCATTTTGGAATACTCAGTACCTACAAAAGAGGATTCCAACCTGGACCCTTCGAACGCTTTATTATGGGAGGAGCAGGTCTCGCCGGGGGCTTCAATTCATTTGTACTGGGGCAGGACATTATTGGCCTGAGGGGATATGCCGACAATACGGTCACCCCTCCACTTTATGCGGGTCGACTGGGGAATACCACAAGCTCTGTTATTTCGGGGGGTACGGTATATGATAAATTTGGACTTGAATTGAGATATCCTGTTACCACGGGTCAGACGGCTACCATTTATGGCTTTGTATTTACCGAAGCGGGCAACAATTGGAATAATTTTCAAAACTTTAATCCGTTTAACGCATATAAATCTGCGGGAGTGGGGGCAAGAATATTTATGCCCGCTTTCGGGTTGATTGGGTTAAACTGGGGTTATGGATTCGACACTTTGCCAGGAGCATTGCAACGAAGCGGAGCGCAATTCCACTTTACGATCGGCCAGCAAATCAGGTAAAATGAAGACTTTTGCCGTACTTACTTTCTTTTTTGGTATCGGCCTGAATTTTGGATATGGACAGAAGTTCGGTTATATCAACACGGATTTCATCTTAAGCAAGATGCCGGAATACGGAAAGGCACAAAACGAAATCGATCAGCTTTCCGCGGCCTGGCAAAAGGAAATCGAGGAAATGCAGAAGAAAGTAGATGGTTTGTATGCCTCTTACCAGGCCGAACAAGTGCTTTTGACTGAAGAAATGAAGCAGGAGCGCCTCGACGCCATTAAAAAGAAGGAAGTGGAACTGAAGGATTATCAAAAAAAGGTTTTTGGA
>Ga0302324_100007703_pt1 | contig 22854 bp, 20 predicted proteins | sample Palsa_T0_1_FD_201949 | JGI IMG/M metagenome (GOLD analysis project Ga0302324, IMG submission 201949) | Peat permafrost microbial communities from Stordalen Mire near Abisko, Sweden - Palsa_T0_1 | ecosystem: Environmental > Terrestrial > Soil > Palsa > Peat permafrost | place: Sweden: Abisko...
TCGCTGGCTGGCTTCCGGTCCGCGCTGCGGACTGGGCGAGCTCTCCATTCCGGAGAATGAGCCGGGATCATCGATCATGCCGGGCAAGGTGAATCCTACGCAATGCGAAGCGATGACCATGGTCTGCGCGCAGGTTCACGGAGCGACCGCCGCCGTGGGGTTTGCGGGATCGCAGGGCAACTTTGAACTCAACGTGTTCAAGCCGGTGATCATTTACAACTTTCTGCACTCGGTCACTTTGATCAGCGACGCCTGTCATGGTTACGTGGAATACATGGTCAAGGGCATTGAAGTCGATCGCGCCAAGGTGGACTGGTACGTGAAGAATTCTCTGATGCTGGTTACGGCGCTCGCTCCGAAAGTGGGATACGACAAGGCGGCGCAGATTGCGCATACCGCGCACGTCGAGAAGACCAGCCTGCTCGATGCGGCGCTGAAGCTGGGATATCTTACGCGGGAGGAATTTGAGTTGCTGATGAAGCCGGAGAAGATGACGCGGCCGTAGAGCGCGGCAAAATGCAGATCCCTCGCTTCGCTCGGGATGACAAAATCAAGAGGGAGGTCGGCAGCAAGTTGGCAGCAAGAGCGAGGTTGGCAGGACTGGCGGGGCAGAGCCCCGCCACCACACGACTGCGAAATTGCTTAGTGCTTCTTTAGGAATCGGCGGCGGTTTAGGTGAGTCGAGGCGGTCGGCTCGATGTCGTCATACTTCAGAACGCTGATCGATCCATCCACTTCGAGGACCGCGAGCGCCGCCTCTTTGTAGGTGGCGACGCCGTGCTCACGCAACGCGCGTTCCAGTTCGTCCATGCTGACGTGCTCTTTGGCCATGTGCGATTCGATGACCTCGCCGTCGTGGACGAGCAGGCTGGGTTGTCCCTGAATGTATTTTCGAAAGCGGCGGTTGGCGCCCGAAACCTCAGCCACAAAATAATTCAGAACCAGGAGCGTGGTAGCGGCGACCGCGCCTCCGGCAAGCGAAGTGTCGGGGCCGGTCATGGCATTCTGCACGGAGTTCGAAAGCAGGAGCAGGAGCGTGAGATCGAACGGAGTCATCTGGCCCACCTCCCGCTTGCCGCTGATGCGAATGCCAACCAGGACGAGGCAGTAAATGACTCCGGTACGGAGTGCGATTTCGGCGAGCGTGTGCAGGTTCGCGGACAGCATAGGGAGGTCAGAGGTTCGAGGTTAGATTGCAGAGGTTAAATCACGAGATCGCCGACCGCCGATTGTGCGATGGGTTTAACCTCTGCAATCTGACCTCTGACCTCATTACGACGGCTACTGTGGCGTCGCGGTGATGGGCGTGGGCGCATTCTTTGGCGTGCTCAGGTAGCCGGTAACCTTGTTTTTGTCCACCGTCCAGACCACCATTTCGTACAGCATGTGATCGCGTCCGGTGTAGAACTGCACCGGCTCACTCTGGTTCCTGTCTCTTTTCTCGATGGTCTTGTCGTCGGCAGTGACGCTCAACGTGTACTTGCCGCGTTTGGGATCGGTCTTCTTGAGCTGCAAGGCCACGGTCGAGAACGCCTGCGGCTTGGCCCCTTTCAATAAGGAGAACTCATAATACTGCCGATCGCCCTTGTGCTTGAGCGCTTCCAGATCGGTGCGAGTGTTGGCGATCAGTCCGCTCTGCACTCCGAGATCGCCGACGGTATTCTGCAGTTTCGCGATGGTGGCATCGAGCGACGCCTTAGTGGCGGCCACGTCGGTCTTCACGCCGCCGACGTCGGTCTTCACGTTTCCGACTTCTCCGGAAACGGCAGTCACGTCTTTTTTCTCTTCTTCCGCCTCTTCCGCGATGCGCGCCGATGCGGCCTGTTGGGCACGCTGCAACTCTCCAGCACGCGTTGCCAACTCTTTCTTGGTCATGCCGAGCTGGTGCGCCAGAGTTTCAGAATCGGCTTCGGCAGCCTGCATGCGTTTGGTCAGGTCGCCGATTTGTTTTTCGTTTGTGGCCTGATCCTGCGCGGACTTCTCGAGCTTGCCGTGATTGTCATAGATAAAAAAGGACGAGGCGCCGACATAGGCGACAGCCACGATGATCAGAATCCACTTGCCGATATTGCTCTGCGGCTCGGGGTGGTAAACGGGTTGCTCGCCATCGGACATAAGGGTTTGGCTCCGGTTGAAGTTGAAGTGGACCGTAATTGTTTATTGTTTGTGAGAAGCGGGCTGCTGTCAATTGCGTTTCGGGTTCGAGGCCGGGGAGAAGCGCCCGCGTCTCGAAAGGCGAGAGCCGTCGAGCACCCGCTAGAATGAAGGCGTGAGGACCTGGGACGCGATCGTTGTTGGGGCTGGCATCATCGGGCTGTCGCTGGCGATTGAGCTGAACAAGCGGGGACTACGGGTGCTGGTGGTGGAAAAAGGCGAGCCGGGACGCGAGGCGTCCTGGGCCGCGGGCGGCATGCTGGTGGACTTCCCCGGTGAAACGCGGCCCGAACTGCGGGAACTGGCGACTGCTAGCGCGCGCATGTATCCCGAGTTTGTGCACGAGCTTCAGGATGAGTCGGGTCTGAAGATCGATTTGCGTTCGGTGGGGACGATCGTTTTGAGTTGTGTGGAGACGGGACTCCGTCCCGTCTTGGCGGGGCTGAGCCCCGCCACCACACGGGCTTTTGGCACACAGGCTTGTTCGCTGCCTCTGGCGCTTGCGGAATTGGAACCTGGGCTGCGGATTCTTAATTTGACTGCTCTATTTTTGAACGAACGCTGCGTCGATCCTCGGGATCTGACGGCAGCTGCCATCGCCGCGGCCCGACATCGCGGGATTGATTTTTCGTCCGGCGATCAGGTGCTGGCGGTGGAAGTGGCCGATGGCAAGGCATCGGGAGTCCGCACTAATAAAACGCAGTTCGCCGCCGGTATGGTGGTGAATTGCGCCGGAGCTTGGGCCGGGCAGGTTGGACCGCATGCGTTTCCGACTCGGCCGGTCAAAGGACAGATGCTGTGCGTCATCATGCCGGAGAAAGAACTGGTGCGACACGTGGTGCGCGCGCCCGACGTTTACCTGATTCCGCGTAGCGATGGGCGGATGTTGATCGGTGCGACTGCGGAAGAAGCAGGATTCGACAAACAGACGGTGCCGGAGGCGATCCAGAAGTTGCGGCGGGCGGCGGTTGAGCTGGTTCCGAAATTGAACGACGCTCGCTTTCTGTCAGCGTGGGCTGGCCTGCGTCCGGGAACACCTGACGGGTTGCCGATTCTGGGCGCAACACCGACGCCGGGATATTTTGTGGCGACTGGGCATTTTCGGGATGGAATACTGCTGGCGCCGGCGACGGCGCGGGTCATGGGGCAGATTGTTACGGGACATCGGCCGGAGATGGATTTATCAAAATTCTCTGCTGCTCGCTTTGCTAATTGAGCTTCAGCGGATCTCATAGAGATATGCGTCGTTGATGTACATTCCCTCGATCTGCGTGTTGCCTAGCCGCGCCCCTTCCACCGACGCCGTCTTTCCAAACACAGAGCGCAACGCTTGATACAACGGTTGCTCGGGACTAATGAGTTCGAGCCGCGAAAATAGTCCAGAATCCCCCTTGAGCCGCCGCGTGATCCTTGAGAGTTCCTCGTAGGCCTTTTGCCGTCCGATGTCATCCACCCTCGGGGTGGCAATTAGTAAATGCCATGCGTCCGATTCGGAACGAGAAAGCCAGAGCGCGCCGACGACCGGAAACTTCTGATCTGCGCGCAATGCGCGCCAGAGGGACTTCCCGAGCTCTATGTCCATCCCGCTTAAAGCTTCAACGTATGCCATTCACCATCTTCTCCGGATCCACTCGATAATACCCGTGTGAGCCTCCGTGGTCGCATCGTACAGGGCTCGAGCCTCAGACTCTTTGACGATTTCGTAACGCCTACCGTCGTCCCAATCTCTGACCGTGTTCCAATTACCACTGAGTTTATCGTTGCTCTGCATCGTGGCCTGCAGTTCAGCCCAGAGTCTCCCACTCAGCTTGAAGAGATCCTCCAAATCGTGAATGTACATCGAGTTCACAAATTGCTTGTCGGGAAAATCGTACTCCTTCACCTCGTTAGCCAGGCACGACTTCAACGCACACTCAACGGCGAGGCCAGTCATGTAATAAGCGCCGGTCCACAGTTTGCTTTCTAAAAGTACTCGGGATTCCTTAAGCCGGCTTTCCGCCAGATCTCGCAGCGCGTCTCGATTGAGTCTTGCAATCGGCACACCTCATTTTACAGCGTTGGCAGCGAAGGGCGGGGGAACATCAGGTGTCCTCATTCAGGGTATATACTGAAGCGTTTTCGGCGCTCCTCTTTTATCGTTCATCGTTCATCTGCTCAGCGCCAGAAAGGCTACACACCATGGCTTCCCCCGCAGTCGATTTTGCCCGGAATAATCAGCCGCGGTTTCTCGACGAACTGAAGACCCTGCTCCGCATCCCCAGTATCAGCACCCTTCCTGCACATAAGAGCGATGTGCAGAAGGCGGCGGAGTTTGTGGCTACCGACCTGCGGCGCATTGGGATGGATCATGTCGAAGTTATCCCGACCAAGGGGCATCCTCTGCTTTATGCCGACTGGCTGCATGCGCCGGGCAAGCCCACCGTTTTGATGTATGCGCATTATGACGTTCAACCCCCTGATCCGCTCGACGAATGGAAGACGCCTCCGTTTGATCCGACGGAGCGTAACAACAACCTTTACGCTCGCGGCGCGGTCGACGACAAGGGCCAGCTCTGGATGGAAGTCAAAGCGCTCGAGTCGCTGATGCAGGCCCATGGCGGTAAGCTGCCGATTAACGTCAAAGTTATTTTTGAAGGCGAAGAAGAAGTAGGCGGCGAATCGATTGCCGCGTATGTCCGCAAAGAGAAGGCAAATTTAAAGGCGGATTTCGCGCTGGTCTGCGATACCGAACTGTTCGCGCCTGATCTCCCTACCCTGTGCGTGGGCTTGCGCGGTCTGGTGTATACGGAGATTGAAGCGGTCGGGGCCAAGACCGATCTGCACTCCGGGATGTATGGCGGCTCGGCGCCGAATCCATTTTTTGCGCTGATCGAGATCATCAGCAAGCTGAAAGATGCGAAGGGAAAAATACTGATCCCGGGTTTTTACAAGGGCGTCAAAAAGCCAAGCAAAGATGAACTGAAGGCCTGGAAGCGGCTGCCGTTTAATGAAGAGCACTATCGCAAGACTGAAGTCGGGTCCAAGGTGCTGACCGGTGAGCCGGGATATTCGGTGCTTTACCGGACGTGGGCGCGTCCGACGCTGGAGGTACATGGCATGCCCGGCGGATTTGTGGCTGCGGGGGCTAAGACGGTGATTCCGGCTAGGGCATCGGCGAAGGTTTCCATGCGCCTGGTGCCCAATCAGGATCCGGAGGACATCCTCAAGCGCTACTCGGCGTTCGTCAAGAAACACACGCCCAAGGGAATTGAGACAAAAATCAAACTCTATAGCAAGACCCCCGCATGCGTTGTCGGCACCGACAACGAGTTCATTCAGGCGGCGACTGAGGCGCTGCACGACACTTTCAAGAAAGAAACCGTGTTTATTCGTTCCGGGGGGTCGATTCCGATCGTGACCGATTTCCAGGCCGTGCTGAAGATTCCGTCGGTGATGATGGGGTTCGGGCTTCCCGACGATAACCTGCATGCTCCCAACGAGAAATTCCATATTCCGAATTTCCATCGCGGGATCGAAACTATCTGTTTGTTGCTGGAGAAGCTGGGGTAGACGTGACACGGGGGTGGCGCATTCTGCGAAATCGTTGACCACCAAGGGCACTAAGGTACACGAAGGAACTGCCTTAAGCCTAAAGCCTTTGTGATCCTTCTGTTTGTTGCTGGAGAAGCTGGGTGGACGTGACAAGGGGTTGGCGCATTTTGCGAAATCGTTGACCACCAAGGGCACTAAGGTACACGAAGGAACTGCCTTAAGCCAAAAGCCTTTGTGATCCTTCTGTTTGTTGCTGGAGAAGTTGGGGTGGACGTGACAAGGGGTTGGCGCATTTTGCGAAATCGTTGACCACCAAGGGCACTAAGGTACACGAAGGAACTGCCTTAAGCTAAAAGCCTTTGTGATCCTTCGTGAATCCTTCGTGGCCTTGGTGGTTCAGGATTTCATCGGCTTTATTGTGAAACGGCGCCACTGCCCCGAACCCTGCCGGTAATCACCAATTCCACGCCTTAAGGTAAAATATAGATTAGAGGCAGGAAGGCATGCGTACACGGGTTTTCGGGTCGGCGGTGCTGTTTTTGATGGTTACAATGGTGTCGGCGCCTTGGCTTCAATCCGAAGCCGATGACGGAGTTCCACATTTCAACGCGGCTTCTCCGGCGGCGGATGCCAAGCTCCCGGCGATTCTAACCACGGATGAGTTGGTGGGTGGGAACGGGCAGTATCCGTACCAGACGCATGCTTACGAACTGGCGGCGAAGATTGCGAAAGTGATCTACCAGCAGCCGTGCTACTGCTACTGCGATCGCAGCATGGGACACAACAGTCTCCATAGCTGCTTTTCGAGCACGCATGGCGCACGCTGCGCCACCTGCCTCAAAGAGCTTTATTACACTTACAACATGAACAAGCAAGGCAAGTCGGCGAAGGACATTCGCGCCGGCATTATCAAAGGCGACTGGAAACTGATTGATCTGTCGACGGCGTCCAGCATTAACTGAGGGCGCGTTTGCAGGTTCGAGTTTCGATTTCAATTCTGGACTGAAGGCGGTTTGATGCCATTGAAGGTAGCTCCAAAACGACAAGTCACCGAAGATCCACGACACACCCAGGCAGTGCAGAACTATGAATCCGGGCTGCGCGCATTGCAGGAGCACAAGTTCGAGAAGGCTAAGGGCCACCTGCAAAAAGTGCTCACCGGGCCGAACAAGAGTCTGGTCGATCGGGCCCAGGTGCATATCGTCACCTGCGACAAGCGAATGGATGCGTCTGCGTTGCAATTCAAAACGACGGAAGAGCATTACGATTACGCGGTTTCGCTCATCAACTCAGGCGACTACGTAACCGCCCGCGAACACCTCGACAAACTATTGAAGCAGCAGCCCAAGGCAGAGTTCGTCTTGTACGGACTGGCGGCGCTGCATTGCCTTACCGGTCACGTCGAGGAATCTCTCAAGACGCTCGACGAGGCCATTCAGGTGAAACCCGCGCTGCGCTTCCAGGCGCGAAACGATACCGACTTCCAGAATCTGGCGGAAGACCCGCGCTTCACCGAACTGCTATATCCGGACCCGGGCGGCGAAGAATCCGATGTCCTGGGAGAAGAAGCGAGCGCGTACTAGGACCGATTGAGTCATTGAATCATTGAGGCATTGAATCATTCGAAAACGCACGTTTCCGATCGTTTGCCCAATGATTTAGATTCAGTGACTCAATGACTCAATAGACGTATGCTTCCCCAGTTGCGAATAAATTCCTCCGAAACCGGCAAGGCTGGTCCCGAACTGCGCGTGGTCGCGATCGGCGGCGGCACGGGCCTCTCTACTCTGCTGAAGGGGCTGAAGCGCTACGTCATGACGCCGGGGGCGGCCACCTCCGGTCAACCAACCATTCGCGAGTTGAGCGGCGTGGTTACGGTAAGCGACGATGGCGGATCGAGCGGCCGCCTGCGCAAAGAGTTCAACATGCTCCCGCCGGGCGACGTGCGCAATTGCATCGTTGCGCTCTCCGAAGACGAAGCCCTGCTATCGCGCCTGTTCCAGCATCGCTTTCAGAAAGGTTCTGGACTCGAAGGCCACAGTTTCGGAAATCTTTTTCTGGCGGCATTGACTTCCATCACCGGAGATTTCGCCGAGGCGGTGCGGCTGTCCTCCGAAATTCTGCTCACGCGCGGCCATATCTATCCGGCAACCATGTCGAGCGTGGAGCTGGAAGCGTCATTCGAGGACGGATCGCGGGTGCGCGGCGAGACGCGGATCACAGCCAGCAAGGGCAGGATTCGCGAGCTCGTGCTGGTGCCGCCCGACGTTGAACCGCTTCCCCAGACGCTTGAAGCGATTGCGAATGCCGACCTGATTACGATCGGTCCTGGGTCGCTCTTCACCAGCCTGATTCCGAATTTGCTGGTGCGCGGCATCCCTGAGGCGATTCTTGAATCGTCAGCCATTAAAGTATTTGTATGCAATCTGATGACGCAGGTAAATGAAAGTCTTAGTTTAAGTGCCGCCGATCATATACGCGCGCTCAATGATCACGCCGGCATCCAGTTGTTCGACTACAGTTTGATCAATCGCAAGCCGGCATCGCCCGAGATGAAAGCCAAATACGCGCAGGAGGGAGCTTCGCAGATCGTGGTGGATCTCGAAGCGATCGAGGCGCTTGGCGTGTGCCCGGTGATGGGAGATTATCTGGAGGAAGGCGAGGTGGCGCGGCACGCCACCGACCGTTTGGCGCACGACCTGATGGCGCTGATGGCGCAGGCACCGGATCGGCAGGCGATCCGGAGCTGATGACATCCGGCTCGGACTCAGCGGGCTGTTCTGCAGCATGGGAGACGCCGCAAGCCGCGTCTCTAGCGAAGCATTCGCGGTATATTGGCTGAGCATGGCAAAGACGCCAGGAAAAACAATAAAGACTACGTCGAAATCTTCCCCATCCAAGCGAGGCACTCCGCGAGCCACTCCGCGAGCCACTCCGCAGCCGCCGCGCACGGCCATCGCGGTCGTCATAATGGCGGCGGGCAAGGGCACGCGGCTCAAATCGAAGCATCCCAAAGTTCTGCATGAAATCGGCGGCAAGCCGATTCTGGCGCATGTGATTGCCACGGCTAAGAAAATCGCGTCCGCGCAGGACATCTTCGTGATCATCGGTCATGAGGCGGAGCGCGTGCGCGAGGCGGTTGCCGGCACGGGCGTGAACTTCGTGCTGCAAGCCGAACAGCGGGGCACCGGACACGCGCTCATGGTGGCGCGCGAGGCGCTCTCGGGCGGTGGCAATAAGTATGACCAGATCATCGTACTTTCTGGAGACGCTCCGCTGATCACCGCCGACACCATTCGCCAGCTCAGCGAATTTCACGCTGCTCAAGAAGCGTCGATGACTTTGCTCAGCGCGGACCTCGACGATCCTTTTGGATATGGGCGAGTGGTCCGCAAAGGCGCGGGCGGAGGGTCGGAAGTCCAGGCGATCGTCGAAGAGAAGTCGGCGACCCCGCAACAGAAGAAAATTCGCGAGATTAACTCCGGGTTTTATGCCTTCGCCGGGCCTGCCCTTTACGAGCACATTGACCAGCTTTCAACGAAGAACGCGCACGGCGAGTACTACCTCACCGATATGGCGGGAGTTTTCCATCGGGCGCATAAAAAGGTGGTCGCCATCAAGACTTCGGATGCGGGCGAAGTGCTCGGCAGCAACACTCGCGCGGAGATGATGGATCTGGATGCGCGGCTGCGGCTGGCGAAATGCCGCGAGCTGCTCGCGCAAGGTGTAACCATTTTTTATCCGCATACCTGCGTGATCGACAGCGACGTGGAAGTGGGTGCCGACACCGTGATTGAGCCCTTCGTCCAGTTGCTCGGCAAAACCAGGGTGGGCGCGGATTGCCGCATCCGCTCCTACAGCGTGATCACAAATTCGGTCATTGGCAACCGGGTCACGGTGCGGCCGGGGACGATCATGGAAGATTCGCGTGCGGGCGAGGGAGCTGTGCTGGGACCGTACTCTCATTTACGCCCGGGCAGCGAGGTGGGCGAGGGCGCTCACGTCGGCAACTTCGTCGAGACCAAGAAAATCAAGCTCGGCAAAGGTTCGAAGGCGAATCACCTCACCTATCTGGGCGATGCGGAGATTGGAGAAGGCGTCAACATCGGCGCCGGTACCATCACCTGCAACTACGATGGTGTGAACAAGCACACGACGGTCATTGAAGATGGCGTGTTCATCGGCAGCGACTCCACGCTGGTGGCGCCGGTAAAGATTGGCCGCGGCGCCTACGTCGCCGCCGCGAGCTGCATTACGGATGACGTGCCTCCGGATGCGCTGGCGTTTGGACGCGCGCGACAAAGCGTGAAAGAAGGCTGGGCGCGGCAAAAGCGCGAAGCGCAGAAAGAAAAACGCCGCTAGCGGAATTGTGTGGCGACGGGGCTTCGGCCTGTTCTGGCGGGGCAAAGCCCCGCCACCACACAATCTCGGCGATCCTTGATCCTGCGGAATTGGGCTACACTAAAACCCGTGTGAAACCATGACGACGAAACCTCCAACTCAGGAAGCATCTCCCGTCCGCTCCGATATTTCTCTGCTGACCGCCGAAGACTTCTATCTGTTCAACGAAGGCAGCCACTATCGCATTTACGACAAGATGGGTGCGCACCTCGTGGAGTCTAAAGGAGCCAAAGGAGCCGTCTTCAGCGTCTGGGCTCCGAACGCCCGCCAGGTGTCGGTGATCGGCAGCTTCAATGGCTGGAACCCGCAATCGCATCAGCTTCAGGCTCGTGGCTCGTCAGGAATCTGGGAAGGCTTCATTGCGGGAGTGGAAAAGGGCACGTTGTACAAGTTCCACATCGACTCCACCCAGCTCGGGTACCAGATTGAAAAGACCGACCCAGTGGGACTCTTTGACGAGAAGCCGCCGCGCACTGCTTCCGTGGTGTGGGATCTCGACTACACCTGGGGCGACAAAACCTTTCTGGAGAAACGTGCCGCCGTTAACTCGCTGCACGCGCCCATGTCGATCTATGAGGTTCACCTTGGCTCGTGGATGCGCGTTCCTGAGGAGGACAACCGTTCGCTCAGCTATCGCGAAATCGCGCCCCGGCTCGCCGAGTACGTGAATCGGCTGGGATTCACCCACGTTGAACTGCTCCCCATCATGGAACATCCCTTCTACGGTTCCTGGGGATATCAGACGACGGGCTACTTCGCTCCCACGTCGCGCTACGGCACGCCGCAGGATTTCATGTACCTGGTGGACTACCTGCACCAGCACGGCATCGCGGTGATTCTCGACTGGGTTCCGTCGCACTTCCCTTCCGACGGCCACGGGCTCGCCTTTTTTGACGGCACGCATTTGTTCGAGCACTCCGATTCACGCCAGGGTTTCCATCCCGATTGGAAGACGTTTATCTTCAACTACGGCCGCAGCGAAGTGCGCAGCTTCCTGATGTCGAGCGCCATGTTCTGGCTGGACAAATATCATATCGACGGCCTGCGCGTGGACGCTGTCGCTTCCATGCTTTATCTCGACTACTCGCGCAAACACGGCGAATGGATTCCGAACAAATTCGGCGGACGCGAGAACCTGGAAGCCATCGACTTTCTGCGACGTTTCAATCTCGAAGCCTACAAAGAACATCCCGACATCCAGACCTATGCGGAAGAATCGACTTCGTACCCGATGGTGTCGCGGCCCACGCACCTCGGCGGCCTGGGATTCGGTCTTAAGTGGGATATGGGATGGATGCACGACACACTCGAGTACTTCAGCCAGGACCCGATTCATCGCCAGTATCACCACAACAAGCTGACCTTTCGCATGCTGTATTCGTTCCACGAGAATTTCGTGCTGCCTTTGAGTCACGACGAGGTGGTACACGGAAAAGGTTCGCTGATCGGCAAAATGCCCGGCGACGAGTGGCAGAAATTCGCCAACCTGCGGCTGCTATTCGCCTACATGTTCGCGCAGCCCGGCAAGAAACTGCTTTTCATGGGCTGCGAGTTTGGCCAGGTTACCGAGTGGTCCCACGATCGAAGCCTCGACTGGAATGTGCTGCAATACCCGGTGCATCGCGGGCTCATGACATGGGTTGAACAGCTCAACCGCGTGTATCGCAGCGAATCTCCGCTGCATTGGTTCGATAACGATCCCCAGGGCTTTGAATGGATCGATTGCAATGACGCGCCGATGAGCGTCATCGCGGTGCTCCGCAAAGGTAAGGTCGAGGAGAACCCGGTGCTCATCGTGTGCAATTTTACGCCCGTGCCCAGGGTGGGATACATGGTTGGAGTGCCGTCCGGCGGCTACTGGAAAGAACTACTCAACAGCGACGCGCGCGAATACGGCGGCAGCGGCATGGGCAACATGGGAGGCGCGGAAGCGCTGGCACAATCAACTCACGGCCGCCCCTATTCGTTGCGACTGACTCTGCCTCCACTGGGCGCGCTGTTCCTAAGAAAGGCATAGCCCGGGGGAGCTGCGGTAGTCTTTACCGGGAAATCTGTGCCAGGAAAATACATGTCCCAGAAACTGACGTCGCAGGTACAGATACAAATAAGAACGGCTGCCCTTGTGGCCTTGGCCAGTCTTTGTCTGAGCGCCTTCACGTTCCCTCAAACCTCCGCGCTTTCGTCCGAGAAACAGACCGTCCTCTGGACGAAGCTTGAAAGATCTATCCTTGACGTCGACCGCAATCTCGATGGCGTCATGGGCGTAGCCATCCTCGACCTTACCGACGGACACAAATATTTGCTGCACGCCAACGATGTTTTCCCGCAGGCGAGCTCGATCAAGATTTGCGTTCTCGCCGAACTTTATCGCCAGGCGCAGCAAGGCAAGCTGAAGCTTACCGATCTCTATACCGTCAACGCCGCCGACCTGGTGCCGGATAGCGACATCATGGGCGGCCTGACGCCCGGCGTTACCCGGGTCACGCTGCGCGACCTCGCTACCATGATGGTAGCCGTCAGCGACAATTCCGCGACTAACGTACTCATCGACCGAGTCGGCATGGACAGCGTGAATGCCTTCCTGAGCGCGCAGGGACTGCGCGATACCCGCCTTCGCCGCAAGATGATGGACCTGAAAGCCGCCGCCGAAGGCCGCGAAAATGTTTCGTCGCCCCATGAAATGATGACCCTGCTCGAGGCGCTCTATCGCGGACAGGTCCTGAACAAAGAGATGACCGAGGATTTCTTCAAGGTCCTCTCCACCCACAAAGACAGTTGGATCCCGCGCAAGCTTCCCGACGATCTGAAGATCGCCAACAAGCCGGGCGAACTGGAAGGCGTGCGCAATGATTCAGGCGTGATCTTCGTGGACAAGCGTCCGTACATACTTTGCGTGATGACCACCTACTTGCGCCGAGAGCGTGACGGGGAAGAAGCGATCAGCGACATCTCGCTCGCGGCGTGGCGGATGTTCGACCGCATAGCGCGCGCGAGTGAGTATGGGAGAGTGATTTCGCCGGGTAATAGTAGCCGGTAGCGGTCGGTCGTTTGTCGCCGGTCGTTGGTCGTTTGTCGCTGGTCGTTCGCGGAGCGGAGACGAACGCCGCTAATCGACGAGTATAGGCACCGCGAACGACCAATGACCAACGACTGATTCGCTGGTTGCATTCGCTCTCCGATCACTTTGGACTCTTGGCCGCGCCGATTCTCTCATCGATCTTTTTCAGCACTTGTTTTTCTGCTTCGTCCAGGCTCTCCATTGAGAAATCACTCCGCGGGGCGTACCACAACTGCTGCGAGGCGAACGCCTTCGCGGTGTCGTCCTTCGGCTCCTTGCCATAGGTTGCCAGCACAATCTGCTTCAATTGCCCCAGCTCAATTTCGGCTGACTCGTGCGGGTCCTTATCCTTCAAGAATCTATCCACGAACGCATCGACCTCCTCTGGCAGCCGGGGAAATTGAGTCATGTAGTAACGCACCTCGATCGGATCTTTCGGTTTGAAATCCTTGTAATGCCACTGCACGCCTCCTTTAACGGCGAGCCATCCATCGGGCTTGATCTCCCTGAACCACCACGGGTGGCGCACCGGGAACGACGAATCAAACCGCGAGGCTTGTTCCGCGCTCGCGTCCGTCAACCCTTCTTCCGTCGTACCGCGCCGACTCAAGTACCGTTCAAAAGGCTCCGTGATTAAAGTAAACGTCCCGCTCTCGACATTTCCAGCCCACGAAGATCCGGTTGACGTCACATAACCTGTCATTTCAAGCTGTGCGATTTCCAATAGCTCCTGCGAGAGAGCTCCAGTTCCAATGCCGGCAGTGCTTGAATCCTTAAGGGTGCCCACCAGACCCATTGACATCGGTATGCGATACCACACGCTGAGCGTCTTCTTCTCTTTCGGGGCGAACCTCATATTCCAGACGAAAACCGAGCCAAATTCCCCTGGGCCCTTATGCGTCTTTCGGCGAACAAACTCGACATGATAAGTTGTGCTCTCGTCTCGTGCGATAAAGCCGTAATCTAAAATCCAATTCGTCGATTCTTGGGATGAGACGGGCTCGTTGGTTTCGGCAAATTGGGAGTCCACCGGGAATCCGACCTGTATTTCCTCCTGATTGTCAGATAGGTTCCGAAGAATAAAAGTACACTCGTAGTCTGCCCTGTCCATTCCTGGCACCGTACCGTCGAAGAGAAACGGGCCGCGGCCCAGAATGACCGTCACATTGATGCTGACAAGCTGAACCGTCTTCGATGTAATCTGGTGCAGGTTTTGCCCATTTCCGGTAAATACACCAGCATCGGCGATCGCCCGAGAAGGCGCCCCGAAGATCACCGATAATAAGATCGGCGCGATCGATGCGACCACCAAACTGGCCTTTCTTCGCTTGCTCAGCATCTGACCTCCAGAGGCAAACCTCGTATTGTCGAGTATATTCAGTCGCGCCTCGTTGTCCGTGGGTCGCTGGGTAGGCCTTTGCGCTTAGCCGCACCCTGTGACCTACATCGCAAACCCCTGTGACCGCCTACGTTTCCCCCTGTACCCTGCGTCCGGCACACTATAATCACCGAGGTGGGGTGGGGAAGTATAACCCGCCTTTGGAAAGCTCCTCGAACTCACCAACCTAATGATGCCCCTGATCTGGCTGCGAGTTGCGCTTGTCTGTTACGCCGCGGGATTGCTCTATGCCCTGGTCGCGCTCACCCGCACTTCGGAGGTGCTCAGCAAAGTCGCGTTACACGCCTCTTACCTCGGCATGGTGTTTCATTTCGTTTCGCTGACTGAAGCTATCGTGCAATCCGGACAGCTCACTTCGGCCTCGGTCCACAATGCGGAGTCGCTGCTGGCCTTCTTGATTATGGTCGTTTTCATGCTCGCGTATCTGGTGTACAAGACGACCACCCCGGGCATCGTGATCTTCCCCCTGGTTTTCCTGCTGACCTTCGTGGCCGCCACTGGCCAGCAACCGCTCGTCTTCGACTCGGACGTGGTGAAGAAGGGTTGGCTTGCCGTGCACATCCTGATGATCTTCACCGGCTACGCCGCACTGTTCCTGAGCTTCGGCGCGAGCATTCTGTACCTGCTGCAGGAACGTGCGCTGAAGTCCAAGAGTTCGGGTGAAATGTTCTCGCGACTCCCCGCACTGCAGGTCATCGACGATATCGGCTACCGCTCCCTCATGCTCGGATTCCCTTTCATGACGCTGGGCCTGATCGCCGGGTCGGTCGTTGCCGAAGCCAGTTACGGACGAATTGATTTCTTTGATCCCAAGATTCTGCTTTCGGTGCTGATGTGGGCGGTGTATCTGCTGATGGTGTTCACCCGCCTCAACGCCGGATGGCGCGGACGCCGGGCCGCCCTGCTCGCCAGCGCCGCCTTCGCCGCGGCAATCGTGGCCTGGATCGCAAACTACTTCAGCGGAATGCACAGGTTTGTCGCATCATGAGATTTCAGCTCATCGGCGTCAATCACACGACCGCGCCGGTTGAAGTGCGCGAGCTCCTCGCGATTCCTGAATCGCGATTGCCGGAGGCTTGCAAGAGGCTGGCCGAGCATCCCGCTGTAGCCGAGGGCATGATCGTATCAACCTGCAACCGGGTCGAATTTATTGCCCACATGAAGAATGGTTCCGGCGACCTGCGCGAATTCCTGCGTGAGTATTTCGAGACCGACCTCAGTCAGTTTGAAAATCATCTCTACGAGTTTCGCGAAGACGAGGCCGTCCGCCATGTCTTCCGTGTCGCGGCCAGTCTCGACTCCATGGTCGTCGGCGAGCCCCAGATCTTAGGCCAGGTCAAGGAAGCCTATGCCACGGCCCGCGCCGTTGGTGCGGTTCGGGCGCAACTGGATCAGTTGCTCACGCGGGCGTTTGCTGTGGCCAAGCGCGTCCGCACCGAAACCGCCGTCGGCTCGTCGTCGGTTTCCATCGCTTCCGTGGCCGTGGAACTGGCGAAGAAGATTTTCGGCAGCCTGAATGGCAAGAGCGTCTACCTGGTGGGCGCCGGAAAAATGAGCGAATTAGCCGCTCGCCATCTGCTCGCGCACGGAGCCGCCTCGATTTTCGTCGCCAACCGCACCTATGATCGTGCTATACGGCTGGCGCATAAATTTGAGGGACAGGCGATCGAGTTCAGCCGTCTTTATGAGACCTGCGATCGCGCCGACATCGTGATTACCTCGACGGGGTCGCCCAAGTTCATCTTCCGTCCCGAACACGGCGAGAAACTGATGGCGTTGCGGCGCAACCGGCCCATGTTCTTCATTGATATCGCTGTGCCCCGCGATGTCGATCCCGACTTGAATAAGATTGACGGCATTTTTGTCTACGATATCGACGATCTGCAGCAGGCGGTTACTTCGCACGTCGCCGATCGCAAAAAGGAAGCGGAAAAGGCGGAAGCGATCGTCAATGGCGAAGTTGAGAAATTCCACGTTCGCCTGCTGACTCTCGACGTGGTGCCCACCATCGTCAGCTTGCAGGACCATCTGGAGACGATTCGCCAGGCCGAGATTGATCGCGTGCGCGGGCGCCTCGGACCCATGACCGCGGATCAGGAGCTTGCCGTCGAGGCGCTGACTCGCGGCATTGTCAACAAGATCATGCACACTCCGATCAGCACGCTGAAGACGGCGGCGCGCGATCCGGGATCGACAACGGTCATCGATCTGGTGCGTCGCCTTTTTAATTTGCACGACAATCCGCACGACAACTTGCACGACAATCTGCACGACGGCTTGCATAACGAAGAGGACGACAAAAAGAAAGCCGCCGCCGCGAAATCTGCCCGGAGCCCGGAAGCCGAAGAAAAAGAGACCGACGACTGATGGCCCATTTGCGCATCGGCTCGCGCGGCTCGGAACTTGCTCTCTGGCAGGCCCATCACATATCCGATTTGCTTCGCGCTCGGGGACACGTGGTTGCGATCGAGATCATCAAGACTACCGGCGACAAAATCACCGATGTAGCGCTTGCGAAAGTCGGTACCAAGGGGATGTTCACCAAGGAAATCGAAGAGGCTCTGGTCGAAAACCGGGTCGACCTCGCCGTCCACAGCTTGAAAGATTTGCCTACGGAGCTGGCCTCCGATTTTGAACTTGCCGCCATCACCGCCCGCGAAGATCCGCGCGATGTATTTTGTTCGGTGAAGTTCGCCAGCATCGAAGCGCTGCCGCAGCAGGCCAACATTGGTACCAGCAGCCTGCGACGCGAGGCGCAATTGAAGGCGCTGCGTCCCGATCTTCAGATGCACCCGCTCCGCGGCAATGTGGACACGCGCCTGCGCAAGCTCGAATCCGGCGACTATGATGCAATCATTCTCGCCGCCGCCGGCCTCAACCGTCTGGGCAAGACGCAACTGGTTCGCCAGGTCATTCCTGCAGAAGTGATGACCCCCGCCGCCGGCCAGGGCGCCCTGGCAGTAGAAATTCGCCACGGTGACACGGCAACGCGGACGTTACTGACATTTCTCGATGATCACGCCGCCCGCACGACTACTACCTGCGAGCGTTCCCTCCTCAAGAAACTAGGAGGCGGCTGCCAGGTTCCCATCGGGGCGCTCGCAGAGATGCATGGTAGCCGCATTCGACTGCAGGCCGTTGTCGCGCATCCCGATGGAACCAGGGTTCTGCGCGAAACGAGCGAAGGGGACGATCCCGTGCGGCTAGGTGAAGAAGTCGGCGATACTCTTCTGCTTCGAGGCGCCAATGCTATTCTCGAAGAAGTCTACGGCGTGCTTTAACTGACCTGACATCTGAGACCTGCTCCATGAAGCCTAGCGAAAATTATCCCCTTGCCAGTACCCGGATTCTTGTCGGGCGCGCTCGCCACCAGGCCGGCAGCCTCTCCGCCAGCCTGCGCGGTCTGGGCGCGGCGGTTGTCGAAATCCCGTTCATTGAGATCCGCAAGCCACAATCGTATCGGCCACTCGACGATGCTTTGAAGAGTATCAGGAGTTACGACTGGCTCATTCTTACCAGCGTCAACGGCGTTGAAGCGATGTGGGAGCGCGTCCGTAAACTTCGCATCACGCGCCGCAATCTCAAGCATCTCAAGATTGCCGCTATCGGTCCCGCCACCAAGAAGGCGATCGTGAAGCATGGCCTGAAGGTCAAGATGGTTCCTGAGGAGTACGTCGCCGAGGCAGTGGTGAAGGGGCTGCGCAACGAGGTAAAAGGCAAACGCGTCGTGCTCATACGGGCGAAAGTAGCCCGGGACTTAATTCCAGAGGAACTGCGTGCCGCCGGGGCTGTGGTCGATGTCGTCGAAGCCTACGAAACCGTAGTGCCCGAAAAATCGCGGCCACGCCTGCGCGCGTTAATGAAAAGTGCAGCTCGACGTCCGCACATTGTGGTCTTCACCAGTTCGTCAACCGCGAAGAATTTCGCCGAACTGCTCGGCAACTTCAAGACGGGAGCAGCATCGCTCAAGCATGTCCAGTTTGCTTCAATTGGTCCGGTGACTTCGGCGACGCTGCGCGAATTGCAGTTGCCGGTTGCCATGGAGGCCCGCGAATTCACAATGGGTGGACTGATTCGCGCCATCGTACTAGCCCGCTACGCAGAAACCTCCACATAGGGGCACGGGACTCTACTCCGGCGGAACTGAGACGCCCATCTGCGGGTCCACTGCGTCCAGGTACTCCTGCATGCGTTGCTTGGTGTCGGCGGGCAGCCCGGTGAACTCGATTCCATTGCCGACGCCCGGATCGCATGTTCGGACCACCGCCGCCATCTTGATGTGCTCCGCGTCCAGGTAGAAATCCACCTTCAGCACAGTTCCCAGCGGCAAGGGCATCATGCTCTCGATGTAACATCCATTGCCGCTCACATCGGTGGCATTAATGCGAATCGGCGCCTTGGCGCGCTCATCGCGCAGTTCGAGCGGAAGCGAGATCTTGTGGCGGTGCCAGCGCCGGCGGTTGGAACGGGAAATTTTCACCGAGGCGCCGTCGAGTGGCAGATAGTCTTTCCACGGGCACTCCTGGTCGGCTACCAGCTTGACTCCCACCTGATTTTTCTTGACCGCGCCCGCGTTCAGCACCCAGATCACCGTGCAGCGCGCTTTTTTCTCGGTGCACTGCAGCCCGACCACATCCCCGACCTTCAGTTCGTTGTCGACGCCCGCGATCAATGCACCTTCCGAGCTGATATTCTGGGCCCGGGCATGCTGCGAAAAAGGGCGTCCGCCGGCATTCATTCCCCACATCCGCACGGGCAGATCCACCGTAAGGCGAGGTTCGGGTTTACGGGCACTCATGCCTTATCCTCAAGTCTGTTCCTGCGATAATACAACCCCTGCAACAAGCCGCGATATTACAAAGTGACCCGTCACAGTAACCAGCGGAGCACGACTTTCGGCACCTAAAAGCTGGGTTCAGGGACGGTTTTCCGCGAAGTTTTCGATGAACTCCCGATAATTGATGACCCGGATCTTTTGCTCCTCCAGGAACTTGCGTAGTTCCGGCGAAGTCAGAAGACGCCGCTCCTCGTCGCGAGATTCGAGCAACCGGGTGTGGATTGCGCCCAGGTCGGCGTCGTTGTAACCGGGATGGCAGACCAGTTCCCAGGTCCCCTCCGGCAGGCTTGCCAGCGTCTGGCGCAGCAAGGAATAGTCGACCGAACCGGTCTCGATCACTCCCACCACGCCGTCGGGTGTAAGCAGTCCAGCGCGCTTGGTCTGCCGGCCGAATTGCCGGGAGAAAGTGTGCAGCATGCGCACCTGGCCGTAGCGCTTCCAGAGACCGTGCTTGCCTTTGAATTGCCGCGCCATCGCTTTGACGGGAATGAATGTATTGCGGATCGCGCGAACCCCGCAAATCCGCGCCGCTCGGAGCAAGGCTGCAAGAATTTCGGGAAAGATGTGGGCGTGTTTGTGGGTATCGAGGTGCGTCACCTGAATCCCGGCGGCTTGAATCTTCTTTATTTGCGCCGTGACCTCTGCAACCAGTTGATCGGGATCGAAGCCTCCCAGCATGGCGCGCGCGGCAAAGGCCGAAAGGCTGGAATAGAACTTGCCCGGTTCCGCCGATCGAATCGCCAGCAAGGTATCCAGCGACCCCGGCGGCGACACGGGAGTTCCATCCACCAATACAACGTGGCACCCCACCGAGAGATTCGGAATCGAGCGAGCCGCAGTCACCGCGTCGTCGAAGGCGGCGCCGTTGGCCATCAGGGTGGCCGACGACACCACTCCACCGCGATGAGCCTCCACGATGGCACGATTGACTCCCGCAGTCAGACCAAAATCATCGGCGTTGACGATCAGTTTTCGCACGCAGAAAGTGTAGCAGGCGGGCTGAGTATGGAATCATTTCGCGCGACCATAAAAAACAGAAGCCAGAGGGACGGGTTTGGCGATGCTGGTTTGACCAGCGGGAAGCGGTCCAGTATCCTGAGCATAAGTTTTGAAGATTTTTTCGCGAACCACGGGAAACCCGCCGGTGATCGCGTCCGCCGGAGCGGGCGGTTAGCTCAGCTGGTTAGAGCGCCTGCCTTACAAGCAGGAGGTCGCAGGTTCGAGTCCTGCACTGCCCACCAATTTTTTCAGTAATTTACAAGCCGTTGCTGCTCCGATACTCAAGCACGGCCCAGAGCCACTTGTCCATTCTTACGCTGGCCATTGTGCTATTTTGCTATGGGTATGGTGAAAAAGCGAGGCAGCCCCCATGGCGTCTGAAGCTGTGCGAATCGAGGGCACTCCAACTCTGACTGTGGTCGCAAAGAACGCGCCCCCGGAACTGAGCCTCGGTCAAGTCCTGTTCCTAGTTGTGGCTTGCTACGCATTTTACCTGTTGATTTTTTCTCTGTTCAATCACTATGGGATGGAGACGACGACCTTTGGTGACAACGCGCCTTACACCGAGATTTCATCCGCCATCCGACACTGGGATTTCTCCCAATTGCATCCCAAGCTCTTCTGGGGATTGCCCTATGCCATGGCCGCTCTTTCCAAAGTCACAGGCGTTTCCGACCTTAAGAGCTTGCTGTCCATTTCCCTGATCTCCTCACTCGTTGCCATTGTTATCGCTTACAGATTGTGGGGCGGATGGGCAGCCGCTTACTTCGCGGTGATCAGTCGGGAGTGGATGGAACGATCCCTGCTGGGTGGCGCTGAGCCATTGTTTCTGGCATGCATTCTGGGCTCGTTTGCCGCGGCGCGAAAGCAGCGTTGGCTACTCGCCTCGCTTCTCGCTTCATTCGCGACGATCGTACGCCCCATGGGCATATTTGCGCTAGCCGGGATCGGAGTCGCTTTGCTTGTGAAAAGGGACTACCGCAAACTCACGGCCGCGCTGCTGATCGGCGCGACAATCGGATTCCTGTACATCCTGCCGCTCAAACTTTATCTGGGAAATCCGCTAGCGAACGTCAAAGGCTATGACAAGGCTGACTGGAACGGAGGCATACCGCTGACGGTTCCGCTCGTGGCCATAGTCAAGGACGCATTGTCCGGTCGCGCAACTGCTTTAAGTCTGGCAAGGACCGCTCTGTGGATCGTCCTGATTCTGGCCTCGGCCGCCGTGATTCCAGGCAAGAGAAGCTGGCGCGAATACCTGCGGAAATTTCCTGTGGAAGGAGTTTTCTATGCGCTTTATTTGCTCTTTTTGTTTACTTACAATTCCTACTGGGCGCGGTCCCAGTTTCCGCGGTTTGCCATACCCATCATTCCATTTGTAGTTCTCGCGCTGCTTCCATGGATACCCAAAGACAGGCGCTTGCTCTGGGGATTCGGATTATTCTCAGCCGCGCTGTCGGCGGTTGAAACGGTTGGATTTCTAACCGTGATAGGAACAATAAAAGAAGTTCTCTAGGTGCCCGAAAAATAGCACCCAGGAAATCAGGATATCGGCACCAGAGTTGAAAGGGGGCGTCCGCAGACGCCCCCGGATTATCAAGCCTATCAATCCGCCGCCGCGGTTCGCCCTCCGGTCTCATCCCAAATACGCACGCCGTGTGTCTCTTTCAGCAGCAGACTTCCCACGATAAACGTCACACCGGCCACAATCATCGGGTAATAAAGGCCGGCATAGATATTGCCGGTGGCCGCCACCGACCACAGGCCGATTAATGGCAGCATCCCGCCAAATACGCCGTTGCCTATGTGGTAGGGCAAAGAGAGCGAAGTGTAGCGAATCTTCGCCGGGAAAGCCTCAATCAGATAAGCGGCAATGGGGCCGTAAACCAGACATACCAGGAGAACCTGCACGAACACCCACACCACCAACATGGTGACATTGGGAGCAAGAGCTTCCTTAGCGGGAACCAGCGCGCCGGTTGCGTCCGTTGTCATAGGCGTGAGTGTAGTCGCGCCGGTTACTTTGTTCCTGCCAGACTTTACCGTTACAACATTATTTCCCGCGGCGCGCTCCATGGCTTTGTAGATGGGAATGTAGGTGAGGACCGCGAGCAGGCAGCCCGCCATCATGAGCTTCTTTCGGCCGATCCGGTCAGACAGCGCGCCCACCACGGTAAAGAACGGCATCCCGATGAGAAGAGCGATGGCGACCACGATGTTGGCGGTCTTCACATTCACCTTCAGCACGGTTTGCATATAGAACAACGCGTAGAACTGTCCGGTATACCAGACCACTCCCTGCCCCGCGGTCGCTCCGAAGAGCGAGATCAGGACGAGCTTTAAGTTAGCCCACTTGGTGAATGCATCCTTAAGCGGTTGGGTGGAGGTCATCCCCGTGGCCTTGAGTTGCGCGAAGATCGGCGACTCTTTCATCTTCAGGCGAATGTAGAGCGAGATGAGCACCAGGATGATGGA
>Ga0302324_100007704_pt1 | contig 22853 bp, 30 predicted proteins | sample Palsa_T0_1_FD_201949 | JGI IMG/M metagenome (GOLD analysis project Ga0302324, IMG submission 201949) | Peat permafrost microbial communities from Stordalen Mire near Abisko, Sweden - Palsa_T0_1 | ecosystem: Environmental > Terrestrial > Soil > Palsa > Peat permafrost | place: Sweden: Abisko...
TGGACGGTAGCGGCGGGACCGTACAGGTACCGCTATGGCAGAAGGCGCGGATGCAGGGCGCGAGCAACATCAATAGCGTAGGCGACTGGGTGATGGCGCGCGCCTCCCAGGCCGGGCTCCCCGGCGCCTCCTCTACCTTGAGCCCGAACAGCGCCCCGAAGCAGGAGGCGCGCACCGTCGCGCAGGCTGCGGTAGATAAGGCTACAAAGCAGCGCGCCGCCGCGCCCGCCCCAGTCAACGGGAGCCCGCCCTCCGCCGCCAACGGGGGGACCGTCGCCCGCAACGCGCAGGGTAACATCGACCCGAAGCTGACCGACGCGCTGAACGACAAAGACTTCGACTACACGCCGTCGAACAACGGGGTACCCTGGAAACCGAAGATCGGTAGCACCCCTCCCCCGCCCGTGATGGAGGATATGCAGAAGCAGACCGCGGCACGGAACCAGCTCAAGCAGGACCAGAACCAGGGGGTCGGCGCCGCGCAGGCTGCCCTTACGATGTACAAGGCCGCCCAGGACGTGCTCGCGAAGGGTAACTACAATGGCGGCGCCTGGAACGCTGAGCTGGCGAAGTACTCTAAGTGGCTCCCGGCCGGGTGGCAGGACCACATGACCGGCGACTACCAGGAGATATCGAAGTATCTCGGTACCGCGGCACTGCAGGCGGGTAAGGGTATCTTCGCGAAGATGACCCAGCAGGAGGCCTCCATGATGCAGAAGGAGCTGAACCCTTCGGCTGGTATGGACCCGACCGCGCTGCGTGATATGATAGCGAAGGGCTCGAAGGTTGCGCAGTACAGCCTCGACTCCGCGCAGCGGGTACCGGCCTACCTGAACGCTCAGAAGGACGCTACGCAGTTCCCAACATGGAACCAGCGCCACTTCCCGATGCAGACAGAGACGGTACCTACCACGGCGAAGCCGAACGCGGGCGTCACGGCCCCGAAATATAACGACGCACAGGTGAAGGCGTATATGCAGAAGCACGGACTACAAGACGAGCAGGCCACACGTAAAGCTCTAGGGCTCCTGTAGTGGCCGATGATACCGTAGACATAAGTGGTATGCCGGACCCCGGAACCATCGGGCTCGCGCCGCAATCGCAGGCCGACCCGGCTGCCGGGATGCCGGACCCGAAGGATCTGTATCTACAGCACCACGGGTACCCCGCACAGAGCGACGAGGACGTCGCCAACTTCATGCGGGACCCGGACGCTACCCCAGACGTACGCAAAGAGAAGTCTGGCCGGTTCGGTGCGTCCGCGCTGACCGGTATACCGCGCGCGGTGGCCGGTACGGCGCTGGCGGTGCCCGCGGCGGCCGCGAGCATTACGGGGCAGCTCTCCGGCTCGCTGGGGGCCGCCCTTGACCCTGACAACGCGTCGAAGTATCTAGAGAAGGGCCGCGAGCGGGGCCGAGAGTGGTCCGCGAAGGTCAACAACCTCTCTGACTACGTACCCGCCACCCCTGCCGGGGCGCAGCTCTCCAGCGCGCTCCTGAGCGTGCCGGGCCAGGTAGGGTCCGCCGTCAACCAGGGGATCGTTAGGCCGGCGCTGGGCGACAACGCCTCGCAGCTAGTCGGAGATATCGCGCAGGATATCGGTACCGACCTGCCGGCTATGGGGGTCCCTGAGGTCGTGCGAGGCACCGGTAAGGTCGCCGCCCGCGTTGCCAGGGCAGCTAAGGCTGACGCGGCGGTCCCTGAGGGTACCAGCTACGACAGCTCCGGGAACGCTCAGCCAGGGCCGCCCCCGGCGCTGCCTGTAGGTGACCCAGTCACCGGGGACGCATTACGCGCGCAGCCTAACCCGATCCCTCCCCCGGACGGTACCGTCGCCGCGGAGAGAGCTAAGTCTGCCCCCAGCCAACCACCAGATTCCCAGGCGGCCGCTACACAGCCTAGGCTAGCCGCTGGCGAGACCGCCCCGGTAGGCGACACCACCCTACCCGCGACCGACAGCGCCCCGCTCGACATGTCGCTCTCGCCCGACCAGCGGGCTCTGATCCGTGAGGGAGTCGCCGCCCGGCGCCGCGCATCCGATAACGCACCCGAATCCACCCAATCACCCGGCGACACACAGCGCGGGTCCACGACGCTCTTCGATCAACCGAAAAATGTCGGTCCACAAGAGACCCCCGCCACACCCGCGGAGCAGGTCGAGAACACCGCGAAGCTTAACGCTCTGGATAAGCTCTCCGGGAACGCTCTCCCGATCCGGCGCGATTCCGCCATCGCGGGCGACTACAACGCGACCGGTGACGACTGGCAGGCAGCTAAGACCGGGAACGAGTCCGCGCAGCGGCAGCTAGCGAGCGAGAGCGACGCGCTCCACACGGCCACAGACAACGTACACGACAGCGTAGGGTCCCTATCCAAAGATAGCGTTGACCCGGTTACCTTGGGGGACCGTGGGCGCACTACCCGGGCAGCGATCCAAGGGATCGAGAAGCACTTCAGCGACGCGACAGACAACCTGTATGATGCTGCCCGCGCCGCGAACCAGGGGCGCGCTATGCCGCGACCCTCGCGCGTGAGCGCGTACCTGAACGATGACTCGAACTTCACGAACGACGCCGAGCAGGGGCTGCAGCGGGCCGCGAAGCAGCGGATGGAGCGGCTCTGGACGAGCGGGGACCCTGACAGTAACTCGCCCGCCGGGAGTATCAACGGCGCTGAGCGCCTACGTGAGTTCCTGAACGAGAAGGGTAAGAACCCGCAGGCGATGGGGGTCGCGAGTGACCTTAAGAACCACCTCGATATGGATGTGGCCGAGCAGGGCGGGCCCGGCCTATTCCAGACGGCGCGCGCCATGCGCCGCCACAGCTACCAGATGCTCGAAGAGCCGGTAGGTATCAAGAAGCTGCTGACGCCAGGCGACAGCCAGGGTATCAACCACGCGATCCCTGAGCACAAGGTAATGGACTACATCGCCGACCTACCCCGCGAGCAGCACGAGCACGTTATGAACGTGCTCCGCGCGGGGGCGCACCTCTCGCCAGAGCTCGCGGAGTCAAGCGCCGCAGCGATCCGTGAGATACAGGGCCACACGATCAGCCGGCTCCACGACGCCGCGACCGATGAGGGCGGGAAGTGGAACGCTCGCTCGTTCGCGTCCGCCGCGACCCGCTACGCTCGGAACGCGGAATCGACGTTTAAAGATCGGCCAGACATCCTCCGTAACCTGGAGACAGTCAAGGAGGCTGGCGATGTGCTCCACATGGATAAGAGCTACCCGGGCGCGGCCGGGCAGGCGGCCCGTAGCGGTATACTCACGGGCACGGTGAAGGGCGCGGGCGCGATAGCGTCCAGCCTAGCGCACGAGATACCTATAGTCGGGCGGATAGTCGGTAGAGGTATCGAGGGCGCGACAGAGGCGGCGACCGGAGACATCGGGAAGAGGGCCGCCGAGAAAGCGTTCGAGAAGAGGCTCGTCGACCGTAACGGCAAGCAGCGTGGCTCGGTACAGCTCTTCAACGATAACCCACTGAACCGCAAGAACGAGGAGCGGACTACCTTCCACGGGAAGGACATCAGCCCCCGGAACGAACGTAACGAGAGGACCGCGAACCAGCAGCTTGGCGGCCGCAGGCCCCTCACCGACGAGCAGAACGATGTCCTAGGCAGACTCATGGGCGGCAGGCAGCGTGGGGCGGTCGGTGACTTAAGCCAGCGTGATAGCGTAGTCCATGAGAAAGATACGCGTGGCGACATCACTCACCACCGGTATAGTGTCCCGGGTAACGAGCTAGGTCCCGGCGGACAGATGCACGTCACCGAGTACCCTGACAGAGGAGTAAGTCAGGTCTCTACCTCACGTATCGTGCCAAGCAACCGGGGCCAGGGCTGGGGTACCCGTACGCTGCAGCGTGCCGCGGACGACGCGCACGCTCGCGGTCAGGTACTGCACAGCGACGCGCAGGTCTCCGACGGCGCGGCGGGCACCTATAGCAACCTGAAGAAGCTTGGCTATGACGTACAGATGAAGCCGAACGATCATGTCCAGGGCGCGTACCACTCGGTAGGGGACCACGTCTTCGAGGTGCGGCCACCCAAAGGGTACGAGGCACCGGACGAGCTGAAGAACTTCATCAAGAAGAGCGCGCCCGCTCACAAGGTCGACGAGAACGGCCCCGCGAACTGGGAGGACCTCAAAGCGCGACGGAACGAGAAGGTGATGCCCATCAACCCGCAGGGTGCGGAGGGCAGCATCTACGGCGACAAAGCGAACAACATCGCGTTCCGTGCGTGGCACGACAAGACACACCTAGACCTCAATGCCGGCTTCGATCATGACGGTGAGCTGGCGACAGCGAAGGAACAGCTCCGGCAGGCGAAGGCCGCGGGCTTGAGCGAGGAGTCACAGAAGGCGCTCTGGGCTGACACCTACGAGACCTTCAAGCACCACGAAGAGAGCGGCGAGTTCCCTAAGGACCCGCGCCAGTTCGTTGCGCAGCGCATGAAGGACACGACACCGCTCGGTGAGCGTGTCGGTGGAGGGAAGCAGCGCGGATCAGTGAAGGTGATGAACGACGAGCCGCCCCGCACCGCGGAGGAGGGATCGCAATTAAATATCGGTCTCCACCAGGGGCAAGAGGGTCAGCCTGACTTCCGCAAGATGTCGAAGCAGGAGGCTCAGGCCGCAGTTGAGTCGACCGGCGCGAAGGTCACGAAGACATCCGTACTCACCCCGAAACAGCACGGCGTGATGGAGCCGACCGCGGTGATGAGTACCGACCGGCCCCTCTCTGACTACGAGATGGAGAAGGTCCTCGCGAAGACCAAGCAGTCAGCGATCCCGCAGCGGACGGGGCAGGGCGATGAGTCCATGCACATCGCGCCGGGCCACGAGAAGATCGCGCAGGAGCAGGGCTGGGACAAGTTCAACGGCGACTACTTCCGCGAGCACGACGGACGTACCGCGACCGAGCACGCAGCGAACCCGTCAACCCCTAACCCGTACCCTCCGCACCCTGACGCTACTGTCAAGGACGCGAAGCAGTCCAAGTTCCCTGGGATCTACGATGACCCGAAAGAGATCATGGAGCGCCTCGGGCCCGGTCAGCCAGAGTCACCGCACCTTAAAGAGATCTTCGGGAAGAGCCGCGAGGACCTGCACGATGACGCGGTAGCGCGCGGTGACGTTGAGCCCAAGACACCGATACCGGGTATCGCACCGAAGGGTAAGGGCTCCGCGCACGCGAACGATGTCACTACACCTGAGAACGCTGAGCGTATCCGTAACATCATCAATTCCTACAAAGAGCACGACCCCTCCGGCTACCACGGGATGGTGGGCTGGTACGAGATGGGCGCGATGCACGACTCGATCAAGAAGATACTCGGCGGGAACGAGAAGCTCGCCGACAAGGTCTACCACAACCTGAACAGCTTCACCTCCTACGCGTCCCCGATGTCGTCCGTAGGTCCTGAGATTACTCGCGGTACCGCCGCCGCGACGATGGCGGCCGAAGGGAACTTCAAGAAGTTCGCCGAGCAGGGCGGGCTCCCGCAAGATAAGGCACCATCAGCGCTGAAGGCTAAGAACTTCGAGCTCGGGAACGAGGGGCACGCGATGCACTCGACCGCGCACGCTGGCGCGATGTCACGCTTCAACGATACCGGGCAGGAGGCGAACGCGGTCAAGACCGGGACCTACCGCCGCTCTGGGGACGCGCCGGCCCGCGAGGGCTCCGACTACCAGAACAAGGTACCGGTCGGCGACTCGCACTGGTCACGGGGTGTAGGTCTCGCGGATGTACGGGCCTCGAAGGCGTTCGAGGGATCCGCGGAGGGTCCCGAGATGAAGGTCCTCGCGCCCTGGTACCACGATGAGGTTGCACGTCACCCGGACGTGAACCTACCCTCAACCTCAGCGCAGGCGGTCCAGTGGGGTGCGCTCAGTAAAGAGACCGGCGTCAACTCACCGATAGGTGCACCGAAGCTGGAGATATGGGCCGACAAGATCGCTGAGGCAGCGAAGAGAGAAGGTATCGCCCCTAAGGCGATGTGGGAAAGGATAGTCAAGAGGTTAGCAAAATGAGTGGAATGAAGGGCCCGCAGCCGACAGTACCGACAGCTCCATCGAAGAGTATACCAGTGAAGATGCCGGAGGTTGGCGACATGGAGCACTTCCACAGGATGGCCTCCTCTGGCGCGCTCACTGACATACTCTCCAAGCTCGGCGGGACCAGGAAGAAATAATGGCTACCGGACAGCTCTTCTATGACCCTATCTCGCGCCCGCTCTCGTCTCTCGGCGTGTCGCTGCCCAACGGCTACTACAATTTTTACGTGTCCGGCACAACGAACCCAGCTATCGTTTACCAAGACGCCGGGCTCACGCTCCCGTTCCCTGCCGCGTCACTGAACGGTTCGTCTCCACTGTTCTCCGTCATCCAGGCGGACGGTACGGGCGCGATGCCGCCGATCTTCCTGAACCCGGAAATAATTTATCGGGTGCAGCTATACAGCTCTACCTGGACCTTGATCGAGGACGTGGATCCGTTTGTACCGTCAATGCCGGTTACCGGGAACGGTCAGCTCGTGCTTGACGCTCAGGGTGAGCTGACGGTGAACGCGCCGGTCCCCGGCGGGTCCGGTGTCACGCTCACCGTCAACAGCCGCTCCGGCGGTACCGCGCTGGAGCTTGTTGGGTCAGGCGCTGGGTCCCCGGCTATCATAGCGAACACTACGGTAGTAGTTGGGACGCAGACCGCGACCTTTACCGCAACGAACAAGCCAGGCTCAGGGACTACCGCGCCGACGAAGTGGCTCCCGATCACCTGCGACGGCGGGACCTACTACATCCCCCTCTGGCAGTAACGTGAGCTACCCTACCGTACAGGGCCGTGCCGTTGAGGGTGTGCCGTACCGCGAGGCGCAGGTGTGCCTCGGGACAAAGTTCGCGAACTCATACTATCAGTTCTCTGTGTCTGGCGGCAACACCGCGACCAACATATACCAGAACGGCACCCTGACGACAGCGTTCCCGATCACCGGCTACGTAGTCTCAGACAACTACGGCCGGTTCCCCGCGATCTATCTGGACCCGTCGGTAATATACCGGGTGCGGTTCTTTAATAATCTTGGTGTGCAGCAGTGGCAGCAGGACCCGTACTACTCGCAGCTCTCTACGGTAGGCACCTCCTCACTATCTGCGTACGGAGTGAACATCGCCACGACCGGCGAGGTTACGGTACCTACCCCGAACTCCGGCGGGTCGGGTATATCGCTCACGCTGAAGGCTGGCTCGCTTGGGTCGGCGGCGCTGCAGATATCTTCAACCCTCCCCGGCAACTCTGCGCTTATCGTCAACAGCTCGGCGACGACGGGCACGCAGACGGCGACCTTTGCAGCTTCAAATAAGCCGGGCACCGCGACGTCAGCGCCCGCGGGGTGGCTCCCAATTACGTGCGACGGGGTCCAGTACTACACACCTATCTGGTTCGACAACGGGTTCCAGCGGTACACTGCTAACCCTGGCGCTCTCGGTGAGGCTATCAACGCATCGAGCGTCACCTTCGGCGGTACAGGGCTCACAACCGCGACCGGCGGGACCGCGACCCCATCTAACTGGTTCTCGCCTGCACAATCAAACGTCGGCGCCGGCTACTACATCAACATTACGAAGACGGCCGGACTATCAGGTATCGCGTTCAGTGCGGCGCAGGGGGCGTGGACCAACATCGGGGCGGGTGGCCTCACGATCAGCAGCAACGCGCAGTCGGTGATAGAGGGTACCTACCAGCTCTCGACCAGCGTGACCGGCTCGCCGGTCGTCGCTAGCGGTACGATAATACTTGACGATAACAACGGAGTGCAGAGCCCGACCTACAACGGTGCGACATCGCTCGTACTCGCTGGGAACGGTACCGCTACGCTAAACGGCGCGAGTGCATCTAACTGGTACGCGCCTACCACCTCTAACGTTGGGTCAGGTTACTACATCAGCATCACGCAGACGGGCGGGTCGGGTACCTTCACTGGCCTGTCCGGCGTCACGAACATCACGAACGGTGGGCTTACGATTGGCGTCACCGGCTCCGGCACCTTCTCCGCCTCGGGCACCTACAGCATCTCTAGCGACTCGGCCGGGACGGTGGTGCTCGGGTCTGGCTCGATTACGCTGACCGGGTCGGACATAGACTCACCTAACTGGAGCGGTACGACACCCCTGAACCTCTCCGGGAACGGTACCGCTACACTCAACGGCGCCGGCACGTCTAGCTGGTACTCTCCAACTACGGCGAACGTCGGGTCCGGCTACTGGATCAACATCACCCGGACGGGTGGGACCGCAGGCGTGAACTTTACCGCGGCGCAAGGGGCCTGGACGAACATCACGAACTCAGGGCTGACTATCGGGCTCGGTGGATACACTGGCGATGTCGGTACCGTGACCGCGAGCGGTACCTACCAGATATCGAGCAGCTCAAGCGGTACCCCGGTCCTCGGTAGCGGGACTATCAGCTTGAGCTTGTCAGGGCTCACCCTGACGCGCACCTACAGCAGCCCGGTCTCGGGCGCTACGGAGACTGTCCCGACCGGCTCTACAAATATGACCGTCAGTAGCTGGGGCGGTGGCGCCAGCGGCGGAGGCGGTAACGGTAACTTCAACCAGGGCGGTGGTGGTGGAGGTGGCGGATATGTAGTCAGTACTAGTGTTACTGTTACCGGTGGGCAGACCTTTACATACACCGTAGGTGCGGGAGGCGCGGCCTCCCCAACCTCTGGCGACGGCAACGCGGGTAATAACTCGACGGTTAGCGGCACCGGGGTATCGATCACAGCGAGCGGCGGCGCTAAGGGGCGCAGCTTCGCTAACGGCGCGGCCGGGGGCGCTGGCGGTGCAGCGTCAGGCGGCAACACGACGAACAATGCTGGCGGTGCTGGTGCGGCCGGCGGTGGCGGCGGAGCTGGCGGCTTGAGCGGTAACGGCAACAGCGGCGCGCCGGGTGGAGGTTCTAGCGGGGTTACAGGTTCTGGCTCCGGCTCCTCGGCGGCTGGTAGCGTCGGCCAGGTCCAGTTCGCCTACTCATAAAAAGAGGGGCCCCGCAGGGCCCCAAGTCTCACCTCACCGATCAACTAGGAATATGCGCAGAGTGTCCGCTAAGAGACACGCGTAAATTCTTCACTGGCGCGACCCCGGTCAGCTGCACCAGCTGGATCTCCACCCCCCACTTCCATCCACGTGCCCGGCACGCTTTGGTAAGCTCCTCAACCGTGGCGCCGTGGACGATGTCGGCCCAGACCCGGTTACTGAGCTCGGTCCCGATAATCCCCGCGCAGCTGTCGGCGATGGCGTCCTTCAGGTCGTGCACGTCGAGTATCGCCTTCCTGATGTCGGAGATACGGTACGTGATCACCGCATCGAACCCGATAGCCTTACCGTCGCTGGTGGTGGTCGCTAGCCCGGTCAGCCGCTCCGTGCGCGGTACGATGAAGTCGTGAGCTATAGCGTCCGCGAACGGGATCTTCCAGTACCAGCCCCCACCCTCAAGCACCCTAAGGAACTTACCCATACGGATCTGGACCGCGGCGCTGTACGGGCTAAGTACCGCGATAGGCACCAGCTCGTCCCAGATACTGACCAGAAAATCTAGCAGCTTATCAAACATTTTTCTCGCCGCAGAGACTGCAGGACCCGTCATAGTGGATGCGGGCCGACATATCTCCCCTGAACAGGTGCGTGCACTTTTTGGTGTAGGATCCAACCTCTGGGGTCAGCTTGAATTCGGGCTCAGCTGCCGGTAGGCGTGCGCCAGGCGCGAGCGGGGCCCCGCCAAACTTCTCGTGCAGCTCCTGAGATAGCGCCAGCGCTCGCCACGCGAGAGCGTTCGCCTCTGTCAAGAGCGCGGCGGTCTCCTCCTCTGTGTGTACTGCCTTGCGGGCCCGCATGTCTGCGATATCCATCAGGTGCCGCGCGATGCAGTCGGCGTGGTCGGATGACTTACCGCGCGAGTGGTGTAGCGGCTCGCCGGGGTTGTGTTTGCCGTTCCCTATCTTCGAGTGCCTAGCGACGCCAGCCAGAGCCGCCGCGAAGTACGTATAGCAACCGCTGTGGAGCGGTATATTCTTCCGGTCGCTGCTGTCTTCCCCGAGCGTAAGTTTACGTGTCATGATTTATTCCCGAACCGGAGCCCGTTAAAGTACCTACGTAGAACGTAGCTGCGTACGAGGCTGATGACCGTGAAGATCAGCCCGATCTCGAACGCGGTACCCCCGCTCAGTTTGAAGCCGAACCAGGGGAGCACGATCATGTTCGCGCACCAGTTTATCGAGAACCCGACCACGATGTTGGCCCAGGCCTCGACGAATGATCCTAGCTTTGTCTGTGCCATCTCTTACTCCCTGCTACAACGGTGCCGACTGTTCGGCGGTAAAATAGTTTCAATGTTCCGGCACGACTGCTCGGTGCTGTACAGCTCACGGTGTATCACCTGAGAGTGCCCGGGATGTATAACCCACCACACTAGTATCCATCTCATGAGTATCTCCTCCGTAGGTAGTCCATCGAGAGCGGCATAATATCATAGCTCCCGTCCCCGCGCACCTCATTCAACACAACGATCCCGCGCCACTCGCCGTTGCTCTGCACGTCCCGGTACTCTTCATCGTGCAGGTAGAAGCTACCCGCCACGAGCCCGTGCCGGACCAGCTTCCCGGGGTACTGCTGGCACCCGTAGAGGAACCCCTGCTGGTGCCCCTGCACGAAGCTGTTCCCGATCTTGTTGAGCCGGTTCGGTATCGTGCCGCCGACAGGGCGACCGCTCAGCGTGTTGCTGAAGTAGTGCGAGTACCAGATCCCGTCGATGGGGACGATCTCCAGGAACTCGTGCCGCTCAAAGCCGGGGGTCAGCATATCGTCGCGTGTCAGCATACCCTCAAGCTTCGGGGTCTCGGAGACGGCGCGATCCACGCGGAACTCGTGGTTACCGAACGTGAACACCTTACGAGGGCTCCACTTCTTGTACTTGCGGCGCGCCTGCTCGGCCTCCATCGGCGCTATGAGCGTAGCGAACGCCTCGTTCCCGACCTGAATATCTTCCCAGAAGCGGGCGCCCTCGGTCTGCTTCGAGCCGGGCAGGTTGTGCTTCGAGCAGGATGGCATATCCCACCAGTCACCAATCACTACGATCACGTCCGGCTTGTAGTCGACGATAGCCTGCGCCGCCCACTTGATGTGATCGAGCGGGACCCCTGGACGTATCTGTGTGTCGGGGATGATCATATGCCGCCGAGAGGTTGATGGTGTTTTCGTCACTGTCTGCTCCTGGCGCGTGCGCGCTTTAGTGCCTGCTCTACCGTTATCTTTCCAAAGTTCGAGTCTATCACGTCGCCGTCTATCGTTCCCTTAGCTATAGCGTACCAGACCCTCACCACGCAAGTTTTTCCAGCCTGCTCCTGCCGCGCGGGGCCTACCCGCTCAACCATCTGCTGCCACAGCTCCGCCGAGTACGTATACGAGTAGTGCATTATATCCCGGCACGGCTCGTGCAGGTTCAGCCCGAACGCCGACTGCTCCTGTAGCAGCATAACACGGAACTTTCTTTTATTCCAGTCTACCTCGTCCGCCTTCCCGCGGTATAGCCGCGCCATAATTTTCTGGCGAGCCAGATGCGCAAGGATACGGGGCGGATCCGCTGCCCACCAATAACTAACCAGTAGAGGTGCAGAGCCAATCTGCTCCAGAACGTCGTCGAGCGCCTCCAGCCGGGAGTCGTGTACCGCATGCGTCACCTCTGTCTCTGTGTCTATAATGCTCCCGGCAGCGATCTGGAGGAGCTTGCTCGACTTAATCGCCGCAGTTCCTGCTTCGATTGCGGCCTCATCCACCTCAACGAAGAACTCCCTCTCCATCCTCCGGTACTGCTCGCGCACCTTGGGCGGCAGCTCAAACTCTACGGGGATCAGCTGCGGCTTCTTGATATCGAGCCAGTCCTCGGCTCTAAAAACAATGGTGATATCTTTGATCGCGTCGTGGATGGCTGCCTCTGCTCCGTGCTGTGGGGTGATGCGGCGAGTGTACTGATTCTCGATGAAGTACGCCTCCATGAACGCGGTGTACGAGCGCTTGAGGCGCTGCCCCTGATCGAGAAAATAATACTGAGCCCAGAGATCGTTTAATCCCAGCGGGCAAGGGGTTCCAGTGAGATTAATCCAGCGGCCAGTGAATTGGGCTATCTTCGCGAGCGCGCTGGATCGCTTCGTACCCTTGTTCAGTCGGAACCCTTTCAGTCGGCTGCACTCGTCGGCTACCACTACCTTGAACGGCCACTTCTCCTGCGGCCATAGGCTCACGAGCCATTCAGCCAACTCATAATTACATACGTACACGTCCGAGCGAGGCGCGCTTAGGATCTCCAGCCGTTGCTTCTCTGTTCCAGTGATCTGCACCACCGACAGATCCTTGAACGTGGACCACTTCCTCGCCTCCGCTGTCCACACAACATCCGCTACCCGCTTAGGGGCGAAGATAAGTGCTGGCATAAAATTTGAACCTACTAACTTCAGCAGGTCGAGCAGCGACAGCGTCATGCCGGTCTTCCCCATGCCGGGCTCCGCAATAATTTCGCAGCGCGGGTGATCCAGCATGAACTGCGTGCCAATCTGCTGGTAGTCGCGCGGATTATATTTTGGCAAAGAACTCATATACGTCCTCTTTACTCCAAAGCACCCACACACGCTGCCCTATGGCTCTAAGATCGCGATGATACCGAATCTGATGCGCAGCGAGGCGCCCGATCCTTGGGCGCTTCAGCTCGACGAAGAGCGCCGGGCGGCCAGGCATCAGCACCAACCTGTCCGGGGCACCGCGCCTGGCGGGGTCCTTGAACTTGATGCACATGCCGCCCGCGGCCTCGACGTTCTTTAGCAAGAACTGCTCGACCGTCTCTTCGAGCGGGTTAGTTTGCTTTTTCACCGTCCGCCGCTTGCGTGCCATCGGTCACCTCCAGCTGCTTTGCGATCACCGCACCCTTCACGGCGCGACCAAATACTTTCGAGGCCTGGACCCACGCCATCGCTTCCTCATCGTCTAAGAATGTGGCTACCCACACCTTACGGTCGTCGTCAGTTCTACCATATACAGCAAACATCGCTATTGTAGCCCCCTGCATGGGCATCATCTGTGTCTCGGCTTGCAGCGTCTTAGGTAGCACCATCGCGGTCTGCAGCTCTGCCTTCAGTTCGTACTTCGTTTTTTCCATAAAATGTCGTCTCCGGTTGAATGTAGTAAACCATCGCCAGCACGCAGAGCGCGATGGCTAACGTAAAGATCTGCACCATCATCAGGATGTGCTTACGAAACTCGTCGTCCTCGTCGCTCATACTGGGTCGTCTTTGTGGATGCCCCAGCACATGGCTGCGGCTACGATGTTATCTCCGTCCTCCACAACGTCCTGACCCTCTTGTATGATAGTGACGCCGGTAGCGCGGTCATAGATCCGCAGGTTGATACCGCTGATCCAGCCATGATAGAGCGCGCGTGCGTCATGGTACGACAACCCTTCAACAACCCTCACGGTGACGTGGTCGGTGGTAGTTACAGTTACTCGATACGTTGGTTCACTCATTTCAATCTCCTTAACTTCGATTACAAAATCCACAAGGCTCGCCGGGGCATCCGGGAGCGCCACATGTTCCTGGAGCTGCGCTCCTGGCGGCGCGCTCTAGGTAGCGGACCGCATTCATCAAACCCTCGATACTATCACCCATTTTACCGATACCGAGATTGCACGCGTTGCACAACCACCCGCGAAAGGCGCCGGAAATATGGCAGTGATCGAGGCAAATCCTTTTTCCCTCGAACGGCTGTTGACAACACTCGCATGCGTGAGACTCTGGACGGGTAGGCTTAGGTAGTCCTCTACTTTTACGCCCAACCTCGCGCATTTTATCCGGGTTAGCAACCCTCCACCTGTTATTTTTATCAGGGAATGCGCGCGCCCATTTACGAGACCAGGCGCGTTTCTTTTCTAAATTTTCCGGTTTAGTCAACCACACTTTACGCCGTTCGTTAATAGCCTCGCGATTTGCGGCTCGATACGCGGCGTCGCGCAGACGTATCTTTTCGCGGTTTTCTGCTCGATGCGCGGCGTCGCGCAAACGTATCTTTTCGAGGTTGGCGGCGCGATACGCTACTTCACGAGCACGTGCCATCTCAGGATCTTTGTAGGGCATCAGCGTTTACCGTATCTTTCATGGTGCCACGTATCCGCAGAGACTGGCAGTCCAGCCATCCACGGTTCTTTCATCTTCATAACCGACAACAGCCGCTCCTCGGAGTAGCTGCCCTTGGGGACATCGATTCCGATTTCGTCGTGTACGTGGAGGCTGATCGCGGTACGTGCGTACGGCTCCAACGTGTTCAAGTAAGCGGCGATAGCCGGCACTGTGAGGGTGTCGTCATGCACGCGAAGCATCGCCGCTCTCAAGACGTCATTGGCCGTCGCTTGAACCACGTTCTCGACAAACAAACCGGACCAGGCACGCTCACGCCGCCAGCTTCGACCACGTACAGTCAGGTAGGTGACATAGCGGGAGGTCCACTTCTTACCACCGAGCGGGTCCTCCACCTCTTCCTGCTTCAGGATCGGCGCGGCGTACAACAGCCGGCGCCCGCTCGGTAATTGGATCACTAAAAAAGATGCGTTACACCACACCTGGCACCGAGCCACATTATATACGGCGCCGTTCTTGTCTGTGACAGCCTCTTTGATAGCTGTATCCAGGTCGTACCGCATCTTGTTGATCGCGGGGTTGGCGGTGCGGAACGCCTGTTTCAGAACGTCGCACGCCATGTAGACATCGCGCTCCAGCTCGAAGTCTTCACCCTTCAGGAACGCGCGCTCCCACGCCTGGTTAGCCTTTTCCAACTGCTCGGATGACGCCGTCGGCAACACGACGCCGGCCAAAAGATCCAGGTCCATCTGATAAGCAATCGCCATATTTACAAGAGCTGCGACGCCTCCACCGAAACAGAATGCTAATATCGCAACCTTTCCGAGTTGACGCTCGGACTCGTTCACCTCTTCTGGAGATTTACCCAGCATCTTTCCGGCGAGGATGCGATATGGATCGCGGGACTTATCTTTCGGGTTGTCGAAAAAAACCTGGAACACGTCTAGTACCGACTGCTCACTCGCGAGCCAGGGAGTCACGACGCTTTCGATATTTTTGAAGTCCCCGACGACCAGCTCGTTCCCCTGCGCCGCAATGATGCCGTGGCGCACGGCGATGGCGACCGCCTCGAACGGTCCGCCGTAGACTAGTGCATTATTGAGTGCACCGCCACTGTAGATCCCTGGGATGATGACATCATCGATAGTGCTTGCCTTAACCGGCTCCAGCTCGATGCGTCCGGCTCGCTTGTGTCCAGGAGGCCGCCGGACCGTGATAGCCGGACGAGCCATGTTGTGCGGCTGGTATCCGCGTGCTGCGTGACGACCTGTACGGCCCGCACCTGACCAACGGCACCAGTGCCGCATGCGATTTTGGGGGCCAACCAATGTAAGTCCCCGCTTGAATTTAGTACCAGCACTCTTTCCGGCTTCGAGCCGCTCTTCGAGAACAGTTCGAAGAACTGGGTCCAGGTCATCTGATTCGAGGTAGTCACGTACGTCTCCTGCTTTGAGGGACTCGATGTCGAGGTTGTACCTGTTTCGGATGTATGCGAGGAGTCGCTTCGCCTGTGTCGCGGAGCCGATTTGATTATCGGTATTCTCACGCATCACCTTCCGCGAGGCCTCGCGCGCCTGATCGAGAAAGTCAGAGGCGGCGGCCGCCAGCTTCACGTCGAACCCGAACCCTCGCTCGTTGATGAGCTGGTCCAGGAGCCAGCTACGTAGGTTCACGTCACCGTAGTTCGCTTGCGGCATCCGGTTGAAGATCGTACGGAGCGCCTCCGTGTCGCGGATCGCGTACGCGCAGAAGCGGGACCACTCCTCAGGGAGATCCTCCGGCTCGTTGAACTTCCCCGTCGCCGGGCTCGGCTCACAGAAGGTATGGATGAGGCTCTTGTCATCCACCAGCTTACCTTCCTCCTCGGTCAGGCCGCAGACTTTTCCCAGAGCTTCGAGCGACCCTGGTAGGCCGTGCGCGCTGGCGCCTGCCATAGTGCACCGCCAGCGCGCGACGCCGGTCTTGATATTCAATGCGCGAGCCAGCACGAGCCTGTCGAAGGCTGAATTATGCGCTATCAGGATAAATTCAGGATCGTTAATCGCATCAAGAAAATCACGTGGCGGCAGCGGGTCTACGCGCGGGAACCAGATCTTCGCGGGCCCGGTCGCGAACGCGTACGTAACGATGATGCATTCAGCCTGGCGCGTGTATCGGTCTGTGCCCGCGCTGATGTCTACCCACGCCCTGGTCTCTGTGTCAATAAACGCGAGCTTCAGCACTGACTTTTCCAGTATTTCCAGTCTCTGTACGCCTCGGCCGGGGTGTTGCCGAACCCCTTTGTGTCCGGCAACGCACGCAGCTGGCATACCCACACAGGTGAGCCGCGCAGCTTCCTAATTAGTGGCTTAGTCAGCGACGATATCTTGCGCCGGTTCTCCTGGAGCTTTTGGAACTCCCGGAACATCAGAGGAGACGACCGGAGGGGCGGTGAGCTGGGCGTACTGGGTGAGCACATCTTGGAACATCCTGTTTTTGGCGAGCATTGATTGTCGAGATTTTCGTATCTGGTTCATCCGGTCCAGGAGCGTGTAGAGCCCGCGCTCCTGAAAGAATCGGCGCATGTTCTTGCGCTGCGCGCGGAGGTAGCGTGATATGTGCCGGTTAGCGAGGCCAGGGACCTGCACGTACCCGAAGCTCGGCCACCGCTGCGCTGGCTCGTTCATAGCTTCACCTCGCTGTACGAGATCTTCCACACGCGGATCTTCGGTTTCTTGATCGCTACCTCAGGGAAAGCGAGCAGGTACTCGCTCCACTCTTTGCGGACCTGCCTCTTAGTCGTCGCCCGGGCCCACGGGTACCGCCCAAGGTCCGGGATCCCGGTCGCGTGCCGGTCGCTGGTATCTTCCCACTCGTAGAACATCTTCGTCATTTCAATCTCCTAGCTACGCCCATCTCCCGCGCGCCGGCTTCTGGCCCCGATGGGGCAACAGCGCCAGCGCGCGGGCGGGACACTTACCATTTAAATCAAGCCAGCGCCGCCGACCGGTGCCGCGGCGGCTGCCGGGGCCGCGTCCGCGTCCTGCGGGACCAGACCGAACTCGGTACCGCTCGCCACGCTTGAGCCGCGGAGCCGCTCGCCGTGCTTAGCGAACTGGACCCCGAGCACGCTGCACCCGATCCCGGGCGAGTTACCGTAGAGGTACGTGTAGAACTCCAGGAGCACGTTCGCGTAGCATCCGTCGTAGGGCCAGCACGGGTGGGACGGTGTCAAGATAGCGCCACCGCCCAGCCCGGCGGGACGGTTCGAGATGTTCACCCCGTTCTCTGTCACCAGGATGGTGGGCTGGTCCTTGTTCCCGGCGCTCACGTAGAGCATACCCGCATAGTCCGGCTTACCGGGACGGTACTGGTCGCCGCGCTGGAGCGGGAACCGCTGGTTGTTCCCCTTGATCATGTCAAGGTTCTGCTGGGCCTGCTCCTTCCACTTGGAGACCGCGACGTTGCGGATCAGCCCCTGCAGCTCCGGGAACTGGGGGTGCGTCGGCGGGAAGACCGCGTCGATGTGGAACTTGCCCTCGGCCTTCCCCGTCGCCGGGTCGACCTTCGCGTCCTTCCCGACGTATGGCTTCGTCAACGACACGCGCAGGAGGCGCACGTTGTTAAATTTAATCTGCTTCGTCACGTTCTCGCTCGACATTTTTGACTCCTAATTGTTGCCTATAACCTTCAGACTAGACCCGGCTCCGCTGTCGGGATAAATTGGATCGGCGCTACCGGCTCGCCCTTGTGCTCTAGCGGCACCAGCCGGAGTTGTGGCTCCGACTGTGTCACCAGCCCCTCCTCTTCGAGCGCCCTGTAGTCGCCCTTAAGAATCTTCTGTGCCTGGGTAGGTGAGACGATCTCGCGCGGCTCGTAGATCTTCTCTGGCGGCGCCATCATCTGCAGCAGGCTCTCCGCCTTCGCCTTGTCGACCCATACCCGTCTGCCCTTGTTCCCGTAGATCAGCTTATGACCATCCACGATAACACCAAGCTTCGCCCGGCGCAATGCCTCGGACCTGAAGTCGGTGATCGCGGACTCGATCTCATCCAGCTGCGCGTACACGACACCTAAGGACCTATCGTCCAGCTCGTGTCGCTTCACGAGCGGCTCGAACATGCTCATGACGCGCTTCGCGCGGGCGACGCACCGGCCACGGACCGGGCAGTAGGTGCACTGCTCCTCGCCAGCGGAGAGGTGCCGCTCGGGATCGAAGGGGACATTCTCGTGGTAGATATCGTACGCGAGCTTCGCTACGGGCCGTACGAGCGCCATGAACGACTCAAGCTCAGCCCGGGTGTAGGTCCACTCATCGTAGTGGTGCAGCTTCGGCTGGTGGATGCAGAACCGGAACGCGTTGAAGTCCCCGATGAGCGAGAACTCGATCATGGCGGCGCAGAGATAGATCAGGCCCTGCGTGTTGTCCTTCGCGTTGACGAGCAGGTACCCGTCCTTGTAGTCGTGTACAGATATGGCGCCCCTGTATACGGTTTCATTGATGACCGCCCCGCCCTCTGGGTAGAGTTTGATGATGTCGGAGTGTCCCTCCTGGTCGGGGACCCCCAGGACCGGGGTCGTGTCGAGCCGGTGCTCGACCAGCATCTCGCCCGGCTCCCGGTTGATCACGTTAACGCAGGACTGTACCCGGTCGAGCCGCTCCTCGTCGACCTTGAAGGCGAAGCTGTCAAACTTAAGTTCTTTACCTAGCCACTGCTCTAAGTTAAGGGAAGGGTTCTCTAGTTGCCACTGCAGGAGCCAGTGGGAGCAGGTCCCGCTCGCGCTGTGCTCTTTGTCGGGCTCGACCACGCCACGGCTCAGATAGAGCGCCCCCACACAGCGGAGCCAGCGGGAGGAGCCGGAGGGCGCGAGGATGGAGTGGGTGCCGCTCACGACTTAAACTTACTCACATTTATACTATTCATAATCTGCCAATTCATATTCCAGTTCTCTTCTCTAAGCTCGGCCACCACTTTCTCCAGCGCCGCGTAGTCGCGTTCCAGCGCCGTGAACTTGCTAACCCACACGCTCTCGTCGAGCGGTGAGCGCCGTAGTGTAGAGCACTTACGCTCGTACTCGCGCCTCAGCTGCTCTAGATCTTTGGCGGCGTCATGCCGCGGGAACAGTAAACGGAACAGCCAGCGTCTCATTTTGTCGCGATCTCCCTCTTCAGGTCCCTCATCGCCTGCTGCAGCGAGACAGGCGGAACATAATTGTACAGAGGTGCCACCAGCCGGAGCGCTGTGGTCAGCAGGAGCCGCGCCCCAAGGTTCCGGTCGCTGCTACCCTTCTGCATCTTGAACTCGGCAGCGTGCGCTAGCAACTCTTCGTAGTACCGGAACTCAGAGTCCTCCAGATACTTCTGCCACCACAGCTCGGCGCCGCTCCACTGCGTCGTGGCGCCGAGGTGCGGACCCATCTGCTTTTGTCGTTCGAGGTGCACGCCCTCATGCGCGATCAGTGCCGGCGGTACGACGATACCGCTTGGATTATATATGTTGTCCGAATAAGCGAAAAGAACGCCGGGGTTCTCCGACTTCGGGAACGCGGCCTTGATCTGATCGAAGTTCGGCGGTCGGTCGACGATGATCACAGTTTCATCTTCCGTGTAGTCAGCCAGATAGAAAACCACAGCGTGCGGCTACGGAACCAGAGGCTAATTTTCTGACGCGTTGTCCAGACGTAGCTGATCTCATACGCGTACTGCTGAATGCTCATTTTCCATTTCATAGTTTCAGCTCCTAGCCCAGCCCCGCGCGCCCTCGTATGTTACACGGCTACTCACCCTTTCTATCGGGCGGCCTCATGGACGGGCGCGCGGGGTAGTGCTCTGTCTTAGACCAGCGACGCCTGCTGGACCTGTACCGCAGCCGCGTCGATCTTTGCGATCTCCTCCTCGAACGCGTCGTAGACCGCCTGCCACTTCTCTTCAGGGAGCGTGACGGTGCTGACCGCCCCGAACCGCTTCAGGATAGCTTCGGCGGTGTCCCGGCTCTTGGCGGCCACCTTCAGCACGACAGCGTTGAGCTGTGGCTTGGTGATGCTGGGGACGGGCGCGGGCGCGGGCGCGGGCGCGGGCTCAACCGCTACGGGCGCCGCAGCGGCAGCGGTAGGCGCTACCGGAGCAGATGCAGTGGGCGCTGCCTCTGCGGTCACCTTCTTTTTTCCCGTGGCGGGCTTTACTACCTTCTCGACGTCTTCAACGACGCCCTCGAAGGCCTCGGCGAGCGCGTGGAGCGCGGCCGCAATCTTTGCGTGGTTCATCGGTTACTAACTCCTACGTTGTGTGAATAAAAGGTATACCATTAGCATTAACACAGGGGCTAGCCCCGCGTCAAGAGACGAACCCGCGGTGCGCCGCCGGGTACCCCTCCCGGACACCGGCCATCCCGTCGCTGAAGTCACGCTCGGCCCGCGCACGTCGGCTGTAATAGGAGTCGCTCTCCACCACATAGCGCCGCTCCGCGGCCTCGATATGGGTCCGCTCCAGCGGGGGCAGGCTCTCCAGGTAGCTTGCGAAGCTGGCGCTGCGGCCCCTACGCCACGGATGATTCGTTTTCAAGTTTTGCACTGACTAGTCTCCTGCTTGTTTTGGCGGTCTCTGGCTTAATAAAGTGCGCGTACCGGTCCCCCATACCCTTACGGGCCCGCATCTGTGCGGCGTAGAGGCGGGCCTGGGCGTAGCGCTCGGGGAAGGTGAGTGTGATCATCATTCGTCATCTCCTATCTTCAGTTTACGGATCTTACGGATCTTACGGATCTTGGCCCACTTCAAGCGGTTCGCCTCGTTCCCCGGGCCCGGGTTCGGGCTCTTAGGGCCCAGCTTCACGCCGCGCGCTTTCAACGCGCCGAGCGCCGCCTTAGTCCGTTCAGAGGTTAGGTCCCGCTCGAACTGACTTAGGGCGGACAGGAGAGTGAACACCAGCCGCCCTGTGGCGGTCGTGGTGTCGATGGATTCGGTCAGGCTCACTAGGTCAGCCCCCTGCCGCTTGAGCCGCTCTGCGATGATTAGCATGTCCCTGGTGGACCTTGCGAACCGGGAGAGGGAGTACGCCACGAGGACGGCGCCATCTTGTGCGGCGCACAACGCCTGCTCTAGGGCGGGGCGCTTATCCATCGAGGTGCCGGTGATCCCGGCGTCCTCGAATATGGTCAGCTCCAGCCCGCGCTCGGCCGCCCATTTGGTGATGGTCATTCTCTGTGCTTCTAACCCCAAACGAGATTCTGCCTGTTCCTGCGTAGAAACTCTTACATACCCAATGACGCGAGTCATACAGAAACCCCTTCGTACAGTTTTTGGGCTGCTGTGAAAGACGGGTACGGGCCGACTGGGATTCTTGCTACCATTTAACGGCGCTCTACCAGCTCGAAGCCGTGCTTCGTAGAGCGGACCCTGGTCGAGCCCCTGACCGGGAGCCCGGCCCGCGGGGAGTGGGCCCGGGAGGCCCCCTCCTCGACCACCAGCGAGAGCTGGCTCGCGGGGTCCACGGAGAGCTCTATGCTCTCGGTGTAGGTACCGTTCGGCTGGATAACGCAGGTTGTCTCAACCCTGCAGCCCTCTTTGGTAAATCGTACCGTCATCTCACTCTCCTATCAGGTCAAAGTTTCCAGGTTCTGATCGCTCAAGCAAGTTTAGCAGAGTGTTAATGAAGTTGTCAAGCTCGCACTGTACGCTGTCGATCAGCGGTAGCGGCTCCCGGGTCTCGATGGCGTGAATGATCGTCGCCATCGCCTGCCGCGACAGGTCGATGGTCAGCTCTTTCTGCGTGAGGATGTTGAACACGGGCGCGGTCACGACCCGAAGCACCAGGTCCCTAGACGTGACCAGATTGACGGCGGTAACCGGGCCCATACCCACCTCGGGATCGCTAGACCGATGGCGCGCTTCCAGTAACTCATGGCTTGATCCCCGCAGCTTCGAACTGTGTCCAAGAAACAAAAAGTAAGTTAAGCGCCCGCGCCAGCTCGTCGTCCGGCGTGTAGTAAAGGTCCAGCGCACCTACGGCGCTGTTAATGATGTGCCCGATAGATAGGTTCGGGTACCGCTCCACGAGGAGCGCGAGCGTCTCGATGGTGCTCTTACGCAGTATGGTTTTATCCATTGCCATGCTCCGATAAGTCATTCACTCCTGGATTGAGTGCTGTTCTCGCGTCGAGAAGCAGATCGCGCACGACATCATGATCAGCCAGTTCTGGATTGAATAGGCCGCCCGTTGCCTGTGTCATGGCTGCATTTCCTTGATTGCGTCTCGTGCCTGTTCGAACGTCCATCCCCCTTCGATTGCCCTTGTTAGGTATCGCAGCCCTTGCTGTTTATAGGCCTCGTGAATGCTCACGAAGTCCGTGTCCCAGAGGCCCGCGTCCTCGGCTTGCAGGGCTGTCAGTTCACGTAGCTGTTCTACCGTAATCATTTCGGCTCCGCTGCTATGTTCAACCTCGAACCAGTCCTCTACGGCGTCCTGAATTGCTTGCGCTAAATCGTTTCGCTTGCGCACGATTTCTGCGGGTTCGTCTTGCAGAAAATGGTCTGCAAGGTCCGCGCATTTCGAGTCAAACCCTAGATTCATGGAGAGCCGGGACGGTGTAGCGTGCCGTTCTGCTCCATTGCAGCAACAGCCAACGCGGCGATCTTGCGCAAGCTGTTCTGGCTGAATGTCAGAAACTTGGGGTCAGGTTCGCGGCTGCCATAGTGCA
>Ga0302324_100007705_pt1 | contig 22851 bp, 28 predicted proteins | sample Palsa_T0_1_FD_201949 | JGI IMG/M metagenome (GOLD analysis project Ga0302324, IMG submission 201949) | Peat permafrost microbial communities from Stordalen Mire near Abisko, Sweden - Palsa_T0_1 | ecosystem: Environmental > Terrestrial > Soil > Palsa > Peat permafrost | place: Sweden: Abisko...
ACCCGAACTCGTCTTTCGCGAACTCCCACGGTAGTTGGTCCAACGGGGCGGGTACTCGCAGCACTTCCGGCGGCTCGGTTTGTGCCGCCCGCTGATCGATCCGGTAGGCGATGGCGTAACCCGGGTTCCGGCGCCGCCACTGGGCTTGGGTTTTTTGCCGGTGCAACACTCGGCACTCCGCTTTGCCGCACATCCGCTGCCGCGCTCCTACGCGCGGATTGGGTCGGAACCATTGACGGCAGACACAGCAGGGTTTCTTCCGCAGATCAGACATGGATGACTTATCATCACCGCTTCTCCGGCTCTGTCGATCCGCTTAAACAATAAGGTGGGTCACTTCTGACAAGTCGACGTGGGAAACTTCTCGCGAGTGCCGACGGCCCCCGGTGCGAGGCTGTTTCAGCATTCGCTGAAGCCCCAATGCAGCAGTTCTCTTGTGCGGTCTTTATCCTGCCCCGTGGTTTGCACATAAAGCGTGTGGAGCCGCGATGCCTCGCAGCTTGTCGGCAACTTCGGCAACTGATAGGGGCTTGCTGAAGTAGTATCCTTGAATCTCATCACAATGATGTGCCCGAAGGAATGACATTTGCGCTTCGTTTTCGACGCCTTCAGCGATGACTTTGAGATTCAGGCTCTTGGCCATGCTGATGATTGCGGTTGTGATCGCCGCGTCGTCGGCATTCACGGCGACATCTCGGACAAACGAACGGTCGATTTTGAGCTTGCTAACCGGAAACTGTTTCAAGTAGCTAAGGCTAGAATAGCCGGTCCCGAAGTCGTCAATTGCTAGCTTCAACCCCATGGTCTTCAGTTCCCGAAAAACTGAGAACATCACGTCGGCGTTAGAAAGTAGGAGGCTTTCTGTAAGCTCCAATTCAAGGTATTGAGGAGCGAGGCCGGTCTCGTGGAGTACTCTTCTGACCAGTTCGCAGAAGCCCTCCAGGCGAAACTGAACCGCTGACACGTTCACAGCTACCGGTACTGCGGAAAGCCCCTCGTCTTGCCATTTCTGGGACTGAGAGCAGGCGGTCCGGAGCACCCACTCACCAATTGGCAAAATCAGGCCGCTGTTTTCAGCAATTCGTATGAATCTATCGGGCGGTACCAGGCCCAACTCCGGGTGCTTCCAGCGCAGGAGCGCTTCCAGCCCGGTGATTCTCCCAGTGGCAATATCCATCTGGGGTTGATACATCAGGAAAAGCTCTTTCTTGTCGAGTGCTCGTCGCAAGCTGCTCTCCAGCATCAATCGCTCCTCAACTTGGACGTTCATCTCTTTCGTAAAGAACCGGAAGTTGTTACGTCCATTATCTTTGGCGCTATACATGGCCGCATCGGCGTTTTTGATCAGGGTCTCAACGTCTGTACCGTGCTCAGGGAAAATGCTGATGCCTAGGCTGCACCTAATACTTAATGAGTGACCTTGAATAACGAATTCAGCGTCCATCGCATCCATGAGCCGTTCCGCGGCAACAGCTGCGTCGGATACTTCCTTGATAGTCGTCAACACGATGAGGAATTCGTCCCCGCCCAACCGGGCCACGGTGTCCTGTTGACGTGCCCATCTTTTAAGCCGTTCTGCGACATCCTGCAAAAGAAGGTCGCCGCACGAGTGCCCGAGCGAGTCGTTGATAGTTTTGAACCGGTCGAGATCGAGGAACAGAAGCGCAATTTTGTCCTTTCGCCGACGTGCACCGGCGAGTGCTGTGGCTAGGCGATCCTGCAGAAGTGTCCGATTGGGTAATCCCGTCAGCGCATCGTAGTAGGCTAGGAATCGGACCCGTTCCTCGGCGACTTTGCGATCCGTGATGTCCTCAACTGTGCCTTCTAGGAGCACAATCTTGCCGTCAGTGTCACGCACTGCTCGCATATTCGCCATTACCCACTTTTTGGCGCGATCTCTGCAGTAGATTTCCACTTCAGCCCCGCGCACCGTGCCTTTCTCGGCGAGCACCTCTCTTACTTTATCCATCCGGCCGGGATCGACGAGTAACTGTTGTGGCATGTTCGAGACTTCGGCCAGGAGTTGTTCTGGGGAGTCATAGCCATGCATTTCCGCCAATGCGCGGTTGATGCTTAGAGGACGACCTTCGGGCGTGGTCTGAAAAATCCCAACGACAGCATCCTCGAAGATCGCCCGGTACTTCTCTTCCGCTTGCCGAAGCGATACTTCCGCCTGCTTTCTTTCGGAGATGTCGCGCACCACTTTTGATGCCCCGATAACTCGGCCTGCGCTGTCCTTCACCGGCGAAATCGTAAGAGCAACGTCAAGCAGCGTTCCGTTTTTGCGAACGCGGACAGTTTCGAAATGCTCGATCCGCTCGCCTCGCTTGAGGCGCTCCAGAATCGTTGCTTCCTCGGCCCGGCGATCGGGCGGAACTATAAGTGTAATGTGCTGGCCAATCGCGCTTTCGGGGGTGTGACCAAACAACCGTTCTGCAGCCTTGTTCCAACTGTTAATAGTGCCATCCAGACTCTTGCTGATGATCGCATCTTCCGAGGAATCCACGATAGCAGCGAGCAAATTGGTTGTTCGCTCTGCCCGCTTACGTTCGCTGACATCATGCGATGTCACCACCTCTGCTTCGGTTCCCTGAAAATCCAGCTCATGACTGACAACCTCGACATCAATGATCGTGCCGTCCTTTTTTCGGTGTCTCCAAGTCTCGGCTTCCTGAAGTCCGTGAATTCGTTTGGCTGTGGCGTCCAATAAGGCAGGAATGTCTTCCTCGGGTCTAATATCCGCGATTGTCATCGCCAGAAACTCCCGCCTTGAAAAACCATAGTGTCGAATCGCCGCTTCATTCACCGCTAGAAACTCGAGAGTTTTTCGAGCGAAAACCCACGTCGGTAGAGGATTGCTATCGAAGAGAAGCCGATACTGGAGTTCACTCCGCGTTAGCTCAAAACGAAGTTGCTCTTCCTTCCTGAGAACCGCGAAGCTGAGAATGGAAGCCACGAAAGTTGCAAAGAGAATCGTTACTGTATGAGAAGTCCAGATCGAAATGTTGGGACGAAGGGCCTGCTTAGCTACTTCAAAAACAATCATGAGGCAGAAAGTAATCATTGCCGCTCTTAGCGCACGTATTCGGGCGCCTAACACACGGGTTCGTATCGTGCTCGCTTCGCGCATCAGGCGGTTGTTGGCCGCCGTTAGGGTAGTAATTCCCAGGACCATGATCGTCACGGTCGCAATACCAACCATGCCGAGGGTAGAAATTGTGACCGCGTGCGACAAATCTGGAGCCTGGTCGGAAAGAGTGAAGCTGGCCGCTGCCATTCCCGTGTAATGCATGATGGGGATGGCCGCGCCCATCACGATTGCGCTAGCGATCTTTCGTAGACGTCTAGTCTCGTTATGATTCCGAGCAAGGAAGACAAGGCGGAGAGCGACAAATGAAATCAGAACCGCGAGAATGACGGAGAGAACCACGACTAAAGGATCGAAGTGGCACATCGCACTCATCCGCATGGCGTCCATGCCTATGTAGTGCATGGCACCGATTCCTCCGCCCATTACGATGCTTCCTGACAGCGTGCGCCACAGGCTCATTCCATGCCCGCTTGCGACATGCAATGCGGCGGCTGAGGCGAAAATAGCTGCCGACAGAGATAGCAGGACAATCGGCCAGTCGTACCGCACCGGAATCGGCAGCCTAAAGGCTAACATTCCAATGTAGTGCATGGACCAAATGCCCAGGCCCATCGCACTGGCTCCGCCCGCCAACCAAACAAACCGAGCCGATCCCCGGGCGATGGTCACCCGACCCGCGAGGTCTAGTGCTGCGTAGGAAGCAAGAGTTGCGATTACAACTGACAGGGCCACCAAACGGTAGTCATAGGACCCGACGAGCAGCGAATGTTCCGGAAACATTGTCAGAACCGTCTTCTTGCGGCAGGTTTCCAAAGTATAGGAAGCTCGGCCCCGCATCGCTTGACTTTTCAGGCGCGAGCCCGCACCGAAGTACTGGGGTACGTTCCTTTTCGGGAAATTCTTTCGGTCTGTTTACGGGCCTCTGGACGCGGCGCAGTCCACTGCGCATCGCGTCTGTCCTGCGCGGACCTTGAAACTACTGCATCCATGGCCTGGCAGGCCCTGGTGGAAACGTGGGAGACATGTTCGATTTGTTTCAGGAGGCGCGGCGTCCCTTGCGGGGTGGGAGGGTTGAACCGCGGGAATCGGAGGATTCGATCTCCCAAACTCAGGGCAGCCGGAGCAAGAATGTTTGCGTCCGTGATGATCTTGTTCTATTTCATGCCCGTGATGTATCGGTGGTTTCGGAGGGGCCACCCGGGCTGAGGGCGGCGTAAAAGTTACCACCACATTCTCCCTACCGTGCCAGGCCAGGATCCGAGCAGTCGCGATCAATTGTGGGGCGCCCTCCTACATTCGACATCATCCCGAGCACGAGATAGTTACTGGGGACTTCAGATTAAGGTGCCCAAAGTGTGGAGGAAAAGTCTAGCGCGGTTAGAACGGAATCCAGTCTCCACAAAGTAAGCGCCGACGGACCACTCTGCATCGCGATTCATTCGTGACGAGCGGTGGGGGTAACTTTAGTGCGGAGTCATACTGAAACAAGCGCCTATACTTTAAGCTATGAGGCATTACACCGTCACAATGATGAAGGGCTTTAGCATGTTCAAGTGCCCACTTTGCAGATATTCCGTCACCACACAGGAGTTCGGCACCCAGAACGGCAACCTTCGCACCCAAGCAGCGAGGGCAATGAACGAGCACGCCACGGCTGCACATGCCCGCTCCGTACCCATGTCACCGCTTGATGCGCAGATGTGGCACGCTCGTTAAACGCGGGTATTCCGCCAGAAGCAGTGGAAGGCAGTGCAGTATGACACCTGAAACCTATTACACAATCCGGCGCATCCAGTCGCCCTGCGGACCTCGCTCGGCAGTACTCTTCGATCTCACTTACCGACGCGTGTGGCGTGCGGAACTCAGTGATGAAGGTCAGTGGTGCGACTTTTTGGTTGAACAGCAGGAAGTTGAGGCAGGGCCATCAATCAAGCGATAGGTGGTGCGTTAAGAGAGGCAAAACAATGAAGACGAAGACATGGAAGGTGATTAGCAACACGGGCAAACAAGCAGACCTTGAATCCGGCCTTGAGAAAAAGGAGGTTCAACGGCCGACGCACATCAGTGCCAAGGAGTTTGTCCATTGGCTGGGGCCTGCGAGCCGCATTAATGACGATTCTTTGCGATCCCTATTTAAGCTGTAAGAGCCACCTGCCTAGAGTGCGAATCCACCTGCACCCGTAAATTGCCGTCGTTAGGTCAGTCTTGCGGTCGATGCAAGTTCAAAGTTTGCTCCAGCCGGTCAATGCCATCAATTCGTCCAAGAGTTCCTGCGATCTTTGAAGGCGACGTTCGTTTTTCCCCGCCGCGCCGGGGTTGTTCTTCCAGCTCTGCAAGTACAGGCGGTTCGCTTCACTGATTTCCGCTATTTCCCCTCGTAACTTCGCGATGCGTTCTTTAACTGGACTTTGCATGACGATAAGGCTACAACCGGTCTCATAAACCCCGCAGAGCGATGGTTGCCTGTTCGCTTCCGGACATTCTAGGGTCGGCGGCGGACACCCTCTAGCACTTTGGAAAAACCGCGGCATTCTCTTAATCCTTTGTCATCAGAGGATTACGCTTTTCACTAGATTGGCAAAAGTCTTGCAACTTGAGGGACCAATGTGACAGCGGGCGTGATCGTTTCGCCATGCTTTTCGCCTGTGCACTGTGGCGCTGTCGTGCGAGTGGGAGATCATCAATGACCAATCTTTGGCAGGATTTGCGGCACGCGGGACGGATGATGGCGAAAAGTCCAGGATTCACGGCCGTAGCCGTGGTGACGCTGGCCCTGGGTATCGGGGCGAATACCGCGATTTTTAGCGTGGTGAATGCTGTACTGCTGCGGCCGTTGCCATATCGAGATCCGGCACGGCTCGCGCAGGTATTTTGTAACGAGCTTTCCAAAGGAAGGATCTTTCAGGGTGTGTCGCCGCCCGATTTCCGCACGCTGCGCGAGCGGAATCGTTCCTTTGATAGTCTCTCAGCCCTTTACGGCAGTCCTATCAATCTCACAGGTGCGCCGGAAGCTGAACAACTCAGTGGCGAGTTCGTCTCGTCCGAGTTTTTCTCGACTCTGGGAATAAAGCCTGTCCTGGGAAGAACCTTCGTCTCAGACGAAGAGCAGTGGGGATCGCATCACGTGGTCGTGATCAGCGAGCCGTTTTGGCGAAGCCACTATGGGGCCAATCGAAATCTTTCGCAGATGACTTTGCGTCTGAATGGTGAACAGTATTCCGTGGTCGGCGTTGTTCCAGCAGGATTCCAATTTCTTGACAACCAACAGGTCTGGATGCCCATGGCCTGGGCTCCCGGCGACGTAATGAATAGTCATAGCAATTACTTCCTAACCATGATCGGACGGCTTAGAAGCGGGGTCAACCCGCAGCAGGCGTTTGCAGACTTGAATTCGATCATGGGAGGGATCGCGGAACGGTCCCCGGAGAATAAGGGAATTGGAGCAGATCTCAAGCCGCTGCGCGATGCCGTGGTGGGCGATGTACGCCAGGCCCTTCTGGTGCTGCTGGGCGCGGTTGGATTCGTACTTCTCATCGCCTGTGTAAATATCGCCAATCTGATGCTGGCACGTGGTGCTGGTCGGCAGAAGGAAAGCGCCATTCGCGCTGCGCTCGGAGCTAGCCGCGGACGACTGGTGCGGCAGTTCGTCTCCGAGAGCCTGTTGCTGTCGGTTGCGGGTGGTGCGGCGGGACTGATGGTTGCTGACTGGAGCCTGCGCTTGTTGCCGTTGGTTGCGAAGAGCTTGCCGAGAGCGCACGAGATACGGATAGACTGTTGGGTCGTAGCTTTTACATTCGCTCTTTCGGTCGTGACCGGTGCGCTTTTCGGCTTGGCTCCAGCGTTGCAATGCTCCGCCGTGGGTTTGAATGACAGCTTGAATGAAAGCGGGCGGACCTCTGGAGCCGGGAGCCGAAGTGTCAAGCTTCGCAGCGTACTGGTTATCAGCGAAGTAGGATTGTCGCTAGTGTTGCTCATTGGTGCTGCGCTGATGATCCAGAGCTTCCGGCGACTCATGCAGGTAGATGCCGGTTTTGACCCTGCTCACGTGTTGACCTTCGAAATTGACTTGCCACAATCTGTGCAGGATGGAGTAGATCCCTATGAGAACGGAGCGCCACCCATCCAACTGAGTTTCTTCGACCAACTGCTTGCGCGCACTGCAAGCCTGCCTGGCGTCGAGGCTGTTGGGGCAACCTCGGGTCTGCCGCTGCAAGGAGAGAACTGGAGCAAGCTGATAACTTTTGCAGATCGCCCCGCGCCTGCAAGTTTGGATCAAGTGCCTTCCGTGCAATACCGATCGGTGAGCGGAGACTATTTCCGCTCGTTGGGAATCAGGTTGCTCGAAGGCCGCATCTTCAACCAAGGCGACGGCAGGTACAACCCGCTCGTGGCAGTCGTCAACAAAGCCGCGGCCAGGCATTTTTGGCCCAATCAGAACCCGATCGGAAAAGTAATCTCGATGGTTCCTCCGGAAAGTCTCTTGCCGCCCGGAACGATACCTAAGGGTTATCACATCCCGTGGGAGACTGTCGTTGGGATCGTGGACAATGTTCGCTACGGCGCTCTCTCCGAAGACGCCCCGCCCGAGATCTATGCTTCCATGGCCCAGGGGGACACGATGCTCACCAATTTCGTTACCGTGCGCACGCAAGGCGATCCTATTGCAACGGTCCCCTTCATTCGTTCGGTACTTTCACAGATCAATAAAGACCTACCCATGACCAATATCCATACCATGGACCAGATTCGGGCCGATTCGGTGACTCAGCCGCGCTTGGAGAGTGTGTTATTCGGGTTTTTCGGCGGATTAGGATTGGTGCTGGCTGCCCTGGGAATTTATGGAGTCATATCGTATTCAACAACCCTGCGCATCCGCGAGATCGGCATCCGCATGGCGCTCGGCGCTCAACGGGCGGATGTCTTGAAAATGATTCTCGGGTACGGAATAAAGCTGGCAGTAGTGGGTGTGGGCATCGGCTTAGTGCTGTCGCTCGTGCTAACCAGGTTCCTGGCAAATTTGCTGTACGGCGTTAAGGCCGCCGATCCGCTTACCTTTGCCGTGGTAGCGGTCGTATTAATCGGTGTGGCGCTACTGGCTGGCTACATCCCGGCGGGGCGCGCGATGAAAGTGGATCCGATGGTGGCGTTGCGGTACGAGTAATCGCTCGCAAATACCTAAGCAAGAATTGCATGCACCCCAGGCGGACCATGCCAAAGAAGTTCTTGTGCAATTAGATGGCAAGGATCGTTCGGTATCTCAGGTCGGCCTGACGTGGCACCCAGCTAGGAGTCAGGAGTCCGGGCCTAGACTTGCCGGGACGCAGGCGAAGCCGCACAGCGGGACAGTTTTGTTAACAGGCGATGTCAGAAGTCCGGGAGCCGTCTGTTCGCCCTTCCAAGGGGATTTTGAGGGTTGTCGATTTGTCGTCAACTGACAGGAGGAATGAGCAGTCGGGTGTTCGTCGGCCAGAAAAGAGGCCGGATCTATAGGTTAAGTCCAGCCGGAGTGTGAACCGGTCGTGAGGGTCGAATGACGTACAGTCGCTAACCCATGACCTTGTTCCGTTTATTGAAACTAACGACAGAATACCCGCTGGGCGGTTCTAGTAGCTGGTCAATCTTGCACACTCTCTTGGGCGCTAACAGGCGACGTCACGTTTTGACCGCCGGGCGCTGTGGCGATTGTTTCGACAGCTACGGTCAAGGGCTAAAGGGATGCTTGGCATTGCCATATCAGGCATCGCGTCGTTGGTATGCGAGTGCGTGACTTCAGAACGGTAGACGGATCGAGGCTCATAAAGGCTGTTGAAAACGAGCATGGAAACACCTTGTCTCATGGAACGTACAAGTGGATCAAGGTTTCTATATCCGCCATCTTCACGCACGCAAAGAACGAGGGCGTATACGACGGGATCAACCCGATGACTGGCGTCCACAACCCCAAGGGCAAAAGACCCGGACGGAAGCGAGCAATTCTGCGCCACGAGGATGTCAGCGCGACGCAGAAGAGCTACATTAAGACGGTGCCCAACGTCGTAACCAACGCGACGAAGCAACTGGAAGCAAGAATAGCTCGTGCAGCAGATGTGCAGCAGGTCTCGGTGAACCGATCCGCAAGTTCTTGAAAAGAATGGAGCCGACGAGCGGACTTGAACCGCTGACCTGCCGATTACGAATTATCGTCAGATCCTACCGCTGCAGGAGCTAAATCTATTGCAGCAAAAGACTTTAACACTTTTCAGCCCGCACGGGAGGGAGTTCTGTCGAAGTTGATTACGTTGGCCTTGGGTGAAACGAGTTGAGCGCTTGCGTCACAAATACGTCACAAAAACTTTCGCTGATTCGATGGGGTGAACCCAAACCCAAACCCAATTCAATGGCATCTGTGTCATTTAAAACTGTCTCGGCGTGTTGGTCATAGCTAGCCGGGGATGAGGTCTGGAACAGAGGACGGCGCGCCTTCTTCTTGCCGGACTTCGATTTGCACCTTTAAAGTGAGCGGGCAGGGCCCCCCATCGGTTGTAATGGAATCCATTACGATGTAATATTCAACTATGACGACTGCTACTGCAAGGAAATCGAGGGTCTATACGATCAGCCTGCCGCCCGAACTTGCACAAAGGGCTGAGGCGCTGGCTCAGCGGGACAGCCGCACTATGAGCGAGCTATTCCGTGAAGCCTTCCGCACCTATTCCGCACAGCAGGCGCGAAGGACGCTGGATGAGTTGGGCGAATATGCGGAAGGACGCAACCCAAAAGGCTACACCGAGGCCGATGTGCCCCGGCTCATCCAACAGGAGCGTGCTGAAAAGCCGCGCCGTCGCAAGGTACGGTCTAAACGGTGATCGTCGTCATCGATACAAACGTCTGGATTTCCGCACTTCAGTTTGCGAAACGTCGCGGCACGCCGACTCTGGCGCTCGAAAAAGCGATGAGCGAAGACGTGATTGCTACCTGTGACGAAATTGACGCCGAGATCGTGCGAGTCCTGACGGAAAAGTTCTCCTGGGAGCAACACCGGGCAACGTCGGCGCTGCAAGCGATTCTGGCGCGTGGCATCCGTATAAAAATTCGAGGAACGGTAAAGGTATGCCGTGATCCCCACGACGATATGTTTCTGGAATGCGCCACCCTTGCGAAAGCGAATTTGCTGGTTGCAGGGGACAAGGATTTACTGACTCTTGGCGCGTACAAGAGAACGCGCATTGTCACGCCATCGGAGTACCTGAGAGCAGAATAGAGACGAGGCGGGTTCGGTCAATGCTGCGCCTTCTTCTGCGCGTTCATCGAAGCGCAGCCTACTTTCGTATGCAATCGTTTGGCCGTGCCGGGCCGGAGTGGGCCGGTTCCGGCCCCAAAATATGCCAGGATGGTTTCATCCTGGCTCGCTGGATACCCACAGACGCCAGTTCGTGCGGGAAATCCAGAACGCTTTGGTAGCGTAGCCTAATGCCTAGCATGCACTCCCGAATCCAACAAACCAATCGTTCCTAAGATTGCGATGTATCCCTCTTTCGGTGTCCTGTATCGTCACAGCGATAGCTATCGTGACCGCCGCCATTGCGACTGCGAAATAGAGAAGGTTGTCCCTTAGAGAATGCTGTTGCACGATGTCGCCCTGTATTGCGCGAGCATTTTTGTCAGTTTTGTCTCCGAGCAACGCCCACACGCCAAATGTGCTTGCGTACAGGCACGTAAGCGCGACGCAGACGCCAGCCCAACCGGCCCCATAAGGGAATAATCGGGAGATTAACAGCACAACAACGACGAACATAGCCGCAACCACTACTGCGGCAACAAAGACTCGCATCGCCGAGGCTCCCTCAATCCTGTAAGAATGTACCTTCAATTTCCGTTGCGGTCGATGGCTGGCGCAAACAAGCAGTGGCGCACGCAACCCGGCCACCACGAAGCCCCTCCGGGAACAACGGCGTTGCCGCTCGTGTCTATCCCTTCATATAAGACAGCAGACGAACTTGAGCGATTGGTAAGACTATCGACGGACGAGCGCGATAGCGACTACGCGAGTCTGGTGCGAGAGATCATGGGCAGAAGACCGCGAGCATGGGCACGGCGTAGGGGCGTGTCTGGGGCGACCTTCCGGCGGATGCATATTGAGTTTTTCCGCGGCGACTGTCGTGCAACTTCCCTTCGAATGGGACGCCCGGTTGGCGGTGGGGAGATCTCCTCCAGAGCCCGCCCATGCGCTCGTGCGCGGCGGGATCGCTCTGCATGCGTTCGTGCGTGCGAGCGCACGTGCGATGGGAGGGCGTAATCCACGACCAGAGAAATCTACGTTACAAACCACGTCACAATGAATTGAGGCGTGCAATGAAATGGCTTGTAAGTATTTGAAAGGATGGAGCCGACGAGCGGACTTGAACCGCTGACCTGCCGATTACGAAATGACCCAACCTTGCGTATGTTGTTGTGAGATATAAGCGGTTCAGAGTGGTTTTGGTGCGTTTCAGGGCGTTCTGGGGAGCGATTGTGCAGCAGTTCGTGCAGCAGATTGAACAGCCGATTTCAGGTCGGCTTATCTACACTTGACCTCGGCGATTCAGAAGAGGAGAGCGCCGATGTTCTCCGTCTGTTTGAAAAAGCTGCCGAGAATACTCCGGCGCTGGTGATCCTCGAAGACCTTGACCGCGCCTTCCCGACTGAGGGCAAGCGCACGCAGGAACGTACCGTGAGTTTCCAAACATTGCTGAGTTGCCTCGACGGGGTAGGGTCGCAGGACGGGGTGATCGTGGTTGCTACCGCCAACGACCCCACCTGTCTCGACCCCGCAATCTTGAGGTTCATGATGGCTTCGCAAATCACCGCTGAACTCTCTCCGTGAAACGGCAAATTGCCCGTCGCCATCGCGTACAGCACAGCACCAAAAGAGAACAGATCACTCCGCGCATCCAATTCTTTCGCCCGCACCTGCTCCGGCGACATATAAGCCACCGTTCCCACCATCGTTCCCGGACTGGTCAGATGCTCGGCATCCTCCGAACCCGTTTGCGTGTCAAGAGACGCGATGTTGCTCGAAGAACTGGCCGCGGTACTGACCTTCGCCACCCAAAATCCAGAATCTTCGCGTGTCCGCGCTTGGTCACAAAGAGGTTCGCGGGTTTGATGTCTCGGTGGACAATGCCCTCGGAGTGAGCAGCATCCAGTGCATCCGCAATCTCGATGGCGAGCGACAATATCAACTCGGTTTCCATCGGTCGGCCGCCGATGCGGTGCTTCAGCGTCAGCCCGTCCAGAAACTCCCATGGCGATAAACGCTTCGCCATGCTGGTCGTCAATTTCGTAGATGGTGCAGATGTTCGGATGGTTTAGTGCAGAGGCAGCCTTGGCTTCGCGCTGAAAGCGGCTGAGGGCTTGCGGGTCTTTGGCTACGTCGTCGGGCAGGAACTTGAGAGCAACGAAGCGACCGAGCTTCACATCCTCAGCCTTGTAAACCACACCCATCCCACCACCGCCGAGTTTCTCGACGATGCGGTAGTGCGAGATGGTTTGGCCGATCATGAGCGGGCGCTGGGACTCAGGGTGCAATGTTAGGGATGTGACGGGGTCGAGTCAACGAGGAGCGCAGCGATACACGCAGGAAGCGGAAATCCAGCGACTTCAGGCTATCCCAAGCCCTCGCCAATCCACGGTCTCAAAAGGGTGCAATCCGCAGCTTCATTTTATGCGGCCTTTCGCCCCCTGTTTCGCCGATTCGCCCGCTAGTCCCCGGGTATACCTTGTTGAGCCAGACCCACGGTGACACGCCACGCACAACTCGAGGCTCCGCATAGGAGACGACCAACGATCTCCCCTGAACCACCGTAACGCCCACTGGCTGTTGAAGGGTGGTCGCTCTGACTCGCAACACGCAGCGAACCCTTGGTAACTATGGTGATTGTCTGGGCTGGAGTATCTTCGCTGCTGACCGCAGGAGGCTAAGATGAATCGAATTGCCAGTTCGCTGCTCGTTGTCTTTACCTTGGCCGTTGGGGCTGTGGCACAACCAGTGACCTTAGTTTGTGCGCCGACATCGACGCGGGTCGTTCTGGATGAGAGCGCAGGCACAGCTTCCTATGCTGGGGAAGATGACAGACCAGCGTCTTTCACTGCTTCACAAGTAGTATGGGATTCATATCGCAAAGTAGCGGGTGATACTATGCACACCCATCTAGAACTCAATCGTGACACGGGGTCTTTACACGTGAATTATTACAGCAATGGCAACCACGGGGCAATGTCGTATGAATGTAACGTTGCTAAGCCGAAGTTCTAACCCGAGACAATAGCAATAACAACTGAGCCAAGCGTTTCAAGTCGTGGCGGCGTGGAAAGGTGGAACCATCCACGCCCGCCGCGAACAACGGATATCGTCTCGGTCTAGCCACGAACCTTCATGAACTCGGAGTGCCGGACAAGGTGATCCAAGCAATTCTGCGGCACGAGGATGTCAGCACGACGCAGAGGAGCTACATCAAGACGGTACCCGAAGTCGTGACCAACGCCATGAAGCAACAGGAAGCAAGAATAGCTCGTGCAGCAGTTGTGCAGCAGGTCGCGGTGAACTGATCGCAAGTATTTGAAAAGATGGAGCCGACGAGCGGACTTGAACCGCTGACCTGCCGATTACGAATCGGCTGCTCTACCAACTGAGCTACGTCGGCTTCTGGTTTACTTTCTTTAGTTTACCAAACCAGTGGGCTCGGGTTGCTGCACAACTGCTGCACGATGAATTTTCCGTTCAATCTGTTTCATTGTATCTCTCACGTCGTCGCGGACGGTCTTGATGTAGAACCGCTGTCTGGTTCCAACGTCCGTGTGACGCAAGATCGCTCGGATCACGGTGTCCGGGACGCCGAGCCTCTTGAGATTCGTCGCCAGACCTCGACGATAGGCTTGCCATCCCTTCCACTGGAGTCCGTTTCCCCTAAGCACCGGCTTGATTACACGGTCGGCGAGATTGTCCAAATCCAAGGCCCCGCCAATCGTGTTCGGAAAAATCCAGCCACCCGCAGTTTCGGGTAGCGAGTCGCGTCCCGAATTCCCTCTATGGTTGTTGAAATAACACTCAAAATTTCCCCCACCGGGGGCGCTCAACTTTGAGGTCGGACGCAGCACCATTCGCCTCAGAAGCATTGGGGAACCACACTTTCACAGTTGGTGCCAAGTTACTGGCGAAACGGCAGGCGAGGATCGCCGGCGATGATGACAAAATTCGTGGCAGAGGGTACTCAGGAACGTTCCACCTAGAGTTGGCGAACCGATACGGGCTTCCGCGCCCAAATGTACGCCCTTCGACTCTGGTGTTCCACTTCCGGCGCATACGGCTCGCGCTCGATGACTTCCTCAACTGCGAATCCCGCCGCCTCCAAGTAGCTCCCAATCTCGGCTGGTTGAAAATAGAAAAAGTCCATGGAAATCGGGCGATTCCACAACACGTCGTAGTGCGCGGCCTCATCTCCGATGTGAAATGCAAGCAAAAGCAGACCGCGAGCTTGCAGCACCCGAAACATCTCCCTAAATATGGTGGGTAGGGACTGCTTCGGGATATTCACAATCGCGTAGAACGACACAATCCCGGCGAGCGTGCCATTTGCACGGTCGAGCGCTAGCATGTCGCCCACCTGAAAACGGATACCGGGATTCAGTCGGCGTGCCTGCTCCACCATGGCGGAAGAGATATCCAGTCCAAAGACACTTGCGCCGACGCTCTGGAGATATCGCGCCACGTGTCCGGGGCCGCAACCCATATCGCATACTTCGCCTCGTCCACTGACTTCGCCCGCGAAACGGCTGAGCAGTTCCCGGTCAAATGGCTTCCCTTGAAGCTCGTGATAAATCCTGCGGGCGTACTCATCCGCGATTTGGTCGTAGCTTTGACGGATTGCTTTTATTTGGTCGTCAATGAACATCCCGTTCCGCAGCTTCTCCCAGTTCCGCGTCGGAAAGGCGATACCCGTTCCCAAATGCTTCGGGGATCTATTCGGCGTAGTTCTCTTTGCGAGTTTCGATTTTTTCAGATCGATCCAGAATCGTCCAGTCCACTACGGGACAATTTGCGATTACCCCACTCACCCGTGGGTCAAGGGGATGCAAGGATTGCTGCCGCACCCCCGAAGCTCCGCCTGCGACGAAGATTTTGTCCGGCGATAGCCGAAAGCGCCGACCGCACGCAATTTCTTCCATTCTTCTTGGCAAATCATTGATGATGTCGAGGATGTCTTCATGGGGAGACCGCTCCAAAAACTCACCGCCGCTCTCCCATGCTCCCCGATAGCGCGGATAGATGACCCAAAAACCCATGGCGGCGAGAAATTCCGATAGCGGTTGCTTGCGCGGAATCGAGGGCACGCCGTCGAGAGGACGACCTGGCAACCGCGCTGGCAGATTGTTCCTACAAGTTCGGCGCGGCCAGAATTTGCGGTGGACGAGGTACCTCAGCGGCCAACGCCGGATAGCTTAACAGCCTGAATCGAAGCGCTGAAAACGCTGCGCCACCCAAAATCGCTTCCCGCAGACCCTACTCCATCTCCACCATCCACACCGGTTGTCCGCCCAGCGAGTGGTAGAAGCCCCACCCGGCCAGCGCAACTACGCTGAGCAGCGCCAAGAAGTCTGTGGCCGCGTACCAAGCCGAAAAGTCTGTGGTGAAAGGAACGTTCCCGAGCATGTCCACGGTGAAGGCCCCGACCGCCAGCGGTACCAAACCGAAGCGGAGGACGATCAACGTCAGGATGCCGAAGACCAGGACAGTGACCGGGACGTCCACGGCAAGATGCGTGCTCTGCAGTCCGCGCATCACGACAAAGACCGCGACGAACAAGACCGCGGCAATCCAATCGACGCGAACCGCCTTCAATCCTAACTGCCGGAACAGGAACTCCAGCAGCACCTTCAGCCCGAGCAACAGGAAGAAGAATTGCATTGTGCCGAAAATCGAGGAAGGAATCTGCATCAGCCACTGGCCGAGCGCTTGGCGCCCTCCCATCAAGTAGGCCGCATTGCTGAGCTGGGGCGCAGCGCCCAAGCGTTCCGCCGGGATGTTGCTCAGCTGAAAGATCACAAGCCAGAGCGTGCCGAAGGCGACGCCGAACAGGATGTCGCGTCCCACCACCGGATCGCGCAGCTGCCCGGAAATCAATCGACTCCAGGAAATGATGGCTTGCGGCCAGTTCCGGCGAATCCATGGCTCGATGGCCAGATACAGCATCCACATGCCGCCGCTCCAAAGGAGCGCGCTGGCGATCGCCACCATCAGGTACCCAAAGGTTTGGAAGTCAGCCACAAAGTGCGAGCGGCATAACCAGATTCCAATCTCCAGAACGAACACGACGCCCGCCAGCCGCAGCGCACCTTCGCGGTCGCCCCGGCCGTGGCGATAATTGCGGCGGGCCAGCAGCGCACCCGCAGCCAGGATGGCAGTCAGCAGAAACACGCTGATCATCTGGCCTGCCCGATTTTTCTTTTCTTCGGCGGAATGATCCGTAACCGTTCGCCAAGGTTTATTCCAGTCGCCGATCATTGCGAAAAACACAGGCTTCCCGTGCCAGGCGGCGGCTTCGACTCGCAGCAGGCGGTTGGAGCCCGGCCACAATCCCGTCCATGCTGCACGCGCATCGGCCATTCCGAGCGAGGTCCATTCCGGCTCGGCGGAATGCAGTTTAGACGCGTCCACCTCCGCGGCGGCAAATAAGGGGTTCCAATCCGGCGTCGTCGTCGGCGCGGTCGTGGTGTCTTTCTGCGGGGGAATCACCTGCAGGTAGATCAGCCTGCCCTTGGCATCGAGCTTCACGTTGACCATGCCCGACGTAGTAGTTGCCGGATCATCGTCGGTGACAATGCCGGGAATCAGAAAGCTGTCATGGTAGCCGTCGGCCCCCAACAGGTCTGGACTCTGCCGGTACCAGAACAGCAGCGTCGTTGGACGCCCAGCCAGCACCACGTCCCAGTTCGGAGGCGTCTTGCTCTCCTTTTCCACTGAATCGCGGAAATCCGTGTCGTAGTCGAAGCCAAACGCGCTGTCCGCGGGCTTCTCCGGGTAGCCAACCTGCGCCATGATCTCGCGCGCCTTGTGAGCCAGCACTTCAGGAGTCTGCTCCAGATGCATCTTTTCGACGGCGCTGTAGCGAATGTTGAGATAGGTTCCAACGGCTAGGCCCAGTAGCACAGCGATCAGACAGGTGACGGCAATTCGCGGCCGCAGCCCAGCGGTTTCTCCGGAAGCCGCGACCAGTTGCGGCGACGGCGTTTCTCCCGCGGCCAGTGCCGCCGCCAGCGGATCGCCGCCGGGCAACGATGCCGCGACTGCCAGCGCCGTGGCCGGACGTCCCGAGGGTTCTGCCTCCAGACAACGCAGAATGACCTTCTCCACAATCGGGTCAAGATCCTTCACCACTGAAGACGGTCGGCTGGGTGTGCGGTCGCCGTGCGCCACCAACTTCGCCGCAGACGCCGCGAAGGCGCGCTTGCCCGTGAACACCTGGTACAGTACCAAGCCCAGCGCATAGATATCGCTGCGCGTGGTGACTGCTTCCCCTGACAGCTGTTCCGGAGACATGTAGGCCGGAGTCCCGCTACGCACCTCCGGGCCGCGAATGTCGTCGGCGATTCCGGCCAGGCCAAAATCCGTGATCACGACCTGTCCGCGCCCGTCGAGCATAATGTTGGCCGGCTTCAGGTCACGATGCAGAACCCCCTTGGCGTGGGCCGCGGCCAGCCCGGCACAGAGATGACGCGCGATGTCCAGCGCTTTGTCGGGAGGCAGTCGCCCGATGCGCCGCAGCAGGGAAGCCAGATCTTCGCCATCGACATATTCCATGGTGAAAAACGTCTGGCCGTCGACTTCCCCCACGTCATACACGCGGCAAACATTCGGATGCGACACCCGCCGCGCCATACGTACTTCGTTGCGAAAGCGTTCCAGCAGTCCCTCATCGTGCCCGGCTTCATCCGGCAGAAATTTCATCGCGACCGCCTGGCCGAGCGTGAGGTCGTCCGCGCGGTACACTTCGCCCATGCCGCCTTTCCCGAGCAAGGCGATGATGCGATAGCGCGACGCCACTAACCGCCCCGGCAGAAATCGGCCTTCGTTCAGCAAGTATTCCGCGGAACTGGAAGACGTCCGCGACGATGATTTCGAAGGCGGACGAGGCGGCAGCGGGGAACTGGCCGTGGCAAAGTCGAGGGTCGCCACGTCGTCCGTGTTGGCCGTTGGCGCGCCGCACGCCGGGCAGAAGCGCGCACCAGCCGATAACTCAGCGCCGCAGGATGAACACTTGGCCATGAGAATTTCCCGCTACAGTCTACCGCGTCAGCAGCGAATTCTGGCGCCGCTTCCTATGTGATCAGAAGCCGGGTGGCCATAAGAGCGTGCTACATCCTTTTGCGTACTTTGCGAAGCGCGCGATTCCCCTATTCTCATCTTTTCGACACGATCGCACGGTTTCAGATCGGAACTCGATCATGCAAAAAGTGCCTCTGCGCGGCGCAGCACTTCCAGCGCTGCGATGAGGTGGCTATGAGAGAAACGGCTTTAGCCGCCGAGGTACTTATGGCTGCACGGCCTCGAGCCGATTGAGACAATGCGGGCACGGATCGCTGAAATCGTCCGTCACGGCGGTCCCTTACCCAAGTCGGGCCGCAAAGCCTCGGCGTTTCAGGCCGGGGATATAAAGGCCCCCCTTGTTTTTCCCCTTCCGTTCGTTCTAGAATCCTTGGTGTCCACAAGACCTATGGCCGGGCATGGCCAAAAGTCCTCTTCGTTGTCCTACGCTGAAGTAGGGCGGTTGTGGGAGGAACCCACCGAAGAGACCTCGCAAAACGAGGCTCCGGAGGAATCCTCGCCGCTGGCGGCGCGGAGGATGTCAAAAGGTCTGCACCTGGCATCCCGCGATTGAGCGTCTCATCAGCGACGGCATCGGCGATCTGGGGTGACGAGGGTCAACCTTGTAGACCTGGGTGTGGCATTCACTTCGCCCCGTGGCTGCTCAGTCGTTGGTTCGTCTGGATACTGACTCTATTCGGAGGGTCTGGGGCGGCAAGGGCTGACTACACTCTCTCGGCGTTTTTCGTCCTCTTTGCTCAACAAGTTGCGGGAACACTGGCGAGAAGCCGCTCGAACCACGGATGAAAAGTCGGGACTTACGCTTCAGGAATGGGTTGAAGCCCACTGTGGAAGCAGGCCGGGCGCACGCCTCAGGGATCGAACGCCTTTCATTCGTGTCTGCAGTCACGAGGCCAACAAAGATCCTCACGCTCTGGAAAGATGCCGATACCCGCGCATTCCCACCCTCGAGGAATCCAAGGTCGGGTACGCGAAACTGCAATAGGCTATCGGCCACTCCCCAACCGGCACCCATAATGCACTCTCGTAATTTGAAAGTTCGCCCCGGTGGTAGTCAAATTGACTCACTCGCCACTTTCAGAACAGCGGACGCCACAAAGTCGGGCTCGTTTGAAAGCGAAGGACAGACATGACATTCTTGCAGCGGCTCGTCGGAGAACTTTGCTCCCATCGGTTTGCTTGGCCACGACTCAGTGACAATGGACAGCACTATCAAGTCTGTGTCGTTTGTGGCAATGCCTATGAATACGACTGGAAGGCGATGCACCGCACTGATCGTCTGCTGGTGATAAGCGGGGAAAAGTCCTCGCTCGGATTGGGCGGGAACCAATCGTCGCACGGTATGAAACTCCCACACTAAGCGGCGTCGTTTGGCAAGAGTTCCCCGGCTTTGCCCAAGGAGCGTTCCGTTAACGAAGATGCGTTCGCCGGATTTCCCGGTCCTACGTAGATCGTCCTCGCACGACCCAATTCACAACTGCCGCCGTGAAGCCGTGCTGCCGAGGCTGGTGTTTCCATAGTGCGTCGCATAACGGCGTCTTTGCCCGAGGTCAGCATCGGTTGTGTATTCTGCCGACCCTCCGCTTAGGGGACACAATCTTCAGGGTCGTCGTGCCCATTGTCGAAGGTTACGTAGCGGTGACCGTACCGGCGAACTCCAGTGTCACGCGCGACCATGCCGAGCGACTAAAATAAGCTTCATCCCGATGATTCCCCTCGAAGACGACCAGCTATATCAGCTAGTTCCCGACCACAATCGAGGAGGCTGTCGCGCATTTTATCGAATGCCTCCTCCGGTTCCGCAAAGTGATGCAGGTACATCTGTTCAAAGTCTGGGTGCAGTTCCCGTAGGGCAAGCCTTACCGCCCACAGGGACCGGGAAACCGAGACGAGATTCCGTTGGGTGGTAATCAGGGTCTCGGCAATTTTGGCTACCGAGTTTTGCAGAGCTTGGCTGTCCATGACAACCTCCATGCCAGAACTTTAGCAGACACACTGCCAACTCCACCGCTTTCATTGATTTGCCCGCTTCGCCGACCGGGGTTTTGCGCTAGTTGATCAGTTGATAGTTGATCGGCCAAAGCATCTCGCACTACCGCATCGTCTAGAAGCTGGGCGGTGGCGGAATGGGTGTGGTTTCGAAGGCCGAAGGCCTGAAGCTTGGCCGGCGCGAGCAGCCCTTGTGCCATGCAGAAACCACCCTCAAGGAAACCTTGATGACCGGCCCATCCCAACTCAATCAGTTCGGTTTGTCAGATTTCAACGAGTTGTCTGGTTTGGTGAAGCCTGAAGCCCGTCCGCTGGCGGCATGCCACAAAGCATTCTTTTCCGCAAGAAGGTCAGCCTGAGATTGTTACCGGTCGTAACCTCAGGTGCGAATCATGGAATCATGCACTCCGCTTCTTAAATTATGCGCTTTTCAGAAGAGTACTTTGAGGACTTTCGTAGGCTCCGATCTGCTTCAGCATTCCTAACTGATCCCAATTGTCCCATCCCTCGATAATCTTATTGTCCCGAATGCGAGCGATCGTGATCCCCGTTATTCGCACTGGCTTGCCGGTGGCTTGCATTCCCAGATGATCTCCGCGATGTGTCATCGTGGCTGACCAGCGCACTACGACTCGATCCTTTGCTCCGAAAGCATCCTCGACAATAATGTTGATGTCGGGAAAGGCACCCCGTACGCGCTCGACAAATGGCACGAACTCGCCGGATCCACGGAAAGCGGGCTGCCATCCTAAAGTTCGCCGATGCCGATGCCATCGGGAGCAAGAATATCGTGGATCGTTTGCGTCTTACCCTCATTCCATACTTCTTTGAACCAACCCCGCATTAACTCCACATTTTCTTGGACTGCCATAGACGTTGCCTCCTGGGCAGAAACTGAGAAGCTGAAGCAAAGAATGCCTCGTCCCAACATTCTGCAAGTTCAAATTTATGATTCGTGGGTGAAGCGGATGAGCGGATGTGCAAAATGAAAGCCTGCCACATACTGGCGGCAGGCTCTCACAAATCGGCTGGGCTATGCCGCCTTCTTCTTCTGCCCCGCCTCCATCCTTCCCGCTGCGCTGCCGCCCGTGCAAACGCAGATGGTCGAGACAAGCCATACCCAGAGGAGAGAATAGCTAAAGGTCAGCTCACTTATGCGGCGCGAGCGACGACCAGGGCGTCGTATTCCTGTCGCGACTGGGCGGGCAGCAGAGCCCATAGAGTGTACACACCGACGGCCGTACCGAAGGGAACATTGAACAGCGCGATGAAGCCCAAGACCAGCGCGACGACACGGGCCCAGGGTTCGCGCTGTATCAATCCCCATCCGGCAATGAATCCGCAAGCCGCCTTGGCCAGAACGAGAATGCCGATTACACTCAACAGCGGGCGCAGAAACGCAGGGGGCGCATCTGGCGTTCCCATCCCGTGGACTGCGAACAAAGTGTTGGCAATAACATACACAACCACCCCGCCGATGGTATTGAACGCGGAGATGGCAAGCCAGAGAATCCCCAGTAAATGAAGGTGCCCCTGCACGCGCCCGGGGCGCGGTTGCATCACCGTCACAGGCCCGATGATTTGTTTGCCGCACCGGCTGCAAAACGCCTGGCCGGGTTGCACCGTTGTGCCACATGCATCGCAGAACATGATTTCCTCCCGCGCTAATTCGTGAACGGCCTTCGCCACAACAGGCCGATGAACAAATGACACCCAACAGATGATACGCAAATCGTGCGTAAGAGGTTCGATCAGAGTGTCTTCGTGCACTCGATCTTACCCAACGAACCTGCTTCAAAGTGGGGATCGGTTCACCAGCAAAACGAAAAGGCCACCCGGCAACAGGGCGGCCTTCTCTTTTCAAGGGAGAATAGTTCCAACGGAGGCAAAGGTTTCCGTCAAAACTCTCTTGCACAAAATCTTATGAGCCGAAAAAGGAGGGTGTCAAGCAAATTTTGGGAAATAAATGTCTTTAGTTTCAATGATTTACAGAATCGGTCAACACGCCCCCGAACTGTTTCAATTTGAGACGGAAGGCCCTCCAACCGCCCTAAGCCAATATTCTGAGGCACTTAAGAACCGTTTGAGGTCTTTGTCCTAGCCGGAGGGTGGGCCGCGGACCGTTGCGCCGCCGGCTCTGCCAAGTCAAGAGAAATGAACTCGGCTTGATCGGAACGGCCAAAGACCGGACCTGGGAAATAGCGCCGCAAGAGAACACGGGCACCCCCGAAGGCGACTCCCGCCGCGAGCGAGATCGCACCCACGAGGATGCACAGAAGAATAATGTTGACCAGCAGGTTGGCGATGTTGTTCTTCTTGTCGAAATACGTGTTCTCGTTCCAGGTGACGCTGGCCTCGTAGTTCACCGCGCCCAAGAGCGTCTGCGCATCGCTCTGCGAGAGCGGGCCGGCCGCGATGGCGACGATGGGTC
>Ga0302324_100007710_pt1 | contig 22842 bp, 17 predicted proteins | sample Palsa_T0_1_FD_201949 | JGI IMG/M metagenome (GOLD analysis project Ga0302324, IMG submission 201949) | Peat permafrost microbial communities from Stordalen Mire near Abisko, Sweden - Palsa_T0_1 | ecosystem: Environmental > Terrestrial > Soil > Palsa > Peat permafrost | place: Sweden: Abisko...
CGTCGATGGCCAGCTTCTCGGCAAGCCTTCCGATGCCGCCGATGCTGCGCGCATGCTCCGCCTGCTTTCCGGGCGCGAGCATCAGGTGATCACCGGGGTGTGTTTGGTGGTCGGCGGCCAGGCGATCGTGGCCAGTGAAACTACGCTCGTCAGCGTGAATGAAATCACCGACCAGGACATCGCCGACTACGTCTCAAGCGGCGAGCCCATGGATAAAGCCGGAGCCTACGCGATTCAGGGCATTGCTTCCCGCTGGATTCCTAGGATCGAAGGGGATTACAGCAATGTGGTGGGACTGCCAGTGGCGCTCGTATTTCGCATGTTTCGGGAGCACGAAATCGGTTCCCAGTTCCCGGTTCCGAGCTCCCAAATCCGCCGTTCTGCGGCTCGTACTGAGAACTGAGTGCGGAAACTTCTACGCGGCGGGCGGTTTGGGCGGCTCTTTGTCCTTGCTCTCCGGCTCTTTCATTGAAGCCTTGAAATTACGGATTCCTTCTCCCAGCCCCTTGCCCAAGTCGGAAAACTTGCTCGGTCCGAAAAGCAGCAGCGCGATGCCAATAATCAACAGAATATGCAACGGCGAAAATAAACCCTCACCCATAAACCCTCCAATTAGGCCCTGCCATCCAGCCGGGGCGAACCCTGACCCCAAATTGGATTCTAGGTTAGGGTTGACCCTCGGGTCAAAGCTGCCTAGGCCACTGGTCCCTTGGGTTGGTCGGCCCGGTCACACTGTTCGCATCATACTCCTCGCGCTCAGATTCCCTCGATCAACCCGGCAAGGAGCGCGGCTCGCCGCGCCAGCTCCGAGATCAGGATGTACTCGTGGGGGGCGTGCGCTCCGTCGCCCGTGCCGCCAAGACCGTCCAGAGTTGGAATCCCCAGACCCGCAGTGAAGTTGCCGTCCGAACCGCCACCCACCGCGGCTTCTTCGAGCTTCCATCCCAGTTCGCGGGCGACGGCCTTGGCTTGCGCGTAGAGCGCTGCCACCCCGGCGGTGCGTTCCATGGGCGGACGATTGATTCCTCCGGTGACCTCGATTTTGGATTTGCGATTGAAAGGCCGCAGGCTGCGCATTTTCTTGTCGATTCCGGCCGCGTCTTTCATGCGCGCGATGCGTACGTCGACCTGGGCTGCGGCTTCGGAGGGAACCACGTTGGTGCGCGACCCTCCACTTACGATTCCGACGTTTACCGTCAGGCCCTTTTTCAGATCGGTGAAGCCGGAGATGCGCTCGATTTGACGCGCCAGCTCAAGAATCGCGTTCACGCCTTTCCCGAAATCGAGGCCGGCATGAGATGCTGTGCCACGAACTTTGACCAGGTATTCGCCAACTCCTTTGCGCGCGGTTTTCACAGCGCCCTTGAATCCATAGGAAGGTTCGAGCACCAGCACGGCGGCGGCTTTCTTTGCCAGCGACTCGGTGATCGCTCGCGACGATTCGCTGCCGACCTCTTCGTCTGAAACCAGGAGCACAGTCACCGGGCGCGGTAATTTGCCATGGCCGGCTTCTCTGCCCCAATCTTCCCTGTGCCAATCGCGAAGACCGGCAAGCGCATGCAGCATGAGCGCGATGCCGGATTTCATGTCAAGGACGCCGGGGCCGGTCAATTGGTCGCCCACCACGCGGCAGGGCATGGTGGCGAGCGTGCCGAGCGGATACACGGTGTCGCAATGGCCCAGCAGCAGCACCGGCTTCGCGGCGGATTTGCCCGGTAAATCCACTTGCAGATGATCGCCAAAATCTTTCGCTCGATGCACGCGCACCTCGCCGCCCAGCCGGGAAAACCGGCTGGCGATGGCCTCCACAATGCGGTCCACGGCGGCTTTGTTGTCGCTCGGAGATTCGATTTCGACCAACTCGCGGGCGGTCGAGACGATCGCGTCTCGACGTTCGTCGAAGTAAGTCAAGCGACGCTCGGCTTTGGCGCTCGGATACGCGGGCATTGTTCTCGATAGCGAATTCACAACGGATTGTTCCTCGGTAGAAACATTGGCCGCAAATAGAGGCGATCGCTCAACCAGACGTTCGGGATCGTTTGGCGGAATGGCCAGATTGCGTCCACCATCGAGATCCCTTCACTAAACGCACAACGGCTCCCAACGGAAACGCGGCGAACCGTTGCAGGTTCTCCACCGCAGGTTCTCCACGCCGCGATGCGCGCTGCCATCGCTTATTGCAAGTCTTTGACTCTGTTTCTCACTTCGGTGAGAAGCGGAGGCGGCAGTTCAGAATAGCCTTCCTGGGCCGCAAAGCGCTGGCCCTCGGTGTAGATCCAATCCAGGAAATCACCTAAAGCGGCTGCCCGAGCCGGCCCGGTCGATTTCGACCGCAGGTAAATCCAGGAGAAGCTGGCAATCGGAAAAGAGTCCGCTCCGGCTGCGTTCGTTAACGAGACCGAGAAGCGATCCCAGCGCGGCTGTTCGACCGCCTTGCACGCCGCAGCAATGCTCCCAGGGGAAGCTTCAACAAACTTGCCGGCGGCGTTCAGCACGGCAATTTGGGAAATACCGCCGTTTCCCGCGTATTGATACTCGACGTAGCCGATCGATCCGGGATTGTTTTTCACTTTCTCTGCCATATCGGAACTGCGATCGGCCGGCATGCCAACCGACCACTTGGGCGAAAGTGTGACTCCAACTTGCGCGTGAAACTTGGAACTCATCTTGGAAAGAAAGTCGGTGAAGACATAGTTCGATCCCTTTCCCGCGGGGCGATTGACCACCTGGATGGGAAGATTCGGCAAAGCGATCTCGGGATTGAGCCTCACGACTTGGGGCGCGTTCCACATCTTCACCTCTCCGAGGAAGATCTCGGCCAACACCTCCCCCGAAAGCCGAAGTTTCTGATGGACATCGGGAAGGTTGTAGATTGGAACGATCCCGATGAGCACGACCGGCAGTTCGATCAAACTACCCTGTTTTCGCTCCTGTTCGGTAAGCTGAGCTTCCCCGGCGCCAAAATCGCCTATGCCCTGCGAGATCTGCTTGATCCCTTCGCTCGTGCCCGACGGAACGTATCGCATCTGAATACTGGGGTTGCGTTTGTTGTACTCCTGTGCCATCCGGCTATAAAGAGGCGCCGGGACAGTCGATCCGGATCCGACCAGGACCGCCACATTTTGGGCATGGGCCGGCGCACTCGTCAGCCCGAGAGCAAGAAAGGACATCAGCCATTGACGCGAGATCAAACGATGCCTCGAGCTCTGCTCCGCAAGGCTCGACATTCGAAATCTCGCGGGCGCGTTCATCGTATTCCTCCTGACCGCAATCTCCTTCTTGCCTTCGAAACACGGCACCTAGTGTACTCCCGCTTTGCGTGATCGGAGTCTGCCTTCGTTTAAACAGACGCAGCATGGCGGGAGGGGGAGAAGTATGAATCTGTTCATAGTTCGAGCGGAGCTGTCGGTTGAGAATGGAGCCGCTCTCGGCCAAATCGCCAGGCCCAGTTCCCCAGAGCAGGACGTAGTCAACCGTCTTACCCGTCTGAGCCTCATAGCCGGCGATATCGGCGTTTTGGGGTTTACTTGAAACCGAAGAAGCCGAAAAGGTGCCCGAGTGCAGAGCGGGGTTCACCAGGGGACGATATTCGACCGGGAAAGCCGATCCCATCGCCTCGTAATTGTCGAGTGACAAAGCGCGCCCCTCGAGCGCGGCGATATCCCCGGCGTGCTCCAGCGGCCGAATTCTCAGACGGCTAAAGACTGGGTTTGAATTGTCCTCGGGATTGCAGTAGCACAGCGAAAGGATGGTTTTCTGCGGCGCCAGCAAGCGGCCGGCCTCCTCATAGGCGTTGACGACCGGAGAAAGCTGATATCGCCACCCGGTCTGGCCAATCAGGCCGAGGACGACGACCAGCGTGGCTCCGCCGATCGCTGCGCGTCGCGCCTGGATGCTCCACCGGGTAGAGCTCGAACTCAACCAAAGCAATGCTGCGCAAAGAGCGAACCACGCCATTCGCTCCGGGATCATTCCCCCGCCCGAAATCGACCAAGGAACAACGACACACAACGACAAGCACACCACCGCCAGTATGCCCAGACCGTCGCTCGCTGCCAGCCTGCGTTGTTCCACCGCGTTCGCGATCGCCCGGTAGAATCCCCACGCCAGGAAGACCCCCACCAAACTCATTCTCAAGATTCCCTGCGCTCCCCTTGAGTCCACAAGAACATGAAGCTCGCGGAAAACCAGCAGTCGCTGTGAGAAGCTCTGCTTGCCGGGATCGAATGGCGGTTGTGATCCGATCGAGGAGACGCAGAAAATGACCACGCAGGGGAGAAAGGCTAACTGCGGTACCAGCAGGCGCTTCAGGACCGTGGAGAGGTTGGGGCTGGAAAGGGTGGAAGCAGAAGTGGCGTGACCCGGCTCCGAGTCCCCATTTTCCGCAAGCGATCGCCTCTCGGCGAGGCCGAAACACAAAGCAACCACGCCGATGAAAAATGCAGCCATGAAAAACCCGACAACATGGCTGAAATAGAGTAACGATGCGAGGACACATAACCCGGCCAGGCGCTTCGGCCCGAGACCGTCTCGCTCCCGCATCCAATATCCGAAACACAGCAAGAAAAAGACTAAGCTGTAACAGAAATTGTAGAAACCCATGGCAATAAATAAATTGTTTGCCAGGACCAAGCCCCAGATGGCAAACAGCCACACCTCCTTTGTGAATGTCCGAACGACGTACGCAAACGAGAGCGGAAACAAAACGAAATAGCCGCTGACGATGATTTTTTCCGCCGTCGCGGGAGAAAAGAAGCGATCCAGGCCGGCCAGAACAGCGTAGGTAAACCAATTCGGCACGAGTCTCGAATTGAGCCGGTAGAACTCGGGCACCCGGCGCCAGGCGGGATCGCGAAAACCGCGAATCAGGGCCGCGTTATAGAGGTGGGAGGCACCGTCTTGGCTCGCAAAATGCGGGAAGATCCACACCAGAACGATCTGCCAGGCAATCAGAAAAATAAATAGAAGGAGGAGCCAGGTTCGAGAGCGGCCATTGCCGGATGGGGGAGTTGAAAACGCTCCGACATTGGCGGCGGGCATCCTCTCAATTCTCCGTCCCCACTAATATCACGGCAAGGTTCGGCCAACAAGGTTCGGCCAACAATGTGCAGGGCTATGCCGCGCTCCAGATTTCACCGAGGACGCGCTCGAAATTTGCGCCCAAGACTTTCTCGATCACCGCCGCGGGTTGGCCTCGTTTGGCCAGTTCGAGGGCGATGATTTCCATATGGTCAGGTCCGTTGAGATCGGGAACGTAAGGGTAGCGATCCTCGCCGGGCGCGCCAATGCCGAGTTTCTTGCGGCGCGCGATGTCCTGATCGAAGGCGGATTTCTGTTCAGCGGTGAGCACTGTTTTCTGGATTGAGCCATCCGAGCCGATGCCCACGTGATCCGCTCCGCAGACATTGAGGGCGTGGAGAATGTGGTCGAGCACATGTTCGCGGGTAGGGACGGTGGGGGAAGCGACCAGGTAGGGCATCAGATAGACGCCGAAATAGCCGCCGCGATCGGCGAGCGACTTCAGAATTTCGTCGGGCTTGTTCCGAGGATGGGAGTAAACTGCGGCGCATCCGGCGTGCGTGATCAGAACCGGCTGGGCGGATTGAGCGATGCCTTCGGCGGTGGTGCGGTATCCGCTGTGGCTGAGGTCGACGGCGACTCCCAGGTCGTTCATCTTCTTGACGGCGGCGATGCCTGCTTTGCTGAGGCCGGCGTTGCCGGGTTCGAGGCATCCGTCGCCGAACAGGCTGCGATTGTTATAGGTGAGCTGCATGATGCGCACGCCGAGCTGGCGGAAAATTTCGATACGCTCGGGCTTCTCTTCGAGAAACGCGGTGTACTGGAACCCGGGCATGATCCCGATCTTGTTTTCGCGCTTGGCGCGGACGATGTCCGTCGGACGGCGCACGATGAGGAAGGTTTCGGGATGCTGCTCGACGAGCGCTTCGAGTGCTGCGAGGTTGCTGACCGTGCCCTCGAAGGTGGGGTCCGAAATGGTGAAATTGATGGCCGTGATACCCGCTTGCCGCACCGCGGTGAGGATGTCGGCGGTCGGCGGCGCGTCCATGTCGAGGAGCGGGGCGCAGAGGGAGTCGATGACGATCGTGTTTTTGTAGAGTGCGGAGATCGAAGACAGGGCGTCGTCGGTTGAGCTCGCGGGCACCCGATCGGGCGCTCGATTGAGCAGGCGCGGAAATAGCAGGGCCGCGGCGGACAGGTTGAGAATACCGAGATTAAAGTCGCGACGATGCAGAGTGCAGCTCCGACCGGATTTTAACTTGTGGGGGAAGCGTACTGTGCCTCGCCATTGCCGAACGACCAGTTTTCCTTCGGCACTTCAACCAGATTGATGAACACATCCTCCCGCCGTAGCTTCAGGGTTTCTTGGAGACGGTCTGCAACGGCTTTGTAGAAGCGCTGCTTCATCTCGAGAGTGCGGCCGCTGTTCAGAGTGATCTGCAAAAAAATGCAATCCTCCGATCGATGGACACCAAGATAATCCCGGTCAAACTGCAAACCGGCTTGGGAATGTTCGGTGATGACCTGAAAGCGGTCGTTTTTGGGGACCGCTAAGACATCCAGCATGGCTTGGTAGACAACCTGGCCAACCTGCATGCGATATTCCGGGGTTTTGCCTTCAAGAAGATCGATTCGAACCAAAGGCATGCTTCCTCCTTAATCATGATGGCCACGTATTTCCCGAACAACGTCAGTTCGCATCCCAGCTATGCGGGACATTCACATACGAACGATCTAATTCGGCAACCGACGCGCAACCCAGCAGCCGCATGGTGCGGTCGAGGTCCGTGCGCAGAATCTCGATGGCGCGATTTACGCCGGCTTCTCCGGCGGCGGCGAGGCCATAGGCATAGGCTCGTCCGCAAAGCACCGCGCGGGCGCCGAGCGCAAGCGCTTTGACGATGTCGGTGCCGCGGCGAATGCCTCCGTCCATCAGGATTTCGGTCTTCCGGTTGACGGCCTTCACCACCTCCGGCAAAGCACGCAACGACGAGGGCACGCAGTCAAGCTGGCGCCCGCCGTGGTTCGAAACGGAAATCGCGGCCGCTCCTTCATCGACCGCGCGACGCGCGTCGTCCCCGGTGAGGATGCCCTTGACGACGATCGGGCCGCGCCACAGTTCGCGAATCCAGCCGAGGTCGCTCCAGGTCACGGTCGATTCGGCGAGGGCGGCGGCGACATCGACGAGCGGCATGGGACCTTTGCCAGGGACGACCACGTTCGGAAGCGCGGGGATGCCGCCATCGCGCAGAAAACCGGCGAGCCAGCCGGGGCGCGATAGGATTTGCGGAAGGTAGGGAAGTTTTTCAAAGGCACCGCCACTGACGAGTTCCTTCATACCGTTGCGGAAATCGCGCTCGCGAACTCCGGAAACGGGAGTGTCGATGGTGACCACGAGCGCCGAAAATCCGGCCACCCGGGCGCGTTCAATCGCGGCCTCAGCCGCGCCGCGGCCGCCCATCAGATAAAGCTGATAGAAGACGGGTCCGCTCGAAGCGGCTTTTACATTTTCCAGTTTGTGTCCCGAGATGGTGGAAAGAATGTAGGCGGTACCCGCGTTGCCGGCGGCGCGCGCGGCTCCCACTTCGCCCACCGGGTGCATCAGGCGACTGTAGCCGACCGGCGCGAGCAGGAACGGGAGAGCGAGATCGAAGCCGAGAACGCGGGTGCGCAGGTTGCAATCGGCGAACGCGACCGCGTGGCGAGGGCGGAAAGTAACATCCTCGTAGACGCGGCAATTCTCGCGGAGAGTAATTTCGCCCTCGGCGCCGCCGTCGAGGTAGTCAAAGACGGATTTTGGCACGCGGCGCCGGGCAATCGCTCGGAAATCTGAGATGCAGACCACGCGGGGCGAGCGAACCGAGCGTTCGGATCGAGTCATTCTGTTTATGCCTGAATCGGAAGTCGCTAAAACAGAATTAGATGGTAACACCGCTACCGATCTTGCTTGGTGACGGCTTTTGCCAGGTGGGCAAACAGCGGCGCCCCCCATCCCCCGATTGCGAGCAGCGAGCCGAACAGGAAGACGGCGTCGAAGCTCGATCGTCCCTCGCGCACGAAGTAGACATCTTTCAGATTGAGCCAGAGGGCAAATTCATCGAGCGTCAGTGCCGCACCCACCCCGTAAAGGATTGACATGAAGCGGCTGGCAAAAAGCGAGGAAGCATGGCTGCCCGTGCCGAATTCGCACAGCCAGCCATAACCGACGACCAGCAGAATCAGAATTCCGGGAACCAGGTGGTGGATGTGGCGCCCGTCCACGATGATGTAGTGGAAGGGTGGAATCTGGTGGCGGATGCAATAAACCATTCCGCGCACGGTGGCAAAGGTGAGAAAGAAGCTGACGGATGCAAGAAACAGCCTGCGACGAGGACGATCGGCGATACCCTCGTGAATCAGCGGACCCAGGCGAGTGCGATGAAGAAGCACGAGCAACAGCAAAATCATCGCCAGCAGAACAATCAGGAGAAACGCAGCCTCATCCAGGTGCATGGGACATTAGACCTCGACGACCGAACGCTCAGCAAATCGTGGGTTCGACCATCGTGGGTTCGGCGCCATGGGCTCGAAACCACAGCCCGTCGGTCCTCGGTCGATGGATGCGGGAGGATGCGGGATAGATGCGCGGTCGAAGAGTCGGGCATAATAGCTCAACCAACCGAGTATTCGAGCGAGGGCCAGGCACTTGCACAAATTCAGATCTCGTTTCGCGCGTCCCATCTTCACGTGCGCTTTTCTGTTGCTAATCTTTCTGTTGCTAATCTCTCGGTTGCGGACGAGCGCCGTGCTTGCCCAGTCGGTTCCCCCGGAACTCGAGAATGGACTGAAATGGCGCTTGATCGGCCCTTTTCGCGGGGGACGGGTCGTGGCGGTCGCGGGCGTGCCCGGCGATTTGACCACATTTTATTTTGGTTCAGTCAACGGCGGGATCTGGAAAACGACCGATGCCGGAGTTGTCTGGACGCCGATTTTTGACAGCCAGCCGGTAGGCTCGATCGGCGCACTGGCGGTCGCTTCCTCCGATACCAAAACGATTTACGCCGGAAGCGGCGAGAGCGACATTCGTTCCGACCTCTCCTCCGGCAATGGCGTCTACAAATCGACCGATGGCGGCGCAACCTGGAATCACATCGGACTCGAGGACACGCGCCAGATCAGCCGGATCATGATCGATCCGCAGAATCCGAACATCGTTTACGTCGGCGCGCTCGGACACGCATACGATCCCGGCGTTTCAAGTTCCAGCCCGCAACGCGGCGTTTATAAATCCGTCGATGGAGGAGCGCATTGGGCGCGGGTTCTCGATCTCGGACCAGACATCGGTGTTTCCGACCTGGCGATGTGCTCTTCCCGACCGCAGCTTCTGTTTGCCGGCGCCTGGCATGCGCATCGCCCTCCCTGGAGCGTGTATGCTCCGATCGAGTCGCCAGGCAGCGGACTTTACCGTTCTCAGGATGCCGGGATAACCTGGTCCCGTCTCGAGGGCCACGGTCTGCCTGAAGGCGATTGGGGACGCGTGGGGGTTGACGTGGCGCCCGACGGCAAGCGGGTCTACGCGCTCATCGTTGTTCAGAGCGAGACCCAGACCGAGGTTTCGACCACGATCCAACCAAAAAAATCCGGCCTCTATCGCTCCGATGACGGCGGCAACACCTGGGTGCTCGCGAACTCCGATCCTCGTCTTACCAGCCGGGCATGGTACTTCAATCGCGTCACCATCGATCCCGAAAATCCCGACGTGCTCTATATCCCGAATGTCGCTCTTTATCGATCCGAGGATGGCGGGAAGACCGTGTCGGTCCTCCGAGGCGCCCCGGGCGGCGACGACTATCACCAGCTCTGGATCGATCCCCGCAATTCTCGCAGCATGGTCCTTGGAACGGACCAGGGAACCACGATCAGCCTCAACCGCGGCCAGACCTGGAGCAGTTGGTACAACCAGCCGACCGCACAGCTCTACCATGTGACCACCGACAACCAGTTTCCCTACGTCGTCTATGGCACGCAGCAGGATAGCGGCAGCGTTGCAGTTGAGAGCCGCACCGATCACGATCAGATTACGCCGCGGGACTGGTTTCCTGCCGGAGAGAGCGAAAGCGGATACATGGTGGTCGATCCGACCGACCCTACCATCATTTATCTCAGCGGAACCTATGGCACCATCGCCCGTTTCAACAGACGGACTTCACTCAGCCAAGACATCAGTCCGTGGCCGGCGACCAGATTCGATGCCCCGATCAATCAGCGAAAATATCGCGACCCTTGGACTCCCGTGCTGGTTCTTTCCCCGGTCGACCGGACCACGCTTTTTCTGGGGACGCAGTATGTGATGTCGACAGTCGATGGCGGACTGCACTGGGAGACGATCAGCCCGGATTTAACCGGAGCGCTCGGTCCGACCGGAGCGGATGCGCAGGGCGCGCATAAAACAGAAGGAAACAAGCCGCCCCGTATGCCAACCCTCGAGGAAGCCAAGCGCGCCGGTTACGGGGTCGTGTTCACGATTGCCCCCTCGCCCGTCGACCGCAACCTGATCTGGGCGGGAAGCGACACGGGATTGATTCACTTGACCCGCGATGGTGGAAAGCACTGGAAAAATGTCAGTCCCCCTGGACTGAGCGATTGGAGCAAAATCTCGCTGATCGAAGCGTCGCATTTCGATTCCGCCGTCGCCTATGCGGCCGTCGATCGCAGCCGCCTCGACGATCAGACGCCTTATCTCTATCGAACGCGTGACTACGGAACGAGCTGGCAGGCGGTCACGAACGGCATTGGCGCTCCGGCATTCTTGCGCGCCATTCGCGAAGACCCGCAGATGCGAGGGCTTCTTTTCGCGGGTACCGAATTCGGGGTTTACGTATCGTTCGATGACGGAGACCACTGGCAGTCCCTGCAATTGAACCTGCCAGTCAGTTCCGTGCGCGATCTCACCATTCACGGGGATGACCTGGTGATTGGCACGCACGGGCGTTCTTTCTGGATTCTCGATAACATCACGCCGCTTCGGCAGGCGCGGACGCTCGCGGCGGGTCGAGCGAGCGATCCCTGGCTTTATCGTCCGGCCACAGCGGTTCGCATCGACAACGATTCCTTTCCGGGCACGCCGCTTCCACCCGAGGAACCGACCGCCGAGAATCCACCGAATGGGGCGATGATTGATTATTTCCTCCCGTCCGGGGCGAGCACGGTTCGGCTGGAGATTTTTGATGCCCAACAGAATCTGGTCCGGCGATTTTCTTCGCAGGGCGCGAGCCCCGTCCGGCGTGCGCTGCTTCCGGTCGCGGAGAGGTGGTTTTCCCAGCCTAAAGTCCTCGAGAAGACTGCCGGAATGCACCGTTTCGTCTGGGACCTTACCTGGCACAGTTCCACCGCCCCGGACGCGGACGAAGATGCCGAGTCCCACAGCCTCAGCGGGCCGAAGGCAGTACCGGGAGACTACCAGGTCCGGCTGACGGTCGATGGAAAGACGCAAACTCAGTCGCTCAAGGTGGTCATGGATCCGCGCTCGCCCGCGACTGCCGAGGTGCTCGCGCGCCAGTTGCAACTGGGCCAACAGATATTTGCCGAAAGCATTGAACCGCGCCGCGCCCTCGCCGAGATCGTCTCGGTTCAGAAACAGCTTGCAGACATCCAGCAGCAACTGAAGCAAAACAAAGTGGGAGCGCAGAACCCAACCCTCAAGGCGGCGCTCGAGGAAGCTCAATCGGGAATCGCCAGGATTCTGGCGAATCACGAACACGCGACCGAAGGCTCCGGACTGCAGGATGCCTACACGGCTCTGGCATCGGCTCTGCGAGTTGTCGAAAACGGAGATCGTACCGCGCCTTCGCAAGCGATCGCGCTTTACAAAGAGTCAAGCCCACAACTGAAGTCGAGCGTGGCGGAGTGGATCGAGTTCAAGCATACGCGACTCGCGCAACTGAACCAGCAATTACGTGAGGCTGATGTTTCTCCCATCACCATTGCTGAAATTGAGCAGGAGGTCGAGTTTCTCCTCTCGCGCTGATTCACTGGTGCTGATCAGTGGCCGATCGCCGCCGAGCTCACTGCGGTGCTCACAAGTGAAACTTACAGCCCGCAACCGGCAGCTTCAACCCGGCCGGCTCCGGCGTTCATTCGCGAGTTTCGGATGAGCGCCTCCGTGCGGTCGCGCTGTGGTCGCGCCGCGCGCCGTCGATGCGACCTCAACTGACTTTGCTCCTCCGGGCTTGTGTCGAACCGGCAATGTGTGGAATCAGCAATTGACAATCGCCAGGCCGCTCTGGTTCCATCGAAGAACCCGCTCGACCGCAGGACTTCGGCATGCTGACTGGCATTCGGACACGCGATTTATCCAAGATCTACACCTCACCGCCTCCGCTTGCCTCGGGCGCCGGCTTCGGTTTCGGCGCAACCCGCGGCAAGGCGAACAAGCAGCCCAAAGCGAAAATTGTCGCTCTCGACGGCCTCTCGCTTGAGATTTCACCCGGAGAGATTTTTGGGTTGCTCGGGCCAAACGGCGCAGGCAAGTCGACCACGGTTGGCATCCTGACCACCCGGGTGCGGCCGACCGGCGGCCAGGCGTGGATTGGCGAGCACGACGTATGGGCGGAACAGGTCGCAGTCAAGCGTCTGATCGGCGTGGTTCAGCAGCGTCCGAACCTTGATTTTTCTCTCACCGCTCGCGAAATCCTTCTCTTCCATGGCGCGTATTTCGGCCTCGATTCCCGCGAGCGAGCGGAGCGTGCGGGGACGCTGCTCGATCGCTTCAAGCTTACCGACCGTGCCGATCAGATGGTGCGTGGCTTCTCCGGCGGGATGATGCAGCGTCTTTCGATTGCCCGCGCCATGATGCACGATCCCCAGGTGCTTTTCCTGGACGAGCCGAGCGCCGGCCTCGATCCGCAAACCCGACTGCTTCTCTGGGAAATTATTCGTGAATACAACCAGCGCGGAAAGACCATTCTTCTGACCACGCACAACATGGAAGAAGCTGACGCCCTGTGTCAGCGCCTCGCCATCATCGATCATGGAAAAAACATCGCCTTGGGCACTCCGGCAGAGTTGAAGGCCTCGGTTCCTGGCGGCTTTCTGCTGCGCTTGCGTTTCGGCCGTCGCTCTTCGGAATTGTTCGAACGTCTCAAGACCCTGGCGGGCGTGAGAGAAGTACGTGCGCATCCTGAAGCGGGCACCGGTGCGGACCCGGACACAGAGGACGGCAATTCCGCCGACGTGTACGCGGACCGCGGAGGCTCGCTGGTTCCTGAGATTGCCAATCTTGCCTCGAGCGCCTCGGTCGAATTGTGCGACGTGCACATCTCCGAGCCCAGCTTGGAGAATCTTTTCCTGCACCACACCGGAAGGAGCTTGCGCGAATGAACTGGAAGACATTTCTCGCCCTGCTCGGGCGCGATGCCCACGTCGCTCGGCGCAACTTCGTTCCTTTGCTGCTGCAGACCTTTCTGCAACCGATGATGTTCGTGTTTATCTTTGGCCGCGTGATGGTCTCGAGCGGCTACATGCCCGCCGCCTACAAAAGCCTGCTGTTGCCCGGAATCATGGCCATCAGCATGGTGTTCACCGGCGTGTGGGCGGTCGCGATGCCGTTGATCGGCGAATTTCAGTTCACGCGCGAAATCGAGGATCGCCTGCTGGCGCCGATCGAAAACACCTGGCTGGCCATCGAGAAAGTATTCTTTGGCACGCTGCAAGCCCTGGTCGCCGGTCTGGCCGTGATCCCGATGGCGTGGCTGCTGCTTCGTCCGGGAGTGGAATTCAACCTGCACTCTCCTTTCGGCTTTGCCTGCGTTACGTTGCTGGTGGCGCTTTTCTCGGCCTGTGGCGGCCTGGCGCTTGGTTGCAGCGTCGATCAGACTCACATCGGCCTCATGTTCAGCATGGTCCTCACTCCAATGATCTTTTTTGGCTGCACCTACTATCCCTGGAGCGCGCTCGGACATTTCCCCATCCTGCAGAAGCTGGTCCTGTTGAATCCCCTCGTCTACGCGAGCGAAGGCCTGCGGGGAACGCTCGTGCCCCAGTTCCCGCACCTTCCCATGCTCGCCGTGCTGCCCGGGCTAATATTTTTTGACGCGCTGTTTCTGACGCTCGGGCTGCGGCAATTCCACCGCAAGGCGGTCAGTTAGCCTGGCAACGGGGGCCCACGCGCCTCGTCCTGATAAACTCACCTGGTAGAGCTTTACACCCGCGGTTCGGTAAACTTGCGGCGAGACACGGAATCTGTCGATACCGAAGTCGTCGATACTGAAGTCGTCGGCCCATGAATATTTCCGAGGCCATCAAGATCGCGTTGCTGTCGTTGTGGGCGAACAAACTGCGCTCCGCGCTCACCCTGCTCGGCGTGGTCATCGGAGTTGCCGCCGTGATCGCCGTGGTGACATTCGTGAACGGCATCAATTCCTACGTGGCCGAGCGAATCTTCAATCTGGGCGCGGATGTATTCATCATGTTCAAGGTTTCGCCGGCGGTCACCAACATCGACCACTACATCGAGGCCCAGAAACGCAAAGACCTGACCATGGATGATTACCGCGCGGTGCGGGAAGGCTGCAAGCTTTGCTCGTACGTGGGCGCTTATGCGCGCAACAATACCGGCGACGTGAAGTATGGCGAGCAGGCTCTCACCGACACCATCGTGCAGGGGATGACCCCGTCGGTGGCAGTCACGCAGGACGTCGACCTCGATTCCGGGCGCATGCTGGGAGAGTCGGATCTGGAAAATAACGCGCCCGTAGTGGTCGTTGGCACCGACATCGAAGAGACCCTGATGCCGGGCGTCGATCCGATCGGAAAAGAAATTCGTGTGGATGGCTGGGTGTACCGCATCATCGGCGTCGGAAAGAAAAAAGGCAAGGTGATGGGACAGAGTCTGGACAATTATGCATTCATGCCCATCACCTCCTGGATGAAGCAGTACGGGAGTCACAACACCAACCTGCGCATCTCCGCCAAGGCGGTCGGCACTGGGCCGGTTTTGGACGCCGCGTCCGACGAGGTACGGGTGATCTTGAGGTCGCGCCGGCACGATCCGGTCGGAGGCGCGGACTCGTTTGACGTGGAGACCAACAGCAGCCTCCTGAGCATCTGGGCCAACCTCACCGGGACGTTTTTCGTCGCCATGATCGGGATCGCGGCGATCTCCATGGTGGTGGGCGGGATCGTCATCATGAATATCATGTTGGTCTCGGTCACCGAACGCACTCGGGAAGTGGGGATTCGCAAAGCCATGGGCGCGAGGCGCTCCGACGTGTTGCTGCAATTCCTGATCGAGGCTGTAATCCTGGCTCTGGTCGGGGGCGTGGTTGGCGTGCTGCTCGGAATCGCCGTAGCCAAAGGCGTCACGCTCGCCGTCGGTATGCCCTCGGTGATCAAACTTTGGGCGGTGTTCGCGGGACTGATCGTCTCCGCAAGCGTGGGCATTTTCTTCGGCGTGTACCCGGCGCGGCGGGCGGCGATGCTTGATCCCATTGCGGCGTTGCGCTTTGAAACTTGAGGAAATCTCGATGGTCATCCCGAACGACAGGGACGAGGTTCTGGGTCGATGATGAGCAACAGCGAATTCGGTGAAATCATCACCATGGCGCTCGATACCATCCGCGGCAACAAGCTGCGCTCCGGCCTCACCGTTCTGGGTATCGTGATCGGCGTAGCCGTGGTCATCGGAATTTCGTCGATTGTGCGCGGGCTGAACGACAACGTCAGCAGCATGATCAGCAGCATGGGATCGAACATTATTTTTGCCTTTCACATGCCGATTACGTTCGGCAGGCCCACCGAAGAACTGCGCACTCGCAAAGAGCTGACGTTTGAAGATGCGGAAGCCATGAAGGACTTGCCGCACGTGAAGGCCGTTTCGGCCGGCGTCCGCTACGTGGAACCGCAATTTGGCAGCGGCACGTACGTGGTCAAGTACGGCAACCACAAGGCCAAGCAGACGATTCTCGAAGGCGACACCGCCTCGGTCAAGGATGTCTTCGATCTGGATCTGAGGTCCGGACGCTGGTTCAGCGACATCGATGACGAGCGGCGAGCGGATGTGATCGTCCTCGGAGCCGACACCGCGGACGAACTTTTTGGCACCGCCGATCCGTTGGGCAAGGAAATCAATATCGAAGGGCAGTTATTCGTGGTGATCGGAGAGATCGAGCGGGTCAAGAGCGCGTTCGGCGGGGGCAAAAATCCCGACGACAATAAGGTTTATTTTCCGCTCTCGACGCTGCGCAAACTTCACCCCGAACTGAAGCAGCACTTCATCAGCGTCAAGGCAACCTCGCATGCGGACATGCCGAAAGCGGTGGACGAAATGCGCGAACTGTTGCGGCGGCGGCGGCGCGTGCCCCCGGACAAACCGGATAATTTCTCGGTTTTCACCCAGGATTCGCTGTCCGATGTCTGGAACCAGATCACCGGGGCGGTGTTCATCTTCATGTTTGCCGTTTCAAGCGTCGCCTTGATCGTGGGCGGGGTGGGCGTGATGAACATCATGCTGGTTTCGGTAACCGAGCGCACACGTGAAATCGGCGTCCGCAAGGCGATTGGCGCCCGCAAACGCGATGTGCTCCTGCAATTCACGCTCGAAGCGATCACGCTCACTGCGATCGGAGGGATCCTGGGCGTGCTTCTGGGCGCAATCATCACCTACATCATCCGCATGGTATGGGATTCCCTGCCCGCCACCATGTCGGTGTTCTGGGCGAGCTTCGGTTTTTTTGCGGCCGCGGCCGAGGGGCTGGTGTTCGGGATCTATCCCGCGTGGAAAGCGGCCAACCTCGATCCCATCGAGTCGCTGCGCTACGAGTGACCGGGGAGCATCCAACAAGTGGTTTTGGGCCGGGCAGGGCTAGGCCGGCCACGGCGAGGACCCGCACTCCGTCTCTCGAACATTTGGGCGATGGCTCATCCACTTGATCCCCTCACTGACATCACGAGCGGTGCTCGAGGCCTTGGCCGGAATGGGAACCGTCGGTTGTCTATTTTTCTATTTTCTGTCCGCGCTCGGGCTGGCCCGCTTCCTTGGCGATCGGCAGGATAAAAAACGCAGGCAGACTTCGCTGCCAGAAAGCCCGTATCCGGCAGTTTCGATGCTCAAGCCCTTGAAGGGTGTCGATCCCGAGATTTGGGAGAGCTTCTGCAGTCACTGTGAACAGGATTATCCAGAATTTCAATTGATCTTCGGTGTCAGCGATCCCGCGGATCCCGCGATCGAGGTGGTCCGCAGGCTCCAGGTCAAATATCCCCACCTTCCGATCGAACTGATCGTGTGCGATCGCGTTCTCGGAACCAATCTCAAAGTCAGCAATCTGGCGCAGATGCTGCCCGCGGCGCGCCATGAACTTCTCCTGGTCAACGATAGTGACATCCGCGTCCGGCCGGACTATTTGCGCCAGGTGATCGCGCCGCTCGCGGGCGCTTCGGTCGGACTGGTGACCTGCCTCTACCGCGGGGTAGCCAGTCCGACACTCGGCTCGCGCCTCGAAGCATTAGGCATCAGCACCGACTTTGTGCCAGGCGTTCTGAGCGCATGGTTCCTCGAGAAAGGACTGCATTTCGGATTAGGCTCGACGCTCGCGTTCCGCCGCCGGGACCTCCAAGCGATCGGGGGCTTCGAAGCCCTGCTCGACTACCTCGCCGACGACTATGAACTCGGCCGCCGCATCGCATCGACGGGGAAGAGAGTCGAACTCAGCGTGGCCACGGTCGCGACATTTCTGCCGGCCTACACACTCCGGGAGTTTTTCCGCCATCAACTGCGCTGGTCAAGGACCATCCGCGCCGCCCGCCGCTGGGGTTACGCCGGACTGCTTTTCACCTTCGGCCTGGCCTGGGCATTGGGAACGCTGCTCGTGGCGCAAGGCGCCGCGTGGGCGTGGATCTTGTTGGCGCTGACGGTCGCCGTGCGCTTGGCGGTCGGGTTGGTCGCTGCGGTGGTCGTGCTCGAGGACCGGCAAGCGCTCCACCACATTTTCTTGCTGCTCCTGCGGGACCTGATTGCGCCACTCATCTGGGCCGCAGGTTTTATGGGCAACCGCATCCATTGGCGAGGCGATATCTTCGATCTGAAAGACGGGCGCTTGACTCGAAGCCGTCTCATCAACGGGCGGGAGGGGTAAACGGGGAATCCTCGAAGATCGGACCTCGAAGAGCCGACCGAAGAGCAGACCGAAGATCAGGCCGAAGATCAGACCTCGAACCCAAATTCTTGACCTCGGACCGAAATCAAGAAACCATCGGCTGATTCGAAAAAATAATCTTCCCGCCCCGCCGCGCGACCACATACCTTGTCAATCCGTGCAAAGCCGGCGGATCATCCTCCTCCGCCCACAAAAAAACGCGCCGCGGCCCATTCCACATTTCGACCAAGGATGCCTGCGTCTCGAAGACCCGCGGCGCTCCCGGAAACTGCGTACCGTACCACATGTTCCCGCCGGGCGCGCGCAAGCTGTGCAGCGGAATTCCGGTGTAGAAATTCAGCGAGGAGGCATTTTCGTACAGCCCGATTACCACGATCTCGTCGCCCGGCCGGTACTGCTCTCGGATCGCCAGCGCCAGATCCTTCGACGAAAGAATCGGAGAAAAAATACCGAACGCAATCCGCACGCACGCCAGCACAACCACCATCATCGCTACCAGCGCAACGTTCCCCGCTCCCGCGCGGCCACGCCGGCGCAGAATCCAGTTGGCGAGCGCTCCCAGCAGAAATGCCAGCGAAAATTCGAACAGCGGCCCGCGGAAAGCTCCCATCGCCTGGGGCGTCAAGTCCAGAAAGTGCCCGAACGACAGGGCATAGTCCTGCGGATGTTTTCGCAGCAGGTCGGACAGGTCTGCGCCTGCAGCCGGCGGCTTGGAGTAGAACAGCAGGGCAAAGCCAACCACCGCGATCACGACGCCCGTCGCCAGCAACACGGCCGAAGAAATCCGCCCGGCGCGTCGTTCCCTGCTGTTTGCTTCCGATGCCCGTTCCCGTTCGAGCCATCCACCGACCAGTAACGCCATCGCCGGGATCGCCGGGATGGTGTAGTACTCCTGCCGTGTTGACAGGCTGAAGAAGGCTACGATCACCAACGTCCACAATAAAAACAATAGGGATGCCCGTTGGCGGCGCGCCATCCCGCCGCGAAATTCGCGCCACCGCCGCGGCACTTCCCGCAGCGCTTGCGGAAGAAACACAGTCCACGGAAGGAGCCACAAAACCAGCAACGCCCAAAACAGGAGCAGCGGAACCGTATCGTAATCGCGCGGAACCCGGCGGTTCAGAAAACGCAGGATGTGTTCGTTCACGAAATAGAACCAGAGAAATCCGCGAACATTCCCTTGCGCCGGATTTCGCAACGCCGCCAGAATGTGCCAAGGTGCGGCAATGGCGAAAAAAACGATTGCGCTCGAAAGCAGACGCAGCTTGAGCAAGTGTCGCAAATTTCCCGTCAGCAGCAGATAAAGCCCGATCGCTCCTGCCGGAAACACCAATCCGATCAGTCCCTTGGTGAGTACGTTGAGCGCGCACACGGCCGCGAGTCCCCAACAAGCCCAGCGCGCAGGCTGCGCGTGCTCGGCTTTCGCTTGTTCGAGCGACACCAGAAAAAGCCAGAACGTCAGGGTCAGCCAAAGACCCACGGCGACGTCCGGAATCAAGAAGCGGGTAAAAAGAAAAGGTCCCAAAGCGGTCCCTAGCACCAGTCCGGAATTGAATCCGCCCTCGCTGCCGAGAGCCCAACGTCCCAATCCGTAAGTCGAAAGAATCATCGCCAGCACGCCCAGCATGAGCGGAAAGCGCGTACTCCACTCGCTGACGCCGAACAGCGCGTAACTCGCGGCCACGCCCCAATACATCAGCGGAGCTTTTTCCAGATAGCGAATGCCGTTGGCATAGAGCGTCACCCAGTCGTGCCGCTGCAGCATTTCTTTCGCCGCCTCGGCGTGCACCGTGTCGGCGTCATCGAGCAAGGCGGGGTGCGAAAGTCCGGTCATGTAAACGATCGCCCACAGCCCGATCAACACCAGTGCGGAAATCCGCCAGTCCGAGAAAAGTCGATTGGAGCGGTCAGCGGTTCGAATGTTTGGTTGTTCGAGATTAAGCGTAACGCGGGAATTCATCGCGGAATTGTTTCATTATACGAGAGGAAGAACGACCGAAGAAGAAACGGCCAGGCAAGAACGCCCTCAGCCGGCGGCGACCCCGGAGGAAACGCGGTCGCCCGCCACCTCGCGGTAAATCTCCAGGATCCGCGACACCGAAGTGGTCCAGGAAAATCGCTGCGCCTGCTCATAGCCTCGCTGTTTCATCTGCGCGCGCAGCGCCGGATCGATCAGTGCACGCTGCAAGCCTCGCCGGATCTCAAACACGTTTTCCGGATTTACCAGCAGCGCTGCGGCGCCCACGACTTCGGGCAGGCTCGAAGTATTCGAAGTCACGACCGGAGTCCCATGCGCCATCGCTTCGAGCGGGGGCAATCCAAATCCTTCGTAGAGCGATGGAAACACAAAAATCCTCGCCACATCATAAAAGATGCGCAGCACTTCGATGGGCACGAAGCCGAGAAAACGCACGTCGTTCTGGACTCCGCTGCGTACCACCGTACGTCGCAGCCGTGGATGGCTTGAAAGATCGTCTCCGATGATAATCAGCTTCAGGTCGGGAAACTGCTGCTCCTTCTGCAGTTCGCTCTTGAGCGAGGAAAACGCTTCGATGATGCGCACCACATTCTTGTGCGGTCGGATCGCGCCCGCATACAAAATGAAGGGATAGTTCACCAGATAGCGCTGGGCAATCAGTTCGCGATCCGCCTGGGTGGCATGGCCGCGGAGAAAACGTTCATCAATCGCGTTGTAGACCACCTCGATGCGATCGTCCGCAATCGAGAGCAGCTTTTCGATCTCGTTCTTGGTGAATTGCGACACGGCGATCACCCGCGCGGCTTTCCTGAGCACGCGCCGCGTCAGGTAAAAGTGCAGGTTACGCCGCAAAGCGGAAGCGTTGCGCGATCCGTACATATGCTCCAGCAGATCATGCACGGTCAAAACATACGGACAGCTGAGACCGCGCGGAAGCCAAAACAGGTGTGGAATGTGAACCAGGTCACACTCCAGGCGCTTCACGATCCTCCGGAATTCGAGATTTCCTTTGAACGAGGTATCGCCTTCGGCGAGCGGCACCGCCCGAAAGTTTGGCGGCAGCACGCCAAATTCCGCCACCTTGCCGGGCGATCCGATAAGAAAATACTCGCTCTCGCGATCGAGGCAAGCCAGGGTGCGGACCACATTCCGTATGTAGGTGCCAACCCCGAATTCCGTCATACGACGGATGTCGATGGCTACTTTCACGAATGGAATTTAAACACACAGGACGCGCAGGAACACAGGGAATTCGCCAGCCGAGCGCGAGACTTTGTCAACCTTCGCGGAGCGAAAGGCCACGGCTCCCGACGCCGATTCGGTTCGAAGATTCCCTCGCTTGGCACGGCTGACAATTGAAACCAGATTAGGCCCGCACTTCCGCCTGGGATCGCGCCCGCCGCTCGGCATAGAGCGGAAACTCCTCCGCCATCCCCAGCACCTGCTTACGGATGCGCGCGAGCACAGTCGCGTCCGCCCGATGATCGAGCGCTTCCGAAATCCAGTGCGAGATCTGCCGCATCTCCGCCTCTTTCATCCCGCGCGTGGTCACCGCCGGAGTCCCAATGCGAATGCCGCTAGGCTTCAACGGCGGATTCACATCAAACGGAATCGCGTTCTTGTTGACCGTGATCGCGGCTTCGCCGAGAGCTTTTTCCGCCTCGCTCCCGAGCATGCCCTTCGCGAACACGTCCACCAGCATGAGGTGCGTGTCCGTTCCGCCGGAGACGATGCGATAGCCATCGGAGGCCAGCGTTTCCGCCATCACTTTGGCATTTGCGACAACCTGGCGCGCATAGTCACGGAAGCTCGACTGCGATGCCTCCAGGAAGCACACCGCCTTCGCCGCAATGACGTGCACCAGCGGTCCACCCTGCATTCCGGGGAAGACAACCTTATCGATCGCCGCCGCAAATTCCTGCTTGCTCAGGATCATCCCCGAGCGCGGCCCGCGCAGAGTCTTATGCGTGGTTGAAGTCACGATGTGCGCGTGGGGCACCGGCGATGGATGCGCTCCTCCGGCCACCAGTCCCGCAAAGTGCGCCATATCGACCAGGTAGAGCGCGCCGACTTTGTCCGCAATCTGACGCATGCGCGCGAAATCAATGATCCGCGGATAAGCGCTGCCGCCGCCGATCATCAGCTTCGGGCGCTCCGCCATGGCAATGTTTTCGAGATCGTCGTAATCGATGGTCTCGGTTTCCTTGGTCACGCCGTAAGGAACGATGTTGTAGGTCTTGCCCGAAAAATTGAGAGGATGTCCATGCGTGAGGTGCCCGCCATGAGCCAGATTCAACCCCAGAATGGTATCGCCCGGTTGCAACACCGCCGCGTACGCAGCTTGATTGGCCTGCGATCCGGAGTGCGGCTGCACATTGGCATGCTCGGCGCCAAAGAGTTTCTTGGCCCGCTCGCGCGCCAGATTTTCGACCACGTCCGTAAACTCGCATCCGCCGTAATAGCGCTTGCCGGGATACCCTTCCGCATACTTGTTGGTGAACACCGAACCGGCGGCCTCAAGCACCGCCTCGCTGACAAAGTTCTCCGAAGCAATCAGCTCCAGCCCTTCATGCTGGCGGCGAACTTCGTTGTCGATCGCGTTCGAAATCTCGGGATCAACGTCGTAGAGCGGGCGGGACATGGCAGAGTTTTTCATAGTTGGGCACCGAAGCTATTTTACCCGGATGCGGTGCCAAGTGTGGCGCGGACATCCCT
>Ga0302324_100007714_pt1 | contig 22834 bp, 42 predicted proteins | sample Palsa_T0_1_FD_201949 | JGI IMG/M metagenome (GOLD analysis project Ga0302324, IMG submission 201949) | Peat permafrost microbial communities from Stordalen Mire near Abisko, Sweden - Palsa_T0_1 | ecosystem: Environmental > Terrestrial > Soil > Palsa > Peat permafrost | place: Sweden: Abisko...
AGAGCGAGTTTGGCATGTTCGCCATGTAGCACCCAGCGGCTACGCGATTAAAGATGCCATGCCCTATCCGGCCTTAGAGGATGCAATCAAGCAGGCTCGCCATTGGTTGAGCCAAGGTGCGACAGACGCCTGGATCGTTGACTCGGATGGCACTCGAATAGGCAAATCAGATATCGAAGCCTCAGGCTCAAATTAGGACACTGCCGCTGGTTGCGGCGCGATTACCCGGACCTTCTCTCACTACCGAACACATCCCGCCGTCCATCGCCTATCGGGTGCCATCCGTGGCGAGGACGCTACCGAGGACATCGTGACTAACGACCGGCAGAAGATCGTTGAGCCGATCCTGGCGGCGTTTGATCGTGCCATCGCAGCAGGCGATATCGCCGCCCTAGACCGGGAGCACCTATTCGGCCCTAGCCGAAGCCGACTAAAGAACCATCTAAAGATGAGCGAGGAAATCGACAGCCTTGGCCGGTCGTCGCGGCATTCGAACGGGCTATCGCGGCACCTGATACCGCCGCCGAAGGCGGAGCTATTGGTGAGCCGCAGGATCGCGATGCAGGGAGAACCGACATGCCACTCGATGACGCAAATTGGCCCACTATCGAGGTCGATGAGACAACCGAGATACTGATCCGGGCGCGTGGCTTCCTGGAACGTGGGTGGTGCCGGAATACGCTCGCACGGGACGCCGACGGAAACGCTATCAAGCCCATCTCCGAGCGAGCCGTTGCATGGTGTGCAATTGGGGCTGTCGATGCGACCAGGATGCCTTGGGATACGGGGGTGAAACCGGCCCTTCTTCGGCTGGAGGCAGCCATAGGTGGCGAACCCATCAACGAATTCAACGACCATCAAGAAACGCTTGGGCCTGTCTTGGCGGCGTTCGATCGGGCCATCAGATCGGCTGCGTCATCCGCGTCTTGGTAGGCTGACAAATCCGTCGTATCCATCGAGGATTAGTAGTGGTGCAAAAGGGGCGCGGCGGCATCGGGTCGCGAAAACACGGCATCAGCGGAACGCCCGGTAAAAGCCCACGGCTCCGCTTGTGGCTCGACATGATGGCTCGCCGCCAGGAAGTGAAAGACCGTCGCCGCAAGCTGCGCTTCCAGACTGTTCACTATGCGCTTCAGAAGGATCGGCCAACGCGTTGAGCGCCAAAATCGATCGGCGGATAGGTGTTTTCCGATCCTTTTCGTGATCGGTCTGCGCGTTACTTGGAGATGTCGGTCTGACTGAGAACCGACATGAGCGTGACGATCCTCTACCGGCATCCGCAGCGCCCCGACGAAGCCGGTATGACCCGCGTCGGGAACGACGCAGATGCCGCAGCCCTGAAAGATCAATTGGAGCGTCGTGGCTTTGAGATCGTCAAGATGACGGCCACACCCGAGACGGCTATCTCGGGCCGCGTCCGATCGCCGCCCAACGCCCGATCCCGCGCGCCGGAACTCCCAACCTGAATTCGGACTGAAGGCGCTTTAGCCCGTTGCTCCGATGTCGGTGGTAACCAGAACGCCACGATCCCGTTAGTCAGACATACCTCGTCCAGCCCGAAGGGATCAGTCATGATTAGGGAAATGCTCGGCATCGCCGAAGGCATCTTGCAGGATTTGCACAACGACCACGGCGAAGTCGATACGCTGCTCGGTAAGATCACTGACAGCCAGGATGGCGCGGAACGCGCCCGGCTGTTCTCGGAGTTGAAGAGCAAGCTGCTTCCGCATCTCGATGCCGAGCAGGAAGTGCTCTACCGGCGGCTTGAGAACGGCAAGTCGGAAGAGTCGCGGAAATACGGCATAGAGGGGACGAGCGAGCACTCGATAGCCGAACAGCAGGTCAAGAAAATCTCGGGCCTTCGCAATCCGATGAGCGACGAGTGGACCGCCGAGCTAAAGGTTCTCCAAGACCTCATCGAACATCATGTCGGCGAGGAAGAGAGCACCGGATTTAGCTGTGCACGCGACGAGTTCACCAAGGAGCAACTCGAAGCGATGTCCCAGCAGTTCAAGGTCCGAAAAGCCCAACTGGCGACCAGCCGCGTCGCCTAACACCCACATACCCCGGTATGGCCGCTCCTGCGTTATTTTCCGGAGCGGCATCAAAGGCAAAATTGTGCTCTAGGCGATAGCAGAGGGTGGGGCCTCAAAGTAATCCGAGACCGCCCAGGACACCGCCCGCGAGCAGCATCCATCAGGGGTTCATCCGCGTCCTCAGCACGAGGACTGCCGCGATAACCGTAAGAGTGGCAGCCTGCCATCCGGCGGTAGCCGCGCGTGCTATCACCGTGCCGATGGCGACCACAAGGCCGAGCGTCACGGGGACGAGGCCGCGGCGAACGATCTATCCCGGCAGAGACTATCGTCGAAGCAGGTAGGCGTTATACATCTCCCTACGGGAACATGGTCGAGCTTCATCAGGTCGATCAATGTCGCTGTCGGGTGGCTAATCGTCGATAATTTACCGCCATTCGGCTGATTGGGCGATTGATCCAGACGGAAGGATCAGAAATGGCGCTTCGGACCAAATTGACCGAACGGCTCGGTATCCGTCATCCGATCTTACCCGCACCGATTAGTAGCGCCGCCAGCGGAGCGTTCGCCGCAGCGGTAAGCGCTGCTGGCGGGTTTGGGCTGATTGGTGGTGGCCTTGCCTACGGTTCGATTAGGCGTAGCGCCAAGGGACACATACGGTTGCGAGGACCGCGTGGCCGGTAAGTGCACGGGTCGGCAACGTCAAGAACAACGACGCCAGCCTGATCGAACCGGTAGAAGCGGCAACGTGAGACTCGCGCTATGCTCGCGAAAACACAGAGCCGGGGCGACGCCCAGAACCGCGCTGAAAGTAGATCGCCTACACGATGACTGGAGACGCGCGAGAATGCCTCGAAAAAAGGAACCCGGTGGACTATCCCTATTTTTACGAGCAGTGATTGAAACCGGATTTATAATATTTCTGTTTTATTCCAATCTTCTAATGGGAGAATTTACGCGAGCCAGCGGTAAAGGTAAGAGTGTTATCGATGCTATCACAGATATATTCACACTAAATGATTTTATAATCGCTGTTGTTTCTGCCTTTATTGGATTTGTAATCGTCGAATACCTGAGGAAGAAGCTTTAGACTGAAACGATGCCGACTCCCCGCCTGTGTTTGGCAAGTGTCAGGTGGGGCCAGCCTTACCGTTATGAATAGATGAGGTCTTCGTGATGAGTCTCCCCCAGACCGGCGGCTGCCAATGCGGCAAGATCCGCTATGAGATCACCGCTGATCCGCAGTTGGTCTACACCTGTCATTGCACCGATTGCCAGCGCTTGACCAGTAGCGCTTTCTCCATGGGGATCGTCGTCGCGGAGAGTGCTGTTCGCCTCAGCGGCATCGAGCCGCGGCCACTCCAGCGCATGCCCGATAGCGGGCGGCTCAACACGCGGTGGGTGTGCCCGGAATGTGGGTCTTGGGTTTGCAGCCCACCGAGGGAGGGGTTGATGCGCGTCCGTGCAGGCACGCTCGACGATACCTCTTGGCTACGACCGACCCGGCATATCTGGACGCGTAGCAAGCAGCCGTGGGTTACATTTGCCGAGGGCGATGAGATTTTTCCGGCGCAGGCACCAGGGTAGTTCAGACGTTCAATGCCGCCGTCCGCTCGAAAAGGTTGCCCTGCCCGGCGGGAGCGGCTTTTTCGCGAAGATCCCGTCCTGTGATCTCTACGTTGCCGTCCTCGGTCAACTGGCGGCGGCGCAGCTTTCGCTCGACGATTATCTCGAACTGGGTCCGGTGGAAATGATAACCCTCCACGCACCGCTCCGGGGTCGGGCTATCTGAGAGTAGATGCTGGAAGACGCGCCGACCAACCCGGACGGTGCCCGCGTATTCGCCGATCCCGACGCCGAACTCGACAGCCTGCTTGTCGGCATTCCAAGGCCACGGACCAAAGTATCCTGCACTAGGTCATCGGCCGCCGTCTCATTCCGGGTTAAAGCCCGGGCGTAGCGTCGCAGCCCCGGTATTTGATTTTCCATCCGTTGGCGCAGTCCATGATCCACGAGGACCTTCCCATCTTGGCTCATGCTGGTCTCCAACTCGCAACCGGACAATTCTCTCGTGCTGATCGCAAAGCTTCGCGGCATGGCGCACTCCATTTCACCTGCCGAACGTTGTTCATCTGACTGATCGATCAAAGATACTGAATCTACCTACAGAGCTATATTAGGCCTCGTGCCGGCGCGCCCCGCTGATGCGCACACCGGTCCCGACCCCTCGCTGATCATCCCGACGGCTTTCGTGCGGCTGTGGTGCGCCGGGCGGCGACGGCGAGCGTGTTCTAGCGCCCCATGCCCTTTGCGGCCTTCACAGCGCGGTGCCGATCTTCTCTTGGGATGTTGAACTGCCCGATTTCAAGAGCGTCGTCGGGGCCTTCGATCAACGCGCGGTGTCGTCGGCTGCGCGTGTCGCTGGCGGCGTGTTGTCACTCCCGGGTCATCAAGCTCGGCGAAGCCTTCGAGGGTTTTCGCGTGGTGCTCGCACGTAAACCGCGTAAATAATGGGAGGCCCTCGTAAGTGAGGCCAATGACATATGTGATGTCGACCTCAGTGGGCGTCGCGCCGCAAAACCAGCAAGGCTCCGGGGAATAGCCGAAGGTCTCCGCCATCTATGTCGGCGCTCTGTCGGCGCGCACCGTTAACATGGTTGCGCCCTGTCACGCGTGAGTCGGTGGCCTGACGTGCCAGCCTTGGGCCTCCATCTCGTCAACAATGCGCCGCGCCAGAAGATCGGGGTCGCCCCGGGCGTGCTGGTACATCGTGTCGATGATTAACCGGATGAGGTCCGCGCGTTCCTCGGAGGTCATGGATAGTGCCCAGCGAGCGCTATCCGGCTTTCTTACGTCGTCCGGCCGGCGCGGTCTCCGCGGCTGGTTTGGCGGCCGCGGCTGGTTTCTTCGCTTTGCCGGCGCCAGCGACGGGCATCAGCAATTGCGGCTGGCGCCGGTCGGGCGCCTTGGCGCGCTTTGCCTTCGCCGGGGCCGGCAGCGCACCCTTTTCCATCAGGCTGCGTTTGAGCGCCTCCATCAGATTGATCACCTTGGGCGGCGCGGCGATCGTGCGCGGGGTCTTCACGATGCCCTCGAGCTTGGCCTCGACGAGCTCACGCAGCGCGTCCTGATAGGTATCCCGGAAGTCAGCCGGATCAAATTTTCCCTTGGCGCGCTCGATGATCGTCTCGGCGATCGCCAGCATATCGGGATCGATGGCGCCGGTGTGGCGGATGGCGAATTCGGCAGTGCGCACCTCGTCAGCGCTGCGCAGCGTCGTCATAAACAAGCCGATGCCTCGCGGTTCGATCAACACCTGCCGCTCGCGGCTGGCGAGGGTCACCTTGCCGAGCCCGGATAGTCCCTTCGCGGCCATACTGGCCGATGACGCGGAACGCCTCAACCGCAAGTTCGCCGTCGGGATAGACGTAGTACGGCGCGTCGAGATAGACCGGATCGACGTCGTCGCGGTCGACGAACCGCGCCATGTCGATGACCTTGGAACTTTCGACCTGCAGCGCCTTCAGCTCCTCGTCGCTGATGAGGACGTACTGATCACGATCGTGCTCATACCCCTTGGCGACCTGGTGACGCTCGACGACCTTTCCGGTCTCGCTGTCGACGAGTTGCTGCTTGAGCCGATTGCCGGTCTCGGCGTTGATCTGGTTGAGGCGGATGCGCTTGGTCTCGGTTGTTGCCGGCGACAGGTAGACGGGGCAGGAAACAAGCGACAGCCGCAAATGGCCGTTCCAAGTCGCGCGAGGCATCGAACACTCCGTAGAAGACGGGATTCAACGACGCGGCGGTCGAATCGTCCCTGGGGGAAATCGCAGTGTGCAAGCCCGGCCCTGAGCGGTCAATTAACCAACGACGTGGTTGTTCCTATTCGAATTGAACTGCTGCTGCGCGGCGCCCCCGAATCTGGTAAAGGTATCCCCGAAAAAGCGAACTTGAGGCGAATGTGAGCAACCGGGACAACCGAGACTTTCGGCCAAGCCGCCGCCGTGATTTCGTCGACGACGACTACCAGCCACCGTCTCGCGATTTCGGATACGGGGCGCCGCGTGGTGCCCAGTTCGATGTCCCCTCCGGCCCGCCCGTCCAGGCCATCGTGAAGTGGTACAACCCGATTAAGGGTTTTGGGTTCGTCGAGCTAGGCGATGGTTCTGGTGACGCGTTCCTCCATGTCAGCATCGTCGAACGGGCTGGTGAAGAAACAATCCCGCCCGGCGCTACGCTCGAGGTCCGTGCCGGCCCCGGGCAACGCGGATTGCAGATCACCGAGATCATCACCGTCGACACCAGCACGGCGTCGCAGGCGGGACCGCGGCGCCGCCCGGACGATCGCGCCACCGTCGAGGAAACGGGCACCGTGAAGTGGTACAACGCCACCAAGGGCTTTGGATTTGTTGCCCCGGATCGCGGCGGGAAGGACATTTTCACCCATGCCACGGCGCTGCAACGCGCCGGCATCGTGGGCTTGGCCCAAGGGCAGCGCGTCGCGGTTGACGTCACCGACGGTCAGAAAGGGCCGGAGGCGGTTAGCGTCCGGCTGATCTGATCCCAGGACCAATTCGACGCCGCGCTCGCCGGTTACCGGCGGTAACCCAAAAATGCAAATTTTGCACGATTTTCGCCGCCCGCGATTGGCGCGCAAAATATCCCGCGGGATTTTTCCAGGCGTTTAGCGCCTCCCGGACGCGGCGACGATTTCCCGCGGGCATCCCCACGATATACCGACGAGACCCGTCGCTGATTGCCCGGCCAATTATAGGCGCTGCCGGCGGCGCCTCCGATTGACGCGGTGCCGGCGATCACGTGATGCTGCGGGATGCTCGGCGACCCTATCGATCAAAGTTATGGACCAATCACAAGTTGGCCCCTCATCCTGCTGATCTTGATCCTGGTGTTTCTCGCGCTCGCTGACCTCGATCCCGACGTGGCCACGGTGCTGCGGAATTTGATCGCTAGGCTGTAGGGATCAATTCGACGCCGCGCTCGTGTTACGCGGTAACGCAAAATAAAATGCAAATCTTGCACGATTTAGGCGCCGGCGCGTTCACCGAGAACGAACTGCGCGAGGCGTTCACCGTCTCGGAGCGCGTCGCGATTGCCGTCGACGTTGAGGCGGAGATCGGCAACCGGCAGGGGCAACGGTCGGACTTAGCCGCCCAGGCGGCGAAGTTGTCCGGCCGCACTGATGACGAGGTGGCGCGGCTTACCGGGTTCGGCAGCGCCGAAACACTGAAGCGGGCGCAGACCGTGGTCGACAAGGGCGCGTCAAATGTGATCGACGCCGTCGACAAAGGGCAAAAGCTCGCCCAGCGTTGGGGGTTGCCGCCGGGCGAGCCGCTTGCCCGACGCGGACGGGGGATTCGGCCCGCGGCGGAACACCGGCAAAGAGCTAGCGGGCCCGACGGCTACCGATAGCGAAAGCCACCAAAAGAAGCCCGACTGCGTAAAGTAAATAGTCGGGTGTGTAGTAGTAGTAACTCTCCACAGCGCAAAAAACACCCAAGCCGCCCACCACTGCGGACGCTATTTCCGCCGGGCACGTCTTAATTCGCACTTAGCAAAGTCACAATGGTGGGTGCGCCCTCAAGGAGCGCGACGAATGCCGCGAAGGCAGCGGCCACTGCGACCCATGTCGCCGCCCTCGCCGCTACCAGCGCTGCCTCGAATTGCTTTTCGGCCTTCATAAGCATCTGTTCGTCGCGCAGTTGCACGCCGAGAGTTGTCTGCGAAAATCACCCCAATTTAAATAAAATGAATGGTTAATTCATCGCTTTAACTACATTGAGGCCGCGACGTGCTGACTGGACCGAGATCGACGTCCGCGTGGTGCCGATCGCCAGCATCGCCACCGGCGAATACCAGGAAAACGAGCTGCGCAAGGATTTCACGGTGAGCGAGCGCGCGGCGATCATGCTGTCGATCGAGCGCGAAAAGCTCGGAGACAACCAGCACACGGGAGGGTCGGGGGATCTGCCGAATTAGGCCATTGCCGCCCTACTTGTTTGCGCTCGATCGACAGCATGATCGCCGCGCGCTCGCTGGGCAGGAACACCTTGCGCAGCTCATCTGCGTGCCGAACGGAAGGCCGGCGAGATCGATAAAAAAACGCAGGAAGGCACGGCTAGCCCAGGCGCGGCGGTCATGGCGACACCAACGATTCGACGACGCTGTAAATCAAAAACCAGGCGGCAACGGCCGCGGCCATGACGATGAGAATGCCGGCGCGTTCCGCGCCGTATCGAAAACCGAGAGTTGCCAGCGCTGGTAACACGGTTGAGGTCATCGGGGAAGAGACGCGGAGGCTCACCGGCCGCCGGTTTTTCTCGGGGCTCAAACGCAGTCGACCGTGTGTTCGGTAAAGCATGAGGGAAGCTCCTACCGAGGCGTTTCTAGCGCCACCGACAGCAAACCATCACGGCCACGCGAGGTCAATCGAAGCCGCGCATATTTCTGCGGACATTGGTTTCCTGGCAATAGGCGCTGACGGCGACCTCGCCGCGCTCGACCGCCTCGACCGCCTCGACCAGCTCAGGCACGCCGTCACGCTGCACCACCGCGGCGCGCTCGACGCTCTTCGTCGAGACGTTCAGCATCGTCGCGGCGTCGCTTTGGGAAACTCCGTCAATTGGCGGAGTTTTGAAAAGATCACCGCGGTTCGCCGGCGGCCGCCCCTCTTTCATGTTCGCGATCTTGGCGGCGACCATCGCGCGCTGGCTCTCGTCGAGATGCCGACGGGCGAGGACTGGCAAAAGCTAGCCCGGCGCGGGAGGCACCGGACGAGCCGTTGCCCGACGCGGAACGTGGGCATTTCGGCCCGCGCCAGACGCTCAACGTAGCGCCAAGAATTTACCGACGGCTTAAAGTCGGGGCGCGTAGATGCCGAGCATGGCTGCATTTTAGGTAAATTCCGAACCTTGTCGCACCGGATCGTCCCGCTCATTGATTCGGATGAGCGAATGCACCAATGGAGGATTTCCAATGCGCAGACCAGCTACCATCGCCCTCGCGCTGATGTTGGGCGCAGCCCCGGTCGCCATGGCACAGACCATGTCGACACAGCCAGTCGCGCCGTCACCGTCGTCGCGTGCGACGTCGGCAACGTTTACTACCCAATCGGGTGAACTGCGGTCCAGCAAGTTGATCGGCAGCACCGTCTACGACGTGCAGAACGAAAATATCGGCAGCGTCCAAGACATCGTCCTCACTAAGGACGGCCGGGTCAAAGCCGTCGTGGTCGATGTCGGTACGTTTCTCGGCATGGGCGGTAAGGACGTCGCGGTGTCGCTGAACGACCTGAAGATGAACAACGACCGCCTCACGCTCGATCGGAGCAAGGATCAACTCAAGGCGGCTCCGACCTACCAGCTCTCCTCTAACCAGTAGTTACCGAAAGGTAGTTCCTGCTCTCTGGGCCGCTCTGGGCAACCGGGGCGGCTTTTTTTCGATCTAGCTCCAAACAGAAACCCCGGCGGGGGGTTAGCCACCGGGGTTCCAGTTCCGCTTCTCCCCTCAGCAGAACAGCTTGCAGTCAGCATGGGGGACTTCATGCAAGCGCCGATATCTTGCAGACGCGGATGGCGGCGCGCAACCGCTGATTTAGACGGGCGGGGCGCCGCTCTGGGCAACCGGGGCGGCCTTTTCTCGGCCTCAGCGACTTTCAAACTGCACCGGCGGATTGAATTGTCCGTCAATGGGTAGATTCCGACGCTGTCGCCGCTCCTGCCGATTGCCGATATGTCAGAAAGCCACCTCCGGCCCGGCAATGTGGCCGGACGGAACAATGACGGTTCCCTTTTCGTTGGCCGGGGACGCATTGCCGCACCATGCAAAGGAAGTCTGATGACACGTACAATGTTACTGAGCGCTGTTTTTGCCGCGGCTCTGGGAGTCTCGGGTATGGCTTTCGCACAAGCGGGTGGCGCCGGAGGCGGCGTCGGCCCCGGCCCGGGCGGAGCGCTTGGCGGCACTTCAGGCGCCGGCGGTGTGGGCGCGGCAACGCCCGGCCTGAGCAGCCCCGCTTCGCCTGGCGCCACCACAGGTACGACTGGTTATGGCACCTCGGGAAGCGGCTATAACGGCCCAAGTACGGGCGGGACGGCCCCCGGCTCGGTCAACGGTACGAACGGATTGTCCTCGACGGGCCATTAACCTCACGTGGGCGGCGGTGGCGGGGCCACCGCCGGCGTCGCAAGTAACACCGGCGTACGCCCCGCCACCGCCACCGGCGCGGCCCTTTTAGCGGCGCACGGCACAAAGAAAAGGCCGCTCAGGGCAACCGGGGCGGCCTTTTTCGGACCATTCCAACAAAGAGAAACCTCGGCGCCTGACTATCGCCGGGGTTTCGGTTCCGCTGCTCACATGGCAGAACATGCCTGCGTGCGCCCAGTGGTCATGGGAGTGACCTTGGTGCAGGCACCCTCATCCTAGGCAGGGCGCAGGGCGGCTCGCAACCCGCGCAGCGTCGCTTGTCCTGACCCGATCAGCGGCCGAGCACGCCATTGACGATAGCACCGGCCGTGCCGGCCGCGGCGCCCGCGACATTGCCGGCCGCATTGACCACGCTGCCCGCGACATAACCGGCGCCGTTAACCGCATCGCCAACGACCGCGCCTGGCGGCACCGTCTCGTAGTAACTCTGACGATACCCGTAGGGACGGCACTCGCCCCAGTGACGCGAATAGAAGAAACCTGGCCCGCAATACGCGCGTGGGCGCTGGGTATCTGGAGATCACACGGCGCCGTAACGGAATAGCTAACAACCGCGACGGCACCGCGTTCCCGCTGGGGCGCCCCTTACCTTGACTTTACTCCATCAGAGCGCTTTTGAACGTGCTCGTCACGGGCGTGTATCCGATCGACGTTGTTTTCCTGCTCGGACTCGTCTTTCGAGATTTCGATTGTTTTGCCGGACATATTTCCTGGGTTGTAATGGTACTTTCCGGACTTCTTTTCACCCGGCAGCTTCTTGTTCGGATCCTTGCTGTCAACCATGACGTATTCCTTTGCATCGGCCGCAACTATCTCACCTCGCCTCGCCGTTGGGCTGTCGCGGGCTACCACCTTCCGCCACCGCCGAACTCCCGCTCTTGGGCCGCATCTTCACGCTCGTTCCTGTACCGCTCAGTCTTATTCGCCTCGTGGCGCCCGATGAGACAACCGACGCCTGCTCCGAGCAAGGTATGGTGCCCGGCAAGATGCCCTGCCGCTCCGCCGACCGCAGCGCCTTCTACGCAGCCCGCGGCTTGCACTGACGCGGAAGACGTACCAACGGCTAACGCAATGGCCAACGCCGCAGGAATCAGGATTGATTTCGTTGTCATGAAAACTGCCTTTGTCGAATGGGAGGACAATTCAGCCTAGTCGATCAATGGAAAATCAAAAAGCCGATGATCAGGAGTGGAATGGGGACGCCGAGAAGCCATAGAAGTCCGTATTTCATGGGAATATCCCTTCGAGTCTGAAGTAATATTAGAACATGGAGTTTCCCAAAGAGTTCCCGAATTTTGAAGTCTTTCACATAATTTTTGAAATCTAATCCGCTTCGGCAAGGCACTCCCAAACCGACGCGCGAACCCCCGTGTGCCTTGGGGGCGATCATCTTAGGCGCTGGCAGATTTTACCTGGCATCTTGAGGTCGTAATCAGCCACGCCTTCATCGGTAAACGTTATGGCCGAGAGGTGTGCGAGCTCCTGATCGAAGCCGCATTTGGTGACGCCGGCGCCCCCGAAATAATCGCGGTGATCCACCCCGACAATGAACCTAGCCTCCGCTTGTTCCAGTCGCTCGGTTTCAAAAAAATCGGAACGAAGGAGGCCAGGTGCTCGTGGGACGGAGGTCACCTCATTTTTAGGCGCCAAAATCAGCCCGCTGGAGCGAAGTGATGCCGCATCAGTAGCAGCTCGTCGTCGAGAAGCCGGGCCTGATATCCATCGTGGTGTCAGCTACCAGTCTATCGCAAGGCGAAGATCCCGGTTGCGCGCCGAGCGCAAGGCCGGCGAGATCCTCAAGGCGGGGAGAAGGCCAAGGGCGGCGAACAATATCATGCCAATCCGACCACTGGTTCCACCGCGGAACCAGTGCGGACGCTTGCCGATCGTGGTGCGCCGACGCTCGCCGATGCTGTCGGCGAGGTGTTGACGGGCAGGAACGGCTCGGCAACAATATGGTTAATACACCTCTCAGGACGCGTTGACGTGAACAGCAGAGACCGAGACTTTCGTCCAAGCCGACGCCGTGATTTTGCCGACGACGACTACCAACCATCATTTTCACGTGATTTCGGATACGCCCCGCCGCGCGGTCCCCAGTTCGACATCCCCTCCGGGCCGCCGATCCAAGCCACCATCAAATGGTACAACCCGGTTAAAGGCTTTGGCTTCGTCGAGTTAGGCGATGGTTCCGGTGACGCGTTCCTGCATGTCAGTGTCGTAGAGCGCGGTGGCCACGCCAGCGTGCCGCCCGGCGCCACGCTCGAGGTCCACGCCGGCCCCGGCCAACGAGGGTTGCAAGTCACCGAGATCATCAGCGTCGACACCAGCACGGCGTCGCAGGCGGGACCGCGGCGCCGCCCGGACGATCGCGCCACCGTCGAGGAACTTGGCACCGTGAAGTGGTACAACGTCACCAAGGGGTTTGGATTTGTCGCCCCGGATCGCGGCGGGAAGGATATCTTCACACATGCTACGGCGCTGCAACGCGGTGGCATCGTGGGCTTGGCCGAGGGCACGCGCGTCGCCATCGACGTCGCGGACGGACCGAAGGGGCCGGAGGCTGTCAGCGTTCGGCTGATCTGAGCAGATTACCGCGGTAATCCAAAAATAATGCAAATCTTGCACGCTTTCTCGGCGCGTCTCCGTCTTCGAATCGCCGGCCTCGCGGCGTGGGGAGGCGGTTAGCGTCTGCCGGACGCGGCGACGATTTCCAGCGGACATCTCGACGACAACCGGCGCACAATGTGCGCTGATGACCCGGCGAAATCGCGCGCTCCGGCGCGGCGGTGTCACACGGCAGGGGTCGAGAGGTTAGGCTATCAGGCGGCTAGGCGGAGGTCTGTGGTATGGTGCGCCATGCCACCGCCACCGCTGAAGCGTCACATCAAGTCACCTGATCGGGATTGGGTCCGCTGCCTGGTTGATGCCGGATATGAGCCCGACCCCATTCTCACATGGGTCGAAGAGAACTTAAACGGGCGATGGTCGCACAAGTCAGCGTCCAGACAGGACGTCATCGCCGAGCTCAACGAAGATCCAGGTGACCGCTTCTTTCTGGTTCTATACTTCGAGCAGCACCAAGACCTGGATCGCTTCCTGCTCTGGCACAATGAAGCGTCCGGCTCGGCATAGGCCAACCGCGAGGGAGACGCTTCGGCCATCGCCTACGCTTCGGCGGCGGCGATGGCGCGCTGATCAGCCGTCGTGCGCCAGCGCACAGTTGATCGCCTTTAGTAATCCCCGGGGTTTGGCAGGCGGTGTTGTATTTCTTCAATCCGGCTCACGATGGAGGCGAGCTTCGCTTCCTCTCCCGAGCGTCGCCTGGACGCCACAGACAGCGAGTTCCTGAGCGCCCTATACAAAAGCGCAAGCTCTGCATCCCGCGTGAGAATCAAGGTCGGGGCTGTCGCCATGTATGTAGTGTGGCATGACCGGGGATAACCTGGAAGCGTCCATTATCATGCATTTGACGGAAGCCGGCTTTGCGGTGAGCCGCTCGAAGCGCGGTTCAACCCCGGCGATCTCGCACGCCTTCATCCGGTTGCGCCGGGCCATTCCTTCACTGCAACGCCTGCGACTACGACGAGGCCGAGCGGGTTACCACCGGTAACCTTGCCGGTACCGTTGTTGTCGACGAACTCCGCGCCTGCATCGACGAGGTCGATTACCACTGGTAACCCAATTTCGGCCGCAAGGAAGTTGCGAGCGCCGCTCGCACAGCGCGTTCTCTTCTCGACCCTGCCGACGTAGCTCCGAGAGGCGTTCCCCCCACCCAGCGCCCGCGCGCTGCGACCATTCGTGGCGCCCGTTGGCTCAGCCGCCACGCCCCGATGATTTTCCGCCGGTGGACGCCGCGACACATTGAAAAATTATGGTTAACGCGGCAAGCTGGGTCCGTCCTCCCCCGATCGAGGTGCCCTCGATGGACGGCCTACAATACGATGATCGCGCGACCGTTCTGAGGCTGATCACCGCGACGATCCATCAGCGCGCCAAGGTCGATCCGCGCGACCTCGCGGCGCACATAGCAGACGATCTCAAGGCGGCCGGCTATGAGATCGCCAAGCCGGGTCAACCGCGACAACATACCTGGCCGGCGAACTCATCAGGCGGTCGAGCGCATTGCCTCGTCTGCGGGGCCGCCCATGGAGGAACGCGGGCGCAAGGCCCGTGCGAGCCGCGCGAATGAGGCGGACTTCGGCATGACAGAGCGCGTTTGGCATGTTCGTCATGTAGCGCCCAGCGGCTACGGGATTAAAGACGCCATGCCCTACCCGACCTTAGAGGATGCTATCAAGCAGGCTCGCTATTGGTTGAGCAGAGGTGCGACGGACGCCTGGATCATTGACGCGGATGGCAATCGAATAGCCAAATCAGAGATCGAAGCCTCATAGCCAGGACACTACCCATCATGAGATCGGCCGCGAGTCGCCGTTTGGCCCTTGGACGTGATCTGTGGGCGTTTGGCGCTTTTGAAGCTCGAGCTCGGCAAGTCTCCGCACCACGCCATCCGGGACAATGTGACCGCGCCATACCAGCGGGCCGCCAGGTTGCCAAAAACAGGGTGCGCGGTTCATTCGATTGCCTACGGGCATGGCAACGAGCACGGTCAATAACAGATATTCCCACCACGCCGCTTGACCGCCGCGGATCAGCCACCACCCAAAGCACAGAACGCAGGCGATCCCCGCGATCATGAAGCCTTGCCGCCGCATGAAGTAGCTCTCTTCTTCCGCTGGGCTCATAGCTTTGGCGGCATTCGTCGGTAAGCCATGGACCCTAGTATTCGCTCCGAGCATTAAAGGACGGTTGCTAAGCTGGGCCGTGCTGCCTGCGACGCGTCCGGCCCATGTGAAATGCGAAGGCCCCTTCGTATTTGATCCCGACGCTGACGCGATCCGCGCTGCGCGTGGCGGGGTCAACGCGATCGACGCAGCGATGACGCCCACGTCGGGGTCGATTTTGCCCGCGTCGCGCCGATTTCGAGGCGTCGCCGCGCAGAAATGATGCCTCTGGAATAATGATCACGCGAGCGCGCACACACACGGCTTCAAAGTGAACGTTGGCCAGCATCTTCTCGGTCGAAGCCGGCGGTCGCAACCGGCACCGAGCCTGCGGGGGTTTTCCGACCCCCACACCCCCCGGCGCCCGCTGCACGAGGCAGCGGTCGCGTCGGGCGCTCTGATTGTCTTGAAGAGATCGACGGGGGGCTGACCTCACCCCGCGCCGGCGCCCGCCTTGCCAGGACCGAGACCGCGACGACGGTCCGGCGGATGATGCAAAGGTAGCGCTCTTCCGGCAGGAGGCTCAGTTGGTCGAGCCAGGAGAGCCACCTTCCCTGTGCCGCTTGCGGCACGCCAGCGCCAGCGGCGGGGCTTGGCGGCGGCATCGGCTGGCTCGAGACCATGAGCGTCGAGCCGGGCATCATCCCCCGGGGGCTAACCATCGCCCCCGGACCCCTCCCTCGTTCACCGCTTCGCAGTGAACCGTGCGTGGTGATTTCTCCGCGGTTTGTTTTTGTCGGTGGACCAGTCTCTCCGGGGCTTTCCCCAAGGCAGGTTCTTGGGACATGTTGGGCCGGCGCGCTGATCCTCCGCCGTCACCATCGGCGGCGAGAAACCTTAAATCGTCGCCGGGGTCACTGACTGATCAACTGCGCCGGCGACAGCCTTGCCAGAGCGATGACCGAGCCGGGCATCAACACTCGCTCCGCGCTACGCGCTCATACTCGGGCGGTGCGCTTGGCGCAGGCGCAATTATGGCCCACCCATATCTGCCTGGACTGCGTTGCGAGTGCATGTCCTTCCCTGCCTGATTGAACGTCGGCACCTACGTCGTTGCGCTCCGGGCGCAATTCGAGTCTTTTTGAAAAACCCGGTTGGAGCGGCCAGTGCAAAGGGCGAGGTCGTCTCACGACGTTCATGCGCCTGCGCACCGCTTCCGCGGGCCGTTTATTGGTGCCGACCACTCTTTCGAGCAGCGGAAGCGGGAGTGCTTACGGGACGCGGCACGAGGCCGGAGGTCGCCCTCTCCTGTTGCGCTTCCTTTGGGGCTGATTTTCGCAGCGACGGGGCTGCTGATGACGGAATGAACGCGTTGGCTCGGCGCGCTTCCCTGTCGAGCGCCGCGAGTTGTTTATCCTGCTTGCGCTGTTTGGCGCCTGCGATGCGCCCCTGACCTTCGCGCATCCACTGGGCCGAGCCGGGAACGGCGCGGCTACCGGGTCGCCGGTTTTTCGCGGCGCCCTTATACATATCGACGCCAGAAGGTGACGGTGCGACCGCGGCCGCGTTTGACGGTGAGCTCGGCGCCGTAGCGCACGGCTTCGCGGATCTTTGCAGCTGACGGGGCTGTTGCCGAATGCGTGGGCAGCCGCGTCACGCCGTGATCGGCGATGAAACGCGCTACTGCCTCAGCTTCGTCAGATCGAACCTTGTCCACGCCGCGCTTTCCGTTTGGGCGGAACGCGCGCTCGTTGACGTAATCTGGTTTCCTACCGGCGGCGGCAAGTAGCTGAAGCATCAGCCGAAACCATGTCGACACTCACATCGATCGCTCGACGCCTTGATATTGCGACCGGTAACGCGGATGGCGTTAAACGCATCCTGGGTTTCATTGCCGAGGCCGCATTCGGCAGTCGCGCCAACGACGACAAGTTCGGCGCGGTCACTTCAGTCCTGGCGCCACTAGTGGCGGATCGCGTCATCAACGCACACAAGGACGGCCAGCGCCGGGATCTGTGGCAATCGGTTGTTGAGCTCCCCAGGCGAGGCCACCAACTCCCTCTCGAAGATGCCGCTCGCCTGAACTCGATGCTTCATATCGAGGAACCGGACCCGGCGGCTTTGAATCCCCGTCACAGCGGCACGCTCAGCACATTTCCAGCAGACCTGATCAAGAAGGATGGATTCGAATCTCAGTTCGGACCGCTTTTCGACCTGCAAAAGCTTTTCAAGCTGCCGGATGGAAACCAGGCGGGATTCGAGTGGTATCTGCTCTCGTACCGGGCGGCCTGCGACGATGCTCAGGGTCGGCCTGGCCCGGTTCCCTACGTGATCGCGATCGAGGGGCCGAACGATCTCTGGTTCAAGGGCGCCCGCGGCCAGGACCCCAGATCCCCTTCTCGGACTCCATATGGCGTTCGCCTCCATATTTCCGGAACGACCAGACACGTCGCCTGCTGGTAAGCGCCTATTACAGCTTTTCCCTTTCGCCAGAACACGCGGCAACGCTTACGGCGATTTTCCGCATTCGCGATCAACTCCTTTCGGAATTGATCAACAGATTGCACGCACATGGGGGGCGTCCGGGCATCGTGTTATTCTGAGCGCTACTACAGTCACACCAGATAACGCGCAAACAGCTGTCGCCGTTGGAAGCAGCCATGGCATCGAACGACTCCTGGACGGACGCCGAACTTGCCGTTGCCGTTGAGGCCTATCTGTATCTTTTCCGCTTGGAACAAGCAGGCGCGGAGTACTCCGAGCGTGACATGGCGATCTTCCTGTTGAGTGGCCCGCTCAAGCATCGAAACGACGCCTCGATCCGCTACCGGATGCGCAATATCTCATCCGTCCTGGGGGGACGAGGATGGGCGACGGTCCGTGCCTACTCTTCCGCTCACCAAGTCGGATCAGGCGTCAAGGCCCGCATCGAGGCCATCATCGACCACCACTCCTCCACAGAGCTGGCCTGTCTGCAGAAGGGCGGCGCTTCCCAAATTCCCGCTCGGATTCAACCCCCTCCACCGACCAGGGAAGACGTCCTCGAAACACTCGATCGGCTCGCGGGCCCATTGGCAGATCTTGAACGGGATCTTATCGGCATAGGCCACAACAATCCGCCGGACTCGATTCACGACGTTTCACTGACAGCAACTGACGTTCGAGTGGCGAGAGAGGATGCAGCGCGATTGCGCGAGCAAGTTGGCAGAGCGAATTTGGACGCGCAAACAATCACGACATCAAAAGCGCGTCTCGCAGCGTTCGGGCTCAAGATTGCAGCCTGGCTCGGCGAACGGACAACCAAATTTGTAGATGCTGCTCTTATCAGCATTGCGCCCATCATCATCGCCAAGGCCACTAACGTTCTTCCGCTTATCTCAGATGCAATAGGTATGCTGTCCAGGTTCCTTTCTCATTGAAGCGGGTTGACCACCTGAGCCCAGCCTTATGACCGGGCTGCCCGGGTGTTCACGAGGATCACCATGATGGTGGCGCCGACTTGCCCAGGCGATGTTCTGCGCAGATCCGTTCGGGGCGAAGGTTTTGACATTGTGAAGCAGTCGGACGCCGTATCGCGCCTTTGGGCGATCCGCGGCAGGCGCCGCTGCGAGAGTGAGATTCGCTACCCTAGGAGGACCGGTGTAATTTTGGTGTAAATCCGCCGGGATGTAGGGGTAAGTTGCGGCGCAAGGACTTGCGGGTAATATTACCCAAGTAAATGGCAAAAAGGGCAAAATTAACCTCTGGGATGTCGGGGTAATCCAACGACCAGAATCTGAAAATCCGTGTGTCGCTGGTTCGAATTCAGCGCAAACTTCCCTCGGTTTGCCGGTTTGCCGGTTTGGCGGTTTGACGTGACGACGGCCCATCGATCAATCCTAGGGCAGCGAGCAGACTGTAGTCGGTTAGACCATCGCGGCTCCGGCCTTTCCTGCGCCGTAGCGGCTCCAGAACGATTCCGTTTAAATGGAACCGCTATCGTCACTGACTAGCCCCTTGCGCTCCCGTAGGCGGCGCGTCTGTTTAGCCGAGGCAGTGCGTCGCCCATGCTTCAGCCAGCTCACGGCGCTCTTCGAGCCTGTCGCCGCGATCATAGGCCGCTTGGGTTTTGGTTCGCACGTCGTGGGCAAGCGCCAGCTCGGATGCAGCCCAATCCTTTTTCGTCTCGCGCGCCCAGACGCGGAACGTGGAGCGGAACCCGTGCGTTGTCATGCCCGGCGCGATCTTCAACAGCGCCCGCAGGATCGTCTTGGCCGTTATCGAGCCACCGCCGCGCCCGTGGAAGACGCGATCGTTGCTGTTGCTCCTGAGCTGCGCCATGCGGTGCAGGATCGCCATCGCCGGTCCGCTGAGGGGCACGCGGTGCTCTATCTTCATCTTCATGCGCTCGGCGGGAACCGTCCACACGCGGCCCGGAAAATCGATTTCTTGCCATGTGGCTCCGGCCGCCTCGCCAGCACGCGCCGCCGTCAGGATGGTGAAGGCGAGCGCGGCGGCTGGAATGCCGTCGTCGTCATTGGCGAGCTTGGCCATGAATTGCGGCAGCTCGTTATGCGGCAGCGCCGCGCGATGCTGAACCTTGATGATCTTACTCGGCTTGGCCAGCACATCTTTAAGGCGCGTCCATGCCGCCGGGTTGGCCGCGTTCGGGTCGCGGTACTTTTGCGACGGCGACGCCGCGAAATCCAGAACGGTTTCGATGCGGGCGCGGACCACGACGGCGGTTGTCGTCTTGGTTTGCCATATCGGTTCTAGGACGGCCAAAACCCGGCTGTCGTCAATCTGGTTGACGGGAAGGCCGCCGATGACGGGATAGACATAAAGTCGCATCGTATCGGGCCACGCGCGCTTATCCTTCCACTCGATTTCGTGCAACGCGATGTAGCGCTCTGCGGCTTCCTTGAAGCTGATCATGCGCCGGGTCGCGGAGCGGCCTTGCACCTTGGCGGCAAGCGGATCGATGCCGTCGCGCAGGTTCTTGTGAAGGATCAGCACTTGGTCGCGAGCCTCGCGCAGCGTCACCCGGTCAAAGGAGCCTATGCCCATTTCGTGCCGGCGCCCGGCGGCTTGATATCGAAATATCCAGCTCTTGGCGCAAGCGCCCGACTTTGACTCGCTGACCGCGAGATAGAGGCCATTACCATCTGCATAGAGACCAGGACGTTTCTCGGTTTCGATGCGGCGCACCGTCAAGGGGATGGCTCTTTTGGGCACTTTCGAGGTTCCAATTCCGCCGTTGTTCCCACCATAAGGTGACAGCTACAGGCCTATTGTAGCCTACATCCGCAGTCAAGAGATACGTCTAAGTAATTGAATGTTCGGACTTCAACCTACTTCCACCTACTGCCACCTACAGCATGTCCGCGAATGACGCATTCGGGGCATGAAAAGTAGTCCCTGCTCCGCCAGCCGAGCGGCCGGTGTCAGATAGCCGATCGGAGCCAACCGCAGCTCCTGATGCCCGTGCGAGGCGGCAGTGGCGCGAAGAAGCCTGCGGCAGCGGACAAACCCGCTACCGCCGCGACCGCGACGACACGGCGCAAGAAGGCCGGATAGCAGAAGAAAAGGCTGCCCCGGTTGCTCAGGGCGGACCAAGCGGCCCGTCTAAATCAGCGGTTGCGCGCCACCATCCGCGTCTGCGAAAAATATCGGCGCTCGCACGGTTCTTTAAGCCCATCCGTATCCGTATAGTAACGCTGGCGGGTCTGTTTGAGAGCTTGGGTGATGGAGTTCAAGGTCCAGTATTTCGGTTCGCTTGATCGCATGCTTTATACCGAAGTGCTCGAGGCCGATGAACTCGTTGATGTGCTCGATTGGGCGCGGGGCGTGCTACGGCGGGCACCCGACAAATAGGATACCGAGCCTGCCGATCAGTTGGTCGGATATGTGGTCGTGGACAGCGGCGGACGGCTAGTGGCCCGCGGCTACAAGCGAAGCGGTGAGTAACAATCATCCGGGCGAGCCCGCACATCATAGCGCCCCATGCCGCGGATAACCCTCAGCAAGCCCGAGCGCTTGGCGCTCGCCTATATCACCGACGAGGAGCTAAAAACGACACAGCGCCTCGTTACGCGCGATAAACTGCAAGCGGTGCGCGACAAACTCATAGGCGCCGGCAACATCGTCGACTTGACCGACACTGAGTGCCAGGAACTCGGTTACCGCGCCCGCCGCGAGGTCGAAACCAACCGCAACCTTGCAGCGCCGCAGCTGGCACCACTCACCAGCGCCTTCCCCAAGCTATGCCCGAATGACGCGTTGCCAAAACCGCCTGCGCTGCGCCGCAGTAACCCCCGGCATTAAGGCGACTGTTTTCGGTGCCAAACGATAGCATCTCGCTCTCACCTTTAACGATTGCCACGGGCGCGGGCCTCGACGACGTAGCATCGGATTGACCCTCCAAGACGTTGGAACATTATAGGAACACCAAGGCTCACCATGCAGGGCGATTACGACGCCAGGATCGAGGATTTGCGGCCGGATGACCGGGTCCGCGTCGAGTGCGGCTGCGGGCGCATCGAAGAATGTCCCATCGATTACATTGATGTACCAGGATGCCTGTCGGGATGAGGAAGGCCGATGAAGAGACGCATCGGGAAGAGCGAGGGATTCAAATTCATGAGCGTTGAACCGTTACGCGTCGCTGTACTTGGAATGGGTTGGTGGTCGGACGTGCTCGCTGACGGGATGAAGCGTTCCGGCAAGTTCGAGATCATCTCGTGCTTCACGCGATCGGAAGACAAGCGCCGCGCTTTCGCGGAAAAATACGGCTGCGTTCCAGCATCAAACTACGAGTCGATCCTCAAGGATCCGGCCATCGAGGCGATCATCAACACGACGCCCAACAACGTGCACCTCGAAACCACCCGCATGGCTGCACAAGCCGGCAAGCACGTATTTCTCGATAAGCCGATCGCCAACACGGTCCATGAAGGCCAGGAAATCGCAAGGGTATGCGAGAAGGCCGGTGTGGTGCTCTCGCTCGGCTACCAGCGGCGGCGCGAGAGCCATTTCCGATGGATCAAATCCGAGATCGATGCCGGCCGCTTCGGCAAGCTCGTTCAGGCCGAAGGCAATATCAGCCGCGATCGGCTCGGTAAGATTGATCTGAGTTCCTGGCGCTATCAGGCGGTAGGTATGCCCGGCGGCGTGATGCTGCAGATCGGCATCCACTATGTCGACGTGCTGGAAATGCTGATTGGGCCGGTGAAGCGCGTATCCGGTATGTCGGCGCAGCTCGTATTGCCTGGCGACAATCCCGACGTTGCAAACCTGATCTTGGAGCATGAATGCGGCGCGATCTCCAATCTCACCGCTTCCTACGCGTCGGCGTCAGAGTTTTACATGATGAACATCTACGGTAAGGAGGCGAGCGCCTACTACGACATATTTTCCGGCCTACGGCACCTGATCCGCGGAGACGCCAAGCCACGACCAGTCGCGACCGAAAGTAACGATACGATACGCGAGGAGCTGGACGAATTCGTCCATTGCGCCAGAACCGGCGCCAAGCCGGAGACAGACGGCTGGTGGGCGTCGCGCAACCTCGCGGTTATCAAAGCTGGAGTGAAGAACGCGAAAGAGGGCCGTGTGGTCTCGGTGAATGAGATCCTAGAGAGCGGAGAGTGACTTGCTCGGTTTGCGATAGGGCTACTTGCCGTCGCGCTTCAATACCATTGCGGTGATGCCAGGCAGCGATCGGGGATCGTCCTCGTCGAACGACCGTTTCTGACACCGGCCGGGCTTAGGCTGACCTTCCGGTTAGGGGCAAAGGCAGTCGGCGGGACCACGCGGACGTACGGGCAGCTCAGCGCCGATTCCGGCCATTCTGCCGCCCGCGATGGAACT
>Ga0302324_100007715_pt1 | contig 22833 bp, 17 predicted proteins | sample Palsa_T0_1_FD_201949 | JGI IMG/M metagenome (GOLD analysis project Ga0302324, IMG submission 201949) | Peat permafrost microbial communities from Stordalen Mire near Abisko, Sweden - Palsa_T0_1 | ecosystem: Environmental > Terrestrial > Soil > Palsa > Peat permafrost | place: Sweden: Abisko...
ATCCTTTTGATAAATTTCCCGATGGGATCCCCGAGGCCGATCGCCAGCGACTGCGCGCCGAGGGCTTGGCTGCCGTCAAGGATTTCGTGATCCCGGCGTACGTGAAATTCACCGCCTTCGTTCGAGACGAATATGCGCCCAAGGGAAGATCGGAACCCGGAGCCTGGGCTCTGCCGGACGGCGACGCCTGGTACGCGTTCCGGGTGCGAGAAAGCACGACGACCGACTTGTCGCCCGAAGAAATCCACCAACTCGGGCTGGCCCAGGTGAAAGAGATCGAAGGCAAAATGCTGGCGGTGGTGAACCAACTCGGATACAAAGACATGAGCAGCTTCAAAGCGGCTGTCGACGCCGATCCGAAGCTGCACGCGCAGTCGCGAGAGCAAATTCTCGACTTGTACCGCAAGTATGAAACTCAGATGTACGCGCGCCTGCCCGAAATGTTTGGAAGGCTGCCCAAAGCCAAGCTGGAAGTCATGCCAGTCGAGGAATTCCGCGAGAAAGAAGCGTCCGACGCTGCCTACATGGACGGCACTCCCGACGGTTCGCGGCCGGGCCACATCATGGTGAACACCGGCGACTTCGCCAAGCGCACCCTGTTGGATATCGAGACCACGGCCTACCACGAAGGCGTGCCCGGACACCACATGCAGATTTCGATTGCGCAAGAGTTGCCCGAGCTGCCTTTGTTTCGCCAGCACGAAGAATATACCGCCTATACAGAAGGCTGGGCTCTCTACTCGGAAAGACTGGGCAAAGAAGTCGGATTCTACCAAGACCCCTACAGCTACTACGGCCACCTGATGGACGATATGTTGAGGGCGATTCGTCTGGTCGTCGACACTGGCTTCCACTCCAAGCACTGGACGCGGCAACAGGTGGTCGATTATTTCCACGCGCACTCTACCATCGACGAAGTGTCAGTGCAGAGCGAGACCGACCGTTACATGGCGTGGCCGGCACAGGCACTCGGCTACAAAATCGGGCAGCTCGAAATTCTGAAGCTCCGCCAGTACGCGAAAGACCAACTCGGCGGCAGGTTCGACCTGCGTGCTTTCCACGATGAAGTGCTTTCCGGAGGAGCTCTGCCGATGGATGTGCTGAGCACCCGCATTCACGACTGGGTGGGACAACAGAAGGCGCAGTCTTCACTCTCACTGTCGAGCCCGCGATCGAGTTCAACGTCGAACTCGAATCAAAAATGATCGCACACGCTCATTTCCGGAGTATTATGTCCGGCAAGGATGAATCCGGAGCCCGAACAAGAAGGCGTGCGCATCGCCACCGTGTACTCCGCGATGAGCGACGAAGAACTGGGTCAGATCGCTGACAGTGGCGATGAACTGAGCGCCGCCGCCCAGGAAGCATTGCAGACGGAGATCTCGAAGCGCGGCCTCGATCTGGCGATTGCGCCGCCCCGCGGCGAAGACGTTTTCGAGTACAACCAAACGGTCACGCTGCGCCAGTTCCGCGATCTCCCCGAAGCGCTGCTGGCCAAGGGCAGGTTGGAATCGGCCGGCATTCAGGCCTACCTCGTGGACGACAACATGATTCGTATGGATTGGTTCATTTCCAATCTTCTGGGCGGAATCAAACTGAAGGTTCGTCCCGAAGATACCGAAGTCGCGAGCGAAATCCTGAACCAGCCGATTCCCGAAGTCCTGGACGTTGAAGGCGTCGGGAGTTTCGAGCAGCCGAAGTGTCCCCAGTGCCAGTCGCTCGATGTGACTTACGTCGAGTACATGCGGCGATGGACCTGCAGTTCGTGCGGCCGTGCTTGGGAGGAGCAAGCTGGCGCGCTCAGGTAGACTCCTCGGGCTCGAAACGCGGAAAAGCTATAATCCCAGCAATGCGACAGTTTTTCCGCATGCTGCTTTTGGTTCTGGTTTTGATGACGGTAGCGCTGGTCTCCGCGCTCACGGCGATGCACCTCGCCATCCACGGGCGCGAAGTGACCATCCCAAAACTTGTGGGCATGAGTCCGGTTGAGGCCGAGCGCACAGGCGCGGCTTCGGGGCTGCAGGTGATCATCGAGCGGCAGTTCTACAATCCTGATATTCCCGAAGGAAAAATCATGACCCAGATGCCGCCGCCGGGAACCAAGGTGCGACGGGGCTGGTCGATCCGCGTTGCCCAAAGTCTGGGACCGCAGCGGATGACGATTCCCGACGTGACCGGAGGCAGCGAACGGATCGCGGAGTTGAACCTGCAGCGCCGCGGCCTCAGCCTGGGTTCGGTCGCGCACATTCATCTGCCGGAAGCGCCTCCGGACCAGGTGATCTCGCAAAGCCCTCCGGCAAATGCTAGCGGCGTCTCGGCGCCGAAGATCAGCCTGCTCGTGAGCGACGGTCCCGAGCCGACGACCTATGTGATGCCCAGCCTGATTGGGCAACCGCTCGGCAGCGCAACGCTAGCCTTGCAGGACGCAGGTATCGGAGTCCACAAAATCAGCGCCGTTCCGCCTCCGTCGCCGGTGCCTTCGCCGGGCGAGCCGCAAGCAGCCCCAGTTGCGCCATTGGCGGTCTCCGAGCCCGGTGCGGCGAGCATCATTGTCACCCAGACTCCGGCGGCGGGAGAGAAAATCGATGCGGGCGGCACCGTGAATTTCGAAGTCCGCTAGCGTCGCGTCCGCGAACGTCGTGGCACAAACACTCTGTCATCCTGGTCAAAGCGAAGGACCTATCCATCCGACTGTCGCAATGGGCGAGCGCTTTCGCTCCGCTCAAGAGGATGGCAAGTGTAAGAGCCAACCCTTGGTTGACCCATTGAATCCGCAGCCAGCGTGGCTTCGCGACTTGATCGGCAAATTCTCAGACGGCTGCACGGCAAGCTGTTACAGAAGATCCCTATAGCATTCCAACGCTACCCGGACCAGTTGACTCCGAGTGCGCACTTGAGTTTTCGAAAATAGTTGCTGGATCGTGTTCTTGACTACACTTTCTGAGACGGTTAAACGCGATGCTATTTCCTTGTTGGCCAACCCTTGGACAAGCAGCCGGAGTACGTCCGATTCGCGACTGTTCAACGGGGTCCTGTCTAGGTGATTGGACACAACCGAAGTCGAATCTGGGGTGGCGTTCCGTTCCTCGGTGACATCGGCGATGATGGCAGCGAGCTTGGGGGTCGGCCCTTCTTTATAGCTGGAGAACCACACGTCTGCCAGAAACGATTCTCCATTGCCTCGATGCCCCCGACATTGCATCGAGGTCCTGAACTGCGGTCCCTCTTCCCAGCGCAATGCATGATGGAGCTCGGGCAGGAATGCCGCGATTGGCTGCCCGATCAGATGTCCGTCCCGGGGCAACATGAGTTCAACGGCCGCGTGGTTGGCGACTTCGATGAAGCCATTCTGATCGACTGTGACGATTGCCGCTGGACTCGTTTCCACCAGGACGCGTAATCGTTCTTGGGACGCCAATCTCAACCGACGGTTGCGCAGGACTTCCGAGATGAACAGGCCGGAGCCGACCAGAGCCAACGCTTCAAAACTGGTACGGATGGGAGCGTCTGCCGGGTCCAGGTTGCTGAAACGCTCGCTAAGCAGCGCGCATGCGATGCCCATGAGAACGATTGCCCACCGGGGCAGAAACCCAGCTGCGAGCATGATGGGAAACAAATAGAGAAAACCTAGCGAGACATATGGTTTCGTCCACCAGTCCACGACAGCGATCGCCACGACGATGCCCATGCCGGTGAGCAGGACAACCGTCCGGTTCCGTGGTTCCCAGATCCATTCCAAGTTCAACATAGATCTCGATCGAATCGGTGATTATCCCATCACTTGTTGTGCTTCCAGAGCTAATCAAACGATTGCCCGCAAGATTAGAGCTTCTGCAATCAAGGGATTAATCCTCGATCAGCGAAATCTCGTGTAGTTCTGACCTTGCATCGCGCCCCATTCAAGCGATTGATCCAATCCACGCATCTTCCGGAATCGAAATACTCCTGGCCAAACCGTTTGAGTGTCTCCCGTGAATTGGAATTTAAGGATACACAAGGCTTAGACCCAGTGCGAAGGCCCGGGCCCGGGGTGTGTCTCTCCAGATGGGGCGGAACAATGGCCAAGCTTCCCAACCGCCATTCTGCACTTGCATGACCGAGAGTGGGTCTACATGCCGGTAAGCGCCGGACATTTCAAACCGACTGGAAGTGGTCGCGGGAAACATGCTTTCCGGCGACCTGCAAAAAGTTCTTCAGGTATCAAACCCGGAGATCTAGTGATTTCGAAAGCCCTGGCACTGCAAAACACATTGGAAGCAATAAATGATTCGTCGAGTCGTTGATTTTGCTCTTAACAACCGCCTGCTCGTATTGGGTTTTGCAGTGCTGCTTTTCGCCTGGGGAATCGTTGCGTTCCATGACCTTCCCATCGAGGCCTATCCCGACGTCGCTGACAACTACGTCGAGGTCATTACGCAATGGCCGGGAATCTCGGCCGAACAAATCGAGCAACAAATCACGATTCCGCTCGAAATCGTGATGAACGGCATCCCGCATGCGGTGCATCTTCGTTCGTTCTCGCTCTTCGGACTCTCCGACATCAAGTTGATCTTCGACGACGAATCGGACAACGACTGGAACCGGGAACGGGTTCTCGAGCGACTGAGTCAGGTCACTCTGCCGCCGGGTGTAGTGCCACAAATGGGCACGGACTGGAGTCCGGTCGGCCAGATTTACTTCTTCACTTTGCACAGCACCAACCCGGCGTATGACCCGATGGAGTTGAAATCCCTAGAAGACTGGGTCGTCGAAAAAAGCCTCAAATCTGTGCCTAACATTGTCGACGTTGCCAGCTTCGGCGGCCCCACCCGCGAATACCAGGTGCGTGCTGACCCCAACAAACTCGTCGCTTACGGCCTGAGCCTGGCCCAGGTCGAGCAACAACTCACTAATAACAACGTCAACGCAGGCGGAAGCTTCATCCAGGAAGGGTTGCAGCAGATCAACGTCCGCTCTGTCGGATTGGTTGACCGTGCCCAGGACATCGAACGCACGGTGATCATGAGCAAGAATGGCACGCCTCTGCGGGTGAAGGACATTGCTGTCGTTTCGCAAGGTCCGAAGATTCGGCTTGGCCAGTTTGCGAGAGCCATTCACCGCGAGAGCGGAAAGATTGTCGATAACAACGACGTAGTGTCAGGTATCGTGCTGTTGCGGAAGGGCGCAGCAGCAGACACGGCCCTGCAAGGCGTGCACAAGAAAGTGGAGGAACTGAACGATCATATTCTGCCTCCAGGGGTGAAGATTGTTCCCTTCATCGATCGCAGTGATCTTGTTCACTTCACCAGTCACACGGTGCTTCACAACCTGACCGAAGGAATGATCCTGGTATCAATCATTCTCCTTATATTCCTCGGCAATGTCCGGGGTGCGCTGATCGTTGCGGCAACGATCCCGTTTTCGCTGTTGTTTGCGTCGATTTGTTTGGACCTGAGACATATTCCCGCAAACCTTCTCTCTCTCGGCGCGTTGGATTTTGGCATGGTAGTCGATGGCGCGGTGGTTATGGTCGAAAACATCGTGCGACACTTAGGCCGCCAGAACGGGACCAAGACACCGCGCGAACGAATCAGTGAGGCCTCGCACGAAGTGCAGCGGCCCGTGTTCTTCGCGATCGCCATCATCATTACCGCTTACGTGCCTATCTTTACACTGCAGCGTGTCGAAGGGCGGCTTTTTCACCCCATGGCCTGGACCGTAGCCTTTGCGCTGCTGGGGGCACTGCTGTTCTCGATCTTGATTGCACCGGTGCTGGCAAGTTTCGCCTTCCGGAAGGGAGCGCGGGAATGGCGCAACCCAATCATGCATTTCCTGATTGAACGCTATCGCACCGCGGTTCGGTGGGCCATTCGGGACCGCGCGATCACAATCGGAGTGTGCCTGCTCCTGGTGGCGGTGGGGAGTTATCTCGCCTTCAGCGGCACGATCGGTTCCGAATTTCTGCCCCACCTCGATGAAGGTGCTCTCTGGGTACGTGGCACGCTTGCGCCTAGTACCGGGCCGGACGAGGGTATCCGGGTGGCAAACCGGGCCCGAGTTGTGCTTTGCTCTTTCCCCGAGGTCCCGCAATGTACGAGCCAGGTGGGGCGCCCGGATGACGGGACGGATACGACGGGATTTTTTAATACAGAATTCTTCGTTGATCTCAAGCCAAAAGAACAGTGGCGATCTGTTTTCCACGAAAACAAAGACGAATTAATCGCCGCCATGAATCGCGAACTCGACAAAATCCCCGGTGTGGTCTGGGGCTTTTCTCAGCCCATCGAAGACAACATGGAAGAGGCTGTGAGCGGAGTCAAAGGCGCGCTGGCCACGAAGATCTACGGCGACGATTTGAAAGTTCTCGAAGAAAAGAGCGATGAGATCGTGGGCATCATGCGCCGAGTCAATGGGATTGAGGATCTTGGAGTTTTTCGCGCGCTCGGTCAGCCCAATCTGAACGTGACCATGGACCGCGAGGCAGCCGCACGCTACCAGATCAATGTTGCCGACGTACAGGATGCGGTTCAGACCGCGGTAGGCGGCACCGCGCTCACCCAGGTTCTCAAAGGCGAAGCGCGCTACGACCTAACGTTGCGCTATCTCCCGCAATATCGGAACACCAGGGAAGCGATCGAGAATATCCGTCTGCTATCGCCCAGTGGAGAACGGGTTTCGCTCGCGCAGCTCTGCAAGATCAGCGAAACCGATGGTGCTTCCGAAGTCTATCGCGAAGGCAATCGTCGTTATGTTGCCATCAAGTATAGTGTCCGCGGTCGCGACCTTGGCAGCACGGTAGAAGAGGCGATCAAGAAGGTGAACGAAAGGGTCAAATTGCCCCCCGGATATAGCCTCGATTGGGAAGGGGAATACGAGAGCCAGAAGAGGGCGGACGATCGGCTGCTGATCGTACTCCCAATCACGATCCTGCTCATTTTCATCATCCTTTACACGATGTTCAAATCCTTCAAATGGGCGCTGTTGATTATGGCGAACATTGCCATCGCACCCATTGGCGGTCTGCTTGCTCTCTGGTTCACCGGCACCAATTTCAGCGTTTCCTCCGGCGTGGGCTTCCTGGCGCTGTTTGGCGTGTCGGTCCAAACCGGAGTCATCATGCTGGAATATATCAATCAGCTGAGGGCACGGCGCTATTCGATCGAAGACGCCGCAGTTGAAGGGGCTGTCTTGAGGCTGCGGCCCATCATGATGACGATGCTGGTGGCAACTCTAGGACTGCTCCCAGCCGCTCTCTCGCATGCGATCGGTTCTGACTCTCAGCGCCCCTTTGCGATCGTTATCGTCGGAGGCCTCATCGCAGCCCTCGTGATGAGCGTCTTCTTGTTGCCAACTCTATACGTCTGGATGGCTGGCGAGCGAGATGTGCTCCCAGCTGCGGAGGGGAAGTTTGAAGAGGGTGAGCATATCGATTGACGAAGCGAAATAATGTCCTGCATTTTCAGACCCCTGCGCCTTCCCGGCGCTCATCGCCGTTCGATCATCGCGGCGAAGAATCCGTCGCAAGGATGCACGCCCGGAATTGTTTTCAAATAGGGTCCAGCGAGAAGCGTCGCGACTTCGAGCCCGGAGGCAAGCTCGCCAGACTGGCCAAGTCGCTCGAGCTCCGCTGTCAAATCCGCGACCTTGAATTGCGCTGTCCCTGTCCCTGTTCCGACCAGAGCGGCTTCTACCACCGCTTCATTTTCCTCGGGTTCGAGCGAACATGTGGAATAAACCAGGCGCCCGCCCATGGTGAGCAGACCCAGCGTGGACCTCAGGATGGCCACCTGCCGAGACTGAAGATCGTGCAGGTCGTCGAGCTTAAGCCGCCACTTGATCTCCGGGTTGCGGGCGAGAGTGCCGGTGCCGGAACAAGGAACGTCGGCCAGGATGCGGTCGAACGCACATGGGAAGGGCAAATGACGCGCGTCCGCCGCGACCACATGGACATTCGGCAAGCGATGGAGGTTTTGCAGCAGGCGCGCGCGGTGCGGATGCAACTCGGTCGCGAACACTTGGGCCTGCGGATTGCGCCGGGCGAGCAAGGCAGTCTTGCTGCCCGGAGCCGCACAACTATCGAGAATCTTCGAATCCGCACTTGTCTGGCCGGCCAGCAACCCGACCAATTGCGAAGCTTCATCCTGAATCGAGACGCGGCCTTCACGGTAGGCGCGCGTTGCTTGGATGTCGCCCGAAACAACGCGTCGCGCAGCGGACAACAATCGGCCGGGAGCGAGCTGGACTCCGGCCGCGACCAGTTCTTCATCGACGGGAGTGTGATCCGATCGACCGCCGTAAATGTGAATGGCCGCGCCCGGCACCGTTTGATCATGGACCGAGATTTGACGCGCTCTCTCCAGGCCATAGTGCTCGGTCCAGCGAGCCACCAGCCACGGCGGATGAGCCGCCGTCCGAGCGAGCGTGATGGCATCGGAAGACTGGCCGATTTTCGCAAGGATGTTCTCCGCGCCCCCACTGGCAATTTTACGGAGAACCGCATTCACGAACGACGCGGCCGAGCGCTTTCGCGCCGCTTTGACCAGTTCCACACTTTCAAAGATCGCCGCGCGCGGCGGGATCCGGGAGAGAAAGTGCAACTGATACACGCCCAGACGCAAGGCGGCGAGAACCTCTCGATCCAGTCGCTCGAGGTTCTGCGATGATGCGGCGGCTAGCCACTGATCGAGCAGAGACTGCCAGCGCAGAACTCCCATCACCAGTTCGGTGGCCAGCCCGTGATCACGCGAAGAAAGGCTCGAGAGCGCGGCAGAATGGAGCAATTCGGCTGCATAAGATTGCTCGCGCTCAATCCGCAGAAGAATTTCGAAAGCCGCGGTTCGAGCCAAAGAAGACCGAGCAGGAGAAACAGCCATGGCAGCCTATTGTCCCAGATGGTCGCCGGTTTTGGGCTGGTACCCGTTGATGAATTCTTGCGCGCTCGTGCGGCGCTTGCCCTGGAGTTGAATTTCGATCAACTCGAGCGTCGTATCAGAATCTCTCTCCTGGCCGCACCCAACGAAAAAACCTGTTCCTTCGACACCGATCTGTCCGGGCGTCAGCCGAACCCCGGCTTGCACGGGTTGAGCGCGGTGCACTTGCAGCGTTTTTCCTCGAAAGATCGTGAACGCCCCCGGCCACGGCTGAAAACCGCGCAGGCGGTTGAACAGCTCTTTTGCGGTGCGGGTGAAGTCCATGCGCCCGTCCTCTTTTTCGAGAATCGGCGCCAGGGTGGCGTGCGAATGATCCTGAGGATTTGGGCGAACGTTCCCATCCTCGAGTCCGCCGAGAGTCTCAACCATCAGATCGGAGCCGATCGACGCCAGCTTCGGGCCGAGCGTCTCGGCGGTATCCTCCTGACCAATCGCCATTTCGCGCTGCAGGAGTATGTCACCGGTGTCGAGTCCGGCATCGATGCGCATGGTTGTAACTCCGGTCGCCAATTCACCGTTGGCAATGGCCCACTGGATCGGCGCCGCACCGCGATACTTTGGCAACAGAGACGCATGCAGGTTCAAATTCCCAAGCCGCGGAAGATCGATCATCCACTGCGGAATAATGCGACCATAGCCGACGACGATGATCGCGTCCGGATGAATCCCCCGAAGTTGGTCGCGGAATTGGGCGTCGTTTTTGATGGTGGCCGGTTGCACCACGGGAATGCCCATGCGGACTGCCGCGTCTTTCACCGGAGAAACAGAGACTTCCATTCCCCGCCCACGCGGCCGATCGGGCTGCGTCACCACCAGCGGCACCGAATGACCGGCCTCGACCAGCTTCTCCAGGGTCGGGACGGCGAATCGAGGAGTACCGCAGAAAACGAGCAGCATAGATCTCAAATCTCGGACTTCGGGTCTCAGATCTCAAGTCTCAGTCAGGTCTCAGGACCTCATACAAAGTTCAGGGCAGGTTCAGGGCAGGTTCAGGGCAGGCTCCGGGCAACGGTCACGGCGGCCTGGAAGGGCATGTGGCAGCTATGATTTTTCTGAGATCGGACACCTGCGACCTGCTTGCCTACCATTCTCCCGCCTTCACCATCTTCTTGATCTTGCGCTTGATCAGGTCGCGTTTCAGCGCGCTGATGTGCGAGATGTAGAGCTTGCCGTTCAAGTGATCGGTCTCATGCAGAAAAGCCCGGGCCAGCAGATCCTCTGCGGTGTGCTCGAAAAATTTGCCGCTCAAGTCCTGGGCGCGGACGGTCACAGTTTTTGCCCGCGAGACGTCCTCGCGAAATTCGGGGATGCTCAGGCAGCCTTCGCTGCTCCGCTGCCGGCCCTCCTTATTCGTGACAACCGGGTTGATCAGCACCAGTTTGGCGGCTGGATCTTCCTTGAAGGTCACATCCACGACGGCGATTCTTTTCGAAATGCCGATTTGCGGAGCCGCCAGGCCAACCCCGCGAGCCGCGTACATCGACTCGAACATATCTTCCACGAGTTTTTTGATCTCGTCGTCGAAGCTGGTCACCTCGGCGGCAGGTTTTTCCAGGATCGGATCGCCGAATTTCACAATTGGATAAATCATCTTGGTCAGTTTCAGTTGTCATCCTGAGCAGAGCAAAGGACGTATGGATTTGAATCCGCCGCAGCTTCCACTCAATTCGCTTCCACTCAAGATGACCGGATCAGTAGTTCTTCAATTGTTCGAGATAACCTTGAAAGTTCCGTTTCGTTTCCTTCAAGGAGTCGCCGCCGAATTTCTCGAGCGCGCAGCGCGCCAGGGTCAGCGCAACCATGGCCTCACCGGAGACACCCGCGGCAGGTACCACGCATACATCCGAGCGCTCATAGGCGGCCTTCACCGGCTCACGCGTGGCGAAATCGACCGACTGCAATGGCCGGCGCAGCGTGGAGATTGGTTTCAGATAACCGCGAACCCGGATTTCCTGCCCGTTCGAGACGCCACCCTCCAGACCTCCAGCATTGTTGCGCGTGCGCGTGAAGCCCGCAAAACCCGCGTCGCTGCGGTAGCCGATTTCGTCATGCACGGCCGATCCCCGTGAATGCGCTGCCTGAATCCCGCTTCCAATTTCGACCCCCTTCACGGCCTGCAGCGACATGACCGCCGCGGCCAGCAGCGCATCCAGGCGCTCGTCCCATTGCACGTAACTGCCGAGACCCGGCGGAACATTGTGCGCAACCACCTCGAACACTCCACCCACCGAATCGCCCGTGCGTAGAACTTTGTCGACTTCTTCCTTCATGCGCTGTTCGGCATCGGCGTCGGCGCAAGCCAAGAGCACCTCGCTTTTGTGCGACAGAAGCTCAATTTGCTCCCAGGAGATTTCCCGATCCGCAATCGAAACCGCGCCGACCGCAATCACATGACTCAGGACTTCCACGCCCAACTCGCGCAGCAGTAGCTTGGCCAGCGCCCCAATCGCCACCCGCGCGGCCGACTCTCGAGCCGAGGCGCGCTCGAGCACATAGCGCGCTTCGATGAAATCGTACTTCAAAGCTCCCGCCAGATCGGCATGGCCGGGGCGCGGCGACGCCACGCGCTTGTGTTTCTCCGGATCGCCCGTTTCGACCGGAAGCGCTTCCTTCCAGTTCTGCCAGTCGCGATTCTCAAGCATCACTGCGATCGGCGAACCAATCGTTTTGCCGTGATGCACGCCCGAGAGAAAGTGCGCCCGGTCGGTTTCGATCTTCATTCGCCCGCCGCGTCCAAAGCCCTGCTGGCGGCGCCAAAGTTCGCGGTCGACAAATGCCTGATCGACCGGAAGCCCGGCAGGCACTCCCGAAAGAAACGCGACCAAGGCCTCGCCATGGGATTCTCCGGAGGTGAAGTAGCGCAGCATGTGGAAGAGGCATTGTAAATGAAGAAGAAAAGTTCGGCTCGCCTCGGTCTTCGCGACGAAGATTTTCGCCCGAAGGCGTGCCTCTTCCAGGTAGAATGGTAGGTTGTTTGTCTCGATAGCTTCCTGATCTGGATTTCCAGACGCATCGCGCCACTTCGTCACTGGACGCGAGGAATCTTCATGTTAAACACCAAGGCTTCTATGTTTCATCCAGGAGTTCGCGAACCCATCCGTTGCGTGATTGCCGACAATCACGAGATGCTGCGCTACGGTTTACGCCGGCTGCTCGAAGACGATCCCGACTTTGCGGTTGTGGGCGAGGCAAGTGACGCCGCTCAGGCGCTCGAGTTGGCGCTCGAGCGCCGCCCCGACTTGGTATTGCTCGATGTCAGCATGCCCGGCATGTCGTCGTTCGAGGCCGGACGACTCATTGAGGAAGCATGCCCCAGTGCGCGCATCGTCTATCTGACGATGCACGAGGATCGGGACTATGGGCAGCGAGCTCTGCGCTCGGGCTCCGGCGGTTACCTGGTGAAAGATACTCCCGCGCCGCTTTTGTTGCGCGCGCTGCGCCAAACGTATCGCGGAGAACGGTCCTTGAGTTCGCTGATGCAAACGAACCTGCCCGATGGCGGGTTGCTGCGCAAGCAGGCGACGCCGGTGCCGTTACGAAGAAGTACCCTCACGCAGCGCGAACGCGAGGTGATGAGATTGCTCGCGGAAGGCAACACCGTGAGACAGGTAGCGGCCGTTCTGGGGGTCAGCGTCAAGACGGTGGAAGCGCACAAGTTCAACTTGATGCGCAAACTCGATATTCACAACAAAGCCCAACTGGTCACGGTCGCGATCCAGAAGAAGATTCTTCCGCTTCCGGTCCTGATGACCTAGAGGGCCGCCGAGAATCAGTCTTCCGCGCTTTTCACGGCGGAGGCGGCGAGGCTGGCAAGATCGGGGAGTTCGAGATCCGGCCGCCCCGACGACGCTCGAACCGCCCCAATCCCGGGACGTGCCGACTTTCGGTTTACCCACACCGTCCCGATGCCCAGCGACTGCGCCGGCACGACGTCATGATAGATGCTCTGCGCGGCGTGCAGCAGGCGATCCGGAGAAAGCGCAAGCGTGCGCAGGGCGATCTCGAAATTATTGATGGAAGGCTTATAGCTTTTTGCCTGTTGCGCCGTGATCACGCCATCGAATTCCACCCCGAGATGCTTTCGCGTCTCGGCAAATAGATCATCGTCAATGTTTGAGATCACCACCAGTCGGTAGCGCTTCTGAAGCTCGCCGAGCGCACCGACCGTATCCGGGAAAGGCGGCCAGGCGCAGACCGATTCGTACAGCGAGCGGATTTCGGCGGGGCTGGCCTCGAAATGAAAGCGATTGGCAAACGCCCGCACCACCGCTTGCAGCACATCGCGGTAGCTTTGGTACGGGCCACACTCAGCCTGCGCCTCAAATTCCCCGTAGAGCTCAAGAATGGCAGCGTCGGATAAAGTTTGGCCGTGGTTCTGGAGCACATCGCGCAGGACAGGCAAAATCCCAGCCTCCCAGTCAATCAGGGTGCCGTAGCAGTCAAAGCTGATGGTGGTGAAACGCGAGAAATCCATAGGCTAAGGTACCGGAACGATTTCAAGGATCCAAGGATCAGACGCCCGCTCGGCGCTTTCTGCGCTCTCGGCTCTCGCTTTTTCGGCGAGCCGTGGTTTTTCCGAGAACTCCGGAACTCGAGAACTTTTTTATGCCTTCTGCTCACTGAACAGATCCAGCACTGGCGGAGCGGAAATTGGTTTTTCTGGCGAAGTCGGGCTCCCTGGCACCGCGGAGGGGGTCGGAGGCGGGCCGGAATCTTGAACGATCTGGGCGGGCGCTTTTCCCCCCTGGATGAATTTCGCGGAATCAAGCAGCGGACGCCCGAGCGAGGCGTTATAGCTGGTCCACGGTCCCTCGAGCTCCGCCTCGCGCTCGAAGTGAGCGCGCATCGCTTCCATCTTCGAATCCAGGTCGTCCAGATAGTGCAGCATGAGCGCTTCGGGGAACATCGGCAGTTTGGGCGATCCGAAGTCGTACTGCCCGTGATGGCTGATGATCAAATGTTCGAGCAGAGTCTTCAATTCCCCAGGAAAGTCAGGCAGTTGCGCCAGCTTCGCCTGGAGCATCTCCAATTCGATGATCATGTGCCCAAGCAGTTGGCCGCGCGTGGTATAGGAAAACGCCCGGTTGTAGGTCAGTTCCTGAATCTTGCCGATGTCATGCAAAAACGCTCCCGTCAGCAACAGGTCGCGATTGACCTGCGGATAGTTCCGGCAGATCAGATCACAGGAGCGAAACAGCGACACGACGTGATCGAGCAGTCCGCCGATGTAAGCATGATGAAGCGTCTTGGCCGCCGGCGCGTTACGGTAACGCTCGGCAATCTCCGCATCCGCCATGAACATTTCGACCAGCGACTTGAGGTGCGGATTCTCGAACGTGGCCACAAACTCGGTCAGCGTTCTCCAGAGTTCGCCGATGTCCTTCTTGGTCTTGGGCAGGTAGTCGGTGAAATCGATATCGCCTTCGTCCATGCGCCGCAGCTTGTGAATCGTGAGCTGAAAACGATTCTTGTATTTGTTGACAAGCCCTTTGATTTTGAGAAACTCGTCCTGCTCGAAGACGTCGATAAATTCTTCAACGTTGTCCCACATCTTGCCTTCGATCTGGCCGGTGCGATCGGCGAGGATCAACGCCAGGTAAGGCTCGCCATTTTTCTTGGCCTTCACCTGCTTCGACGCCACCACGAAGCTGGAAGTGATGATCTTGTTTTCCTGCTGCGGACAATCGGAGATAAAAAAATCTTTCATGAGCCTCCGCGAAATCGGCTTGCCATTCGTGGTTTCTTTGGCGATGTCCGGCCTCAGTGGCGAAACGGTCTGCTGAAAAACTCAGGTCTCGTATCCGGCCGGTTTCTCGATTCGAGCCATGGCTTGAGCGATGCCCATCGGCGTCGGCCGGAGCACGCTCGGAAGCTGCCCCTCACCAGAACTGAAAGACTCTAGCCTAAAACACGCCGAGCTTTTTCTTTTTCAGCTTCTTCGCCTTATCTTCTTTGGCCGCGGTCTCGACCGGTTTGGTTTGATTCGCGCTTGCGCCGGTATCGACGTATCCGTTCTTGATGTCAATGTAGGCCTCTTCGCGCAAGGTGCTGAGATAAGCGCGCAGCGCCGGCTGCAGTTTCTGCATGTAAAGCGCATCCTGGATGCGCGGCTCAACTTCCTTCAGCGTGGGAATGCCCGCCCTCTGATGTTCACTCACCTTCAGCAGCACGTACCCCTGCTTGGTGCGAATCACATCCGTAACTTCACCGGTCTTCATGGCGAAGACCTTATCGTCCAGTTCTTTCGACATCGTACCTCGCTTGAAATAACTGAGGTCGCCGCCATCTTTGGCCGAGGTTCCGTCGGAAAATTTCTTTGCCAGGTCTTCAAACTTGGCTCCCTTGTGAATTTGATCGAGCAGATCCTGCGCTTTCGCCTTCGCGGCGTCGAGCGCGGCTTGGGTTTCCGCTTCCGACGGCGGATCGGGTTTGGCGTCTGCGGCCGCGAGAGGCTTGGTGGGTGTTTTGGGAGCAATCAGAATTTCGCTTAGCCGAACCTGCTCGGGCTGCTCCAGTTCAGCGCGGTGTAGATCGTAAAACTTCTTTTCCTCGTCCTTGTTCATGGACAGCTTCTGACCCACCTCGTTACTGATGACCTTCTGCGTGATGATCTGGTTGCGCATGTTCTGCTTGAACTCTTCATAAGAAGCGCCCTGCGCCTCCGCCGCCTTCTCGAGATCCTCCATGGTCTCGAGGTTCATCTGTTTGCGCATTTCGTCCAGGCGCTTGATGAGTTCGGTGTCGCCGTTGATGCCGAGATCTTTGCCCTTTTGTAGCAGGAGTTGCTGGTCAATCAAATCGCGCAGAACGTCGCGCTGCTTTTCAGCGAATTCGCGGTCGGCATTGGTGGGATCCTGCTGCTGAACTTCCTGCTTGAGCTGGTCGCGGCTGCGGACGTATTCCGAACGCGTGACGATTTCGTTATTCACCCGCGCAACGATCTCTTCGACCACGGTATCGGCCGGGGAAAGACATGGCAGCAACAGCGCGTACCCGGCCGCCAACAACAGGGAAAGTCTGGTCATCTTCATTCGGGCTCTCGTGAATCCTGGGTAACCCCGAGGAGGAATTGTTTTTCCCTATTTTACGCCGCCAGCAGGGTGGAGGCCAAGGGAGCGGACGGGTTTTTGACGGGTTTTATGCGGAGCAATCACACTGGCCGACCGCTACGAGTTTCGATTCGGGGTTGCCTGTCTAATTTCCGCGCGTAAGCGTCAACGCAGTCACGTCGTTGTGCTTGGGAACCATGTGCACGAAATCCTGCACCTTCTGCAAGATGTTCTTGGAAAGATTTTTGGCCGAAGAAGGCCCACCCTGCATGACGCTTTTCACTCCGTCCAGACCAAATTCCCCGTCCTTCGACTCGGCCTCTACGACGCCGCGTGAAACCACCGCCAGCGAGCCCTGGGGTCCGAGGCCGACGATGCGGGCGTCGGTCGGCGCGAGCGAGAACAGTCCGAGCGGCAAGCCGGTCGCAGGCAGTTCGACAAGACTTGCGTCGTCGCGCAGCAGCCCGGGGGTGTGGCCTGCATTCACGTAGCAAACCGTGCCCAGTTCCTCGTTGTAGCAGCCTAGTAAGGCAGGGCAACTGCGCACGCCTCCCGCAGCGCGCATGATCTCGAGGTTCAGACGGCGCGAAAGCTCGACCATGACCTCCGATTCGTTCAGCTCGGCGGCGGAAAACAGCTCCTCGCCGGACGAACGGAAACAAGCCTGCGCGGCTTGCAGAACCGGGCGGTTGGCTTCGCGTTTGCCGGCCACGTCGAGCAATCCGAAAAGAAAACGGTGCGGACTGACGCGCAGAAAATCGTGCAGATCGCCCCCGGCACGCGAAGAAAAATACGCGACCGACAGGTCAGCGCCCTGGAGCGCGGGAGAATCTCCCTGAACAATTTCGGGAACTTCTTCCGTGGTTGATCCGAATCCGAGTTTTGAGAGCAGACTCACCATGAGGGCCGAAACTAACACAAAGTTTGGGGCGAGGCAATGAGCGGGAAGTGCCAGTCGCAGGATCGGTTTGGGGGGGAGCTTTCAGTTGCAGCGACCACCTTCGCAGCCCCTGATTTCAAAGCACTTACCACCCAGAAATCCCGCGACCGCGGAAAAACTCGCGTTTCGTATCAAGGCTCCAGCTAGTGCTGACGTCACCTTTCGCCCCGAACTCGCTCGAGCAGGCGCCCGCTAAGATCGGCGCTGGGTACCGCGAAGCAACGGGGTCGAACCAATCATGGGCGAAAAAGCGGGCTGCATTTCACGCGGCAGCCCGCGGCTTTCCTGGACCGAGCCCCGGGACCGCGCGTCGAAATCCGACACGATCTAGTTTCCGTATTTTGCTTTTAACATGCTCGTCACTTCTTCCTGCAGTTGCCGGTAGTCGGAATGGACGATGCCCCGCAACGCCGCTTCGGTAGAGCTGCCTTGCGAGAGTCGTTCGAGGATATGCGCGATTTCGCTCATGCCATAGGAGTCGCGAATGAATTCGGTGGCGGCGAGCGATTCGGCGTAGGCGAGGTTGGCTTCCGGAGCGGAAAAGCTGATAAAGCTGCCTTCGAGCATGTTGAAAGGGATCTCATTGCCGGCCGCGAACAGTTGCGCAAGTTGGCGTCCGTTGGCAGCGGACGACTTTCCCTCTTCCATCTGTGCGATGCCTTCGTTAAGCCAGGTGGGGCAACGGTTGCCGGACATCTGCGAGACAAATGAGTGAGTCAGTTCATGTTTCAGGACTCGAGCGAACTCGGCAGTGACGCTCGGAACGCCGCTCACCGGGATGCGCAGCTTGCCATCGTTAAGCGCGCCGCTCCAGGAAGGAGCGCGGGTGACGTCGAAAAACGCTTGCTGCGTATAGAGAGTGACGGCGATGTTGTTGCGGGGTGAGTATCCGAGATCGCGCACCAGGTCGTCATAGTCGGAGTCAAGCGTTGAAAGCAGGTCGCGGCGAAAAGCTTCGGAGGTGTCCTTGCCTTCGAAGTGGAGGTTGAAGTGGCTGCTTTCGCGCTGCGAGAAATCTGATTCGGCAGCGGACTCCCGCTCGGCTCGAGCCAGGTACTGGCTGACTGTGGCATCGGGACGCAGAGCGAGCGATTTGTTCCAGGAGCGAATGGCGTCGGGCGTATGATCGCTGGCGAATTCGACAAAACCCAGCATGGCGAGGGCGTCGGGTGAGTCGGAAGCGAGATTGGCGGCGTGTTGCGCATAGGGCAGCGCTTCGGTGGCATGGCCGGTGCGCATGAGCGTGGCGGAGTAATAGATCAGCAAGGTGGAGTTGTCCGGCTGGAAATCGAGCGCGGATTCGTAATAGTGCTTCGCGAGGGGGAAGTTGCCATGATCGGACTCCTGCTTGCCAGCGAGAAAATAGGCGGTGGCGGCCGATTCGGGATTGCCCGTCTGAGCAACCCGGGCGAGCGCATCGGTATCCACCTTGCCGTCGTGGATGACCTTTTCGGCGACGTCGGCTTCGTGGCTGAACGAGGGCGCGGGCGGCGTGACGTCGGGAGCGTTGGGCAGTACTCCGGCCGATGCTCCTGCGTGACCGGGAGCAACGCCTCCGGCTTCGATGCGCTCAACCGCGGACTTCGGGATGGCATAGGTGTCGTCGCCAAGATCGTATTCGACGCGGTCTTTGCTTTCGCGGACCTGGTCGGCCCAGATGGTGCGTCCATTCTTCAGATGAATGATGTCGGCAGACGCCGGAAGCGCCGGAAGAAGCACTAGAATGAGGACGAGAGCTCGCACTCGCCCGATTTTAGCAATCGGGTGGGCGGGACGGTAAGGTGACGATGGTGCTGCACTCCGGTGAGCGGACGGTGACCGCGCCCCGGAGAGGCAATCTGGCTTGGCCCAGCGCTTTGGCGCTCGAAGAGACGGAAAAAACGAGTCAAGTCCCGGAGGGGGCGACCCCAGTTTATGAGGCCTCGGTCGGTTTGCTCGCGGCGGATGATCGGGCTGGCATGGTGCCTTGCGGCTGCATCCTGTGCACAGGCAGCCGACCTAAGCCAGCAGTGCCCGCCAACCACCAGCGCTCTTTACGCGCGCATCCGTTCGGTCGGCCTCGATCCCGAGCGCGTCTACCACGTACGCGACGCCGCAATCGACCGCCCCAGTCTTCATCTTGATTTCGAAGACGGCACGCTCGCCTTTACGGAAGACATTTGCGGGCGGATTACGGGCGCATTTTTCGAAGGGGAGGGTGAAATTCGGCTGCGCCCTCCGAACCGTTGGGAGCGCGGATCGCTGGCGCTGTTCACGGGGATGGCGATTCTCGAAGAGCAGTTCACCTCCGGATACTTGCGCTTCAACGATGACACGGCAGCCCTGTTGCAGCCCTTTCTGAAACCAGAGCCCGAGCAAGCGGAATTCATGAAGAGGTGGGACGCAACCGGTCGCAGGCTGGCCGAATTTGACGGCCTGCGCCTGCTGATCGACTTCAGTCATTTTCTTCCGTCTCCGGGTGGAAACGGAAGTGGAAGCGAGTCGGCTAAGAAATTTCCACCGCTGCTGCACGCTCATCTGCTCGGCAAGAAACTTGGTAGCTTTGAAGTTTTCTGGGACTTGGCGAACACCGAACCGTTGTGGGCGGGGCAGCCGCGGTCGCAGGACGGTATCTTGTTTTTCGATATCTGGACCTCGTTTGTGCCGAGTGCAGCCGGCCATGCGGCGTCTGTTCCGCCGGCGAGTGATGTCTCGATCACGAGCTTTCGCATTCGGGCGTCGGTCGAGCCTCCGACCATGTTGCGGGCATCGACAGAGGCGAAAGTTCGAATCCGCGCCGGGGGAGAAAGAACGCTGCTGTTTGAGTTGTCACGTTATCTGAAGCTTGATGCCGTCGAGGTGGAGGACCGACCGGTCGACTTCATCCAGAATCCGGCGATTGGTGGAACCGAACTCCAGCGCAAAGGCAACGATCTGGTGGCGGTGGTGTTCCCTGCCCCGCTCCAGGCTGGTCAGGAGTTGAAGCTGCGGTTCAGCTATGCGGGCGAGGTTCTGTCGGAGGCGGGAAGCGGATTGCTCTATGTGGGCGAACGCGGCACCTGGTACCCGAGTTTCGGTTTGAGCCCGGCCCAGTTCGAGATGGAGTTTCACTATCCGGCAAGTTGGACCCTGGTGGCAACCGGGAAACAACTGTCCCGCACGGCAAGCGAAGAAGTGGAAGCCAACGCCGATGCGGCATCGGAAAAAGTTTCGCGCTGGACGTCGGAGCGTCCGATCCCAGTGGCCGGGTTCAATCTGGGCAGGTACGTGCGGGCCGAGGCGAAGAGCGGTAACACCCTGGTAGAAGCGTACGGCACCAAGGGAGTGGAGAAATCTTTTCCCAAGGCGCCGCCCGAGGTGGTGGGAGAGCCGACGATTCCCGCCCTTCGCGGGCTGAAGTCGAGGTCGATGGGGCCGATCCTGGTGGCCCCGCCACCTCCGTCGCCGGCGAACGACGTGCAGGCAGTGGCGGAGAAAGCGGCCAAGGCCATCGCGAGTTTCTCGCAATGGTTCGGGCCCTATCCCTATGGATCGCTCGCGCTGACACAGATGCCGGGGAATTTGAGCCAGGGATGGCCGGGTCTGGTGTTTTTGTCGAGTTTCGCGTTTTTGAGCCCGCGGGAGCAGACCGATCTGCGGCTCGACCCGGTGAATCGCGCTCTCGACAGCCAGGTTCTGGTCCACGAGACGGCGCATCAATGGTGGGGCGATCTGGTGCTGTCGAAGAGCTATCGTGATGAGTGGCTGGCGGAGGGTCTGGCGAACTACGCGTCGCTGCTGCTGCTCGAGCAGCAGAGCCCGGCCCAATTCCGGCAGGTTCTCGAAAAGTACCGGCGCGATCTTCTGAGCAAGAACAAAGACGGAGAGTGGCTGCGCGACGCCGGCCCGGTGACGCTCGGGCCACGGCTGGAGTCGTCGCATTTTCCCGATGGCTATGAGGCGATCAGCTATGAAAGAGGAACCTGGCTGTTTCACATGCTGCGCATGATGCTGCACGATTCCGAAATGGCTTCCCGTTCTCGGAAGGGGCGCGCGAATCCGCGGGCAGATCCGGACGAACCCTTCTTCCGCGCCCTGCGACTGGCCCGAGACCGGTATGCGGGGAAGAGCATGAGCACCGAGGACCTGATGCAGGTTTTCGAAGAGGAACTGCCGCGCCCACTTTGGTACGAGAATCGTCGCAAGCTGGACTGGTTCCTGCAAGGTTGGATCGAAGGCACGGCGATACCGGCGCTTGAAGCCCGCGAAATTCACATCACGGAGAAAACGGGCGTGACTACGGTTACAGGGGTGATCGTACAAAAGGGCGTACCCGACGATCTGGTGACGGCCGTTCCGGTGTATGCCGCGACCGCAGCAGGCCCGCTCGTGTTTCTCGGTGAAGTGCTGGCAGATGGCGCGGACACCGCCTTTCGGCTGACCGCGCCGAGCGATACGCGAAAGATTGTGCTCGATCCCAAGCAGACGATTCTGAGCGCGCTGAACTAATTCCAAACATGTTTTCAAACGGCAGGGACCCTTCGTGCCAAGCGCCACGCAGCAGGGCCGTGGTATTGCTGGAGAGGATTAGGAATCGGAGGATGTGATGACTGTTCAGCCCTATCCAATCGCGCAGGAAAGCAAGTGGCCGGCAGAGGATCGGCCGGGGAACGATCGGCCGCACCGCCGAACCATTCTTCTGGTTGAGGACGAATCTTTTGTGCGCGAGGCGACCTGCAGCATTCTGCAGCACGCCGGGTTTGACGTTCTGCCCGCCGAGAACGCGCAAGAGGCAATGAAGGTCTATGAAAAGTGCCAGCGCGAAATCGATCTGGTGATGACCGACATGGTGCTTCCAGGACGATCAGGCCAGCAATTGGGCGACGATCTGCGCAAGCATGCACCGGGAGTTCTGGTTCTGGTGACATCTGGTTACGGCAACGCCGAGTACGAAACCGAAGCGCCCGATCAACGCGCCTATTTTCTGGCCAAACCCTATTCGCGCCGGAGCCTGCTCGACAAAATTGAAAAGATTCTAGCGACCGTGTCGCTCGTGCGGGCTGCCGGGCAGGCGGTCTAGCCCATCGCCAGGCGATGAATCCCGATGGGGACGGGCGCCTCTGCCGTCCATCTCCACCTCCAACCTTTGCCCACCTCGAAGCTCCTCTGACGTTATAATCCTCCGTTCTTATTTCGGCTCTTAAGTTTGGTTCGTAATCTCATAAGGAGCACGCATGAAACTCGAGGGGCGAGTTGCGCTGATTACCGGAGCGTCGCAGGGGATCGGCCATGCCTGCGCGCTGGCCTTGGCGCGCGAAGGCGCAAGCATCGCGGCCGCCGCGCGCAATCGGCAGAAACTCGACGACCTGGTCACAGAGATCCAAGCAGCGGGAGGCCAAGCCGCGGCTTTCGTCCTGGACGTAGCCGACGAAGAGCAAGTGAAGTCCGGGATCAAGTCGGCCCTCGGGCAATTCGGCAAGATCGACATCCTGGTCAATAACGCCGGAATCACGCGCGACCAACTCCTCATGCGCATGAAGCGCGCCGACTGGGATGCGGTGCTGAACACGAATCTGACATCCGCGTATCTGTGCATCCAGCAGGTGATCGGATCGATGCTCAAGCAGCGCTGGGGACGAATCATCAACATCACCAGCGTTTTCGGCCAGATGGGCCAAGCCGGCCAGGCAAATTACGCGGCCTCGAAGGCCGGACTGATCGGCCTGACCATGGCGATGGCACGCGAAGTCGCGTCGCGCAATATCACCTGCAATGCGGTCGCTCCGGGGTTCATCGAGACCAACATGACCGCCGCGCTCAGCGAAGAATTCAGGCAGACCGCGGTGAAGTCGATTCCGCTCGGCCGCGTAGGCTCGGCTGAGGACGTGGCGAGCGCCGTGCGCTTTCTCGCTTCTGACGATGCTTCCTACATCACAGGGCATGTGCTGAACATCAACGGTGGATTGCTGATGGGCTA